>PVMS01120024.1_pt1 | contig 11057 bp, 10 predicted proteins | sample 1853461 | NCBI WGS metagenome assembly PVMS01 (sample SAMN08582032, study PRJNA380276) | Marine sediment metagenome, whole genome shotgun sequencing project. | isolation source: ocean sediment barecode stripped | collected 2017
GAGGTTATTGTTGGCGTATTCGATCATGGTCGGCCCTCAAAGTCGCTGCTATTCCGCGTCGAAGAGCGCGTTAGCATGATCGAGGAGGCCTTGGAAGACCAAAGCAACCTGCAAATTGTTCCCTATGGCGGTCTTACCGTTGACTTTGCCAAGAAAGTTGACGCTCAAGTTATCATCCGAGGCCTACGAGTATTTTCGGACTTCGAATTCGAATTCCGCATGGCCCTGGCTAACCAGCGTTTGGCGCCCGAGATCGAGGTGGTTAATTTGATTACTCGGGAAGAACATACTTTTCTTAGTGGTACAATTATTCGAGAAATCGCATCGTTTAAAGGCGACATAAGCAGCATGGTGCCGCCTAATGTGGCGGATGCCCTAGAGAAGCGTTTCGATGGGCGCGATCCTGGTTATTTAGTTGAGTCTCAGTCATTGCGTGACTAGAACCGTAATCGCTATAATAGGCTGAGGAGGATTGGAACATTCTTAGGATAGAGGCAGCAGGATGGACATTCAACATCTAATAGATAGACTGGAACAGGTACTCACAGAGAGCCGGCGCATACCTCTATCCGCGAACTTGCTAGTAGACGAAGATCGGCTCTTCAACATCATCGATCAGATGCGGGTGTCCATACCAGAAGAGGTAAAACGCGCCAATCGGGTCGAAGCAGAGAAAGATCGCATCCTCGCTCACGCACAAGAGGAAGCTGAGCGGATTCGCGAATTGGCTAAACATGAAGCTACAGATTTGGTCAGGCGCGATACTGTCATGGTCTCGGCCCAGGGGAGAGCGGATACAATCTTAGAGAGAGCCCGAAGAGATGCGGAGATGATGCGGCAGGAATCGGACGTCTACGCGCTCGACGTTCTCGCAAAACTGGAAGAGGATATGTTGCGCTCTCTTTCGGTGATTCGAAATGGTATGCGGAAATTGGAAGGAGAGCAGGATGCCGAACAAGAAGATTCAGAACCAGTCGCCGACTGAGATCTTGTTGTGAACAGGTCGGGAGCATTCTCTTTAAACATCACGGGATCTGGTTCAAGCTAAATAGCTACTCTGTAGTTTGAGGATTTGCTTGACACCTGAGAAGGCCTGAATATAATTGTTATTCGCGGCGATAAGGCCGCTTTTTTGTGCAACTAAGAAGGATAAGAATTATGGGTGCTGTACCAAAAAGAAGGATCTCCCATACGCGGCGGGCAAAACGACGAACACATGATAGTCTAACCGCACCACATCTCGTGCCTTGTTCGAATTGTGGTGAGTTAAAGAAAGCGCACTACATGTGTCCGAATTGCCGTACATATAATGGCCGGCAGATCCTGCCTGAAATTGAGGAATAAGGCCGATCTATAAAGGTTAGCGGGTAGTAGTAATGCGGGGCCTTAACAAGTGAGCGTTGCGCTTTTATTCCCCGGACAGGGGTCGCAGCATGTGGGCATGGGGCGTGATCTTTATCACGCTGAACCAGCATCACGTGCTGTTTTTGATCTAGCAGACAAACAGCTGGGTTTTTCTCTTTCATCCCTTTGTTTTGAGGGACCGGAAGATGAGTTGACCGATACCTTGAACCAACAGCCAGCGTTATTTGTAACGAGCTTAGCCGCCTGGCGGGTCGCTGAGGAACGCGGGTGGGATGCACCTTCCTATACAGCCGGTCATAGCCTTGGTGAGTTTACAGCTCTAGCAATTGCCGGTAGCCTGGATTTTGCCAATGGATTGAAACTCGTGCGGCGTCGCGCTGAATTGATGAAGGCGGCAGGCGAGCGAGAACCCGGAGCTATGGCTGCCATCCTTGGCCTTGCCGTCAATCAGGTCGATAATATCTGCAATCAAGCAAAGGAATCGGTCGGAAAACCAGTTCAAGTCGCCAACGATAACTGCCCGGGCCAAGTCGTTATTTCGGGCAACGGAACCGCCATTGAGAAGGCGACAGAACTCGCCAGGGAGGGTGGCGCCCGTAAGGTAGTACTCCTGCCAATAACTATTGCCGCCCATTCTGCTCTTATGGCATCCTCAGCGGCGAAGTTTAGTGAAGCCGTCGATGAAACGCCATTTAAGGTCCCAGATATACCTGTTATTGGCAATGTAAGTAGTCTACCACTTACTTCGCCTGAAACTATCCGCGATGAGCTGAAAGCCCAGTTAACATCGCCGGTTCAATGGACCAATTCGATGCGCTATCTTCTAGGCCAGGGAGTCGATACTTTCGTGGAAACTGGACCAGGTGGCGTGCTGCTCGGTTTAATGAAACGAATCGATCGGAAGGCGAAGAGAGTAAAACTCGGGGATACATTACAGGTTTGAATGTCGGGATGTTTGGATCCTTAAAGTTAACTGTTTTACGGTAAGAGGTATGTAGGTGAATATGAGCGACGCGAGATTGTTGGAAGGGAAAGTCGCAATTGTTACGGGAGCTTCCAGAGGGATCGGCCGGGCGATCGTTGAGGAAATATCAACCCAAGGCGCCAGCGTGGTAGTGAATTACTTCAGCAGCAAAGATGCTGCCATGGAGGTGGTCAGTGGCATTGAATCCAAAGGTGGAAATGCCATTGCTATTCGGGCAGACGTCGGCAATTTTGATGCAACCCAGGCCATGGTCAAGGAAACGCTTGATACCTTTGGTCACATTGATATCTTGGTCAACAATGCCGGAACGACCCGGGACACACTCTTGTTAATGATGAAAGAGGAAGACTGGGATGTGGTGATCGACACCAATCTGAAAAGTATGTTTAACTGTTGCAAGGCCGTAGCCCGACCAATGCTCCGGCGCAAACAAGGAGGTCGTATCATAAACATCTCCTCCGTCAGCGGGTTAGCCGGACAAGGTGGCCAGACGAACTACGCAGCCTCAAAAGCTGGCATCATTGGTTTTACCAAGTCGTTAGCCAAGGAACTAGGTTCTCGCCGGATTACGGTAAATGCCATCGCTCCCGGTTTTTTCCCAACCGCACTGACAGATGTCTTGTCTGAAGAAATGGTCGCCAGGGCACTTGAGTTTATTCCTCTAAATCGACTTGGTGAACTTGATGAGGTTGCCCATCTGGTCACGTTCCTGGCCTCGGAAAAGGCAAGCTATATCACCGGCGAGGTCATCCGCATTGACGGCGGCCTGGCTATGTAAATCGCTGAATTAATTTGCATGGGCGACTCTCTGTATGAATAAGGTTTTCTTTTCTTCTTTGGCGAATTACAATATAAGCTGAATGGTCGACTACTGTTATGAGTGAACAGGAAATTCCTGAGAGTATCGGACGTATTGAAATTGCGCCTGAGGTTTTGACAACCATAGTGCATTACACGACGTTGGATGTTGAGGGTGTTTACAAGATGGCTGCCGTGCCGGCGGATGTTGGCCGACTGTTCCGTCGATCCAGTGGCAGGGATGGGATAATCCTGGATTACGCCGACGGCACCATTGCCTTTGACATATACGTCATGATGGATCCGCACGTCAATGTATTAGAGACCAGCCAGTCTGTCCAAGAGGCCGTCGTCGAGGCTATCGACAAGATGGTTGGACTGTCTGTTGAAACGGTCAATGTGCATGTCGAGGACGTTATTTATGCCCTCGATGAGACAGCCTGAACAGATGAAGACCAGACGACGCGCAAGGCGCATTACCCTAGAAGCTCTTTACGAAATTGATATCGCCGGACACCCTCCTATCGAGGTTATGGAGCGGCGACTTGCGGAACAGCCAATTGAAGAAGCTGGCGAGGCATTCGCGACCAAGCTGCTGGGTGGCGTTCTCGAGCATCAAAGAGGCATGGATCGGGTTATTGCCCGATATGCGCCCGAATGGCCTCTAGATCAGATGGCTGTCATCGATCGTAACGTACTCCGAATCGCTATTTTTGAATTTCTGGTTGACGATGAGACGCCGGTAAAGGTGGCCATTAACGAGGCAGTAGAGCTGGCTAAACTTTATGGATCCGACAGCGCACCCAGGTTTATCAACGGCGTTCTGGGAACCTTAGCGGATAAGATCCCGCAGTTACGTCAGGAGCTATTGTCTGCGTACGAACCGGGTTAGCCGCCCGGCTGAAATCACCGCCTTCAGCGGCTGGCTTGCCCCGAACTCCCCGATGAGCGTGCTACCTTCGACACCGATCGGTGACATTGGTGCACCAAATTGCCTGCGTACTCATAATTGGCCCTCCCTAAAAAGGTGCGTTAGATAATATAATAGCAGGGTATGGATAGTTTCTTCGGCATTGGTTTTCCTGAATTAATCCTCATTCTCCTTCTAGCGGGATTGGTAATGGGCCCACACCGGATCCGCCACGTTGCCCGCACTCTGGGGCGGGTCACAGCCCAGCTTCAGAGAATCTCCCGCGAGTTCGCTCGCCAGTTAAATGCCGAGCTGGACGCGGTCGATTCTGGAGACATTAAGGGGGCTCTAAATGATGTGCGATCTCTGCAAGAAGAGATTGATGTCCTACGTCGAGAACTATCTTCGCTGCCCAAATCACTACGACAACAGGGAGAAGATGTAATTGCCGAAGGGAAGGCTGCTGTGAGCGATGGAAAAGCGGCGATTTCAGACCTAAGTCCGGGGAAGACCGGCGATGCGGAAACCTCGAATAACGGCGAAAAAGTGGCTGATCAACCAACAGAATCGAGCGATGACAAAAGACCACCTTTGCCAAGGCTTATTGACATCCCAGAGGATCCCGAGTAGTGAGTAATGAAGCCAGCGTCGCAGATGGCCAAACTGTTCTCGAGCATCTAAACGAGTTCAGAATTCGTCTCACCTGGGCTGTTGGCGGCTTAGTTGTCACCACTATCATCAGTTTCGCCTTCGCAGAGCGGCTTTTAGATCTCCTGATCAAGCCCTATGGCGAGCAACTCCAAACCCTTAGCCCCACAGAGGGAATCGAAACTTACTTCAAGGTGGCCCTGATGTCAGGCGCAATAATCGCCATGCCCTGGATCCTGTACCAATTTTGGTTATTTATATCCCCTGGCTTGCACGGGCATGAGAAACGGTACGTATATGTCTTCGTCCCCAGCGCAACATTTCTATTCTTGCTGGGAGTAGCCTTCGCCTGGTTCGTACTTCTGCCGGCAGCCATCCTATTTCTGTCTGATTTCATGCAGGAGATTTTTTGGGCTCAGTGGACGAGCAATGAATATATCGGCTTCGCCACCACATTCCTCTTCTGGATGGGTCTAAGTTTCCTATTGCCATTGGTGTTTTACTTTCTAGCCAGGGTGGGAATAATCACATCGCGGACCTTGCGCGAGCACTGGCGGATAGCAATTGTGGGCATCGCCGTTCTGGCCGCAGCTGTCACACCATCAATTGATCCTATGACCATGTTGTTAACGATGGTGCCCTTGGTTCTCCTCTACGGTCTTAGCATCGTGCTAGCATCTATTGGCCAGAAACAATTTAATAAAAGCATGGCTCTGGAAGGGGCTGACGAGGTTGACGCCGGTGATAGAGAGATCGACCAAAACACAGAGCCAAGCGACTGATCGGCTTAAGATTAACCGTTATTGATAGTGTTGGATTTGACTAAGGGAAATTGACCTGATATTATGCGCCCGCGATGATGAAAAGTAGAAAGTTCGCCTTTGGCTTCTTCTTTACGAGCCTAACCGACGCCGCAAGCGTGCAGGAGGTTCGTTCGACCTGAGCATTGAAGGTGACGAAAGAAATCTGCGAGAGGCGCGGCGTCAATACCGCGCCTTTTTTGTTGGAACCCCAGGTGGGAAATGCGATTCTCTTGGCCGCGTAGGAGTGAAAATCTGGTGGTATACTGCCAGAGACCAAGAACTATTGGTTAGAGCCGGGCAGCAGTTGGATGTATCGGTTTTCCAATTCTTCAGGACCGGCCATCGTAAATCGATTTACATTTATCGGAGCAAACAGAATGCTTCAGAAGCTAGAAGAGACTTATGAGCAGGCAACCGCGGTGCTCGAGCAAGCCGGCAGCAATGCCGAGTTAGAAGCCTGGTACCGGGCAGTGCTCGGCCGAAAAGGCAGCGTCACCCTGATGACGCGACAGGTTGGTCAACTTAGCAAGGAGGATCGACCACTTTTTTGCCGGCGGGTAAACGAAATAAAGAGCGTCCTAGACCAGGCATATCAAGCCAGATTACTCAAACTTAGCGCGGCCGAGATGGAGGGGTCGCTGGCCTCCGAAGGTTTGGATGTAACCTTACCTGGTCGTAGACAGCGGCGCGGACGTCTACATCCAACGACCCAGACTCTGCGGGAGATCAATCGAATCTGGGGAGACATGGGTTTTCAAGTTTATCGTAGTCGCGAAGTTGAGACCGACGAGTACAACTTCGAATTGCTTAATATCCCAGCCCATCACCCGGCACGTGACCTTTGGGATACTTTCCACACGATCACACCTGGTGTAATTCTTAGGACCCACACCAGTCCGGGACAGATTCATGCCATGCGCGAGTATTACCCTGAGCCGATCAGAGTGATATTGCCCGGAATGTGCTATCGATATGAGCAGATTACGGCGCGAAGCGAGATTCAATTTACACAGGTAGAAGGCCTGGCCCTGGGTAAGGCTATCACCATGGCTGACCTAAAAGGCACACTGGTTGACTTTGCCCGGCGTATGTTTGGAGCTGACCGGCAGACCCGATTCCGGGCTAATTATTTCCCATTCACAGAACCTAGCGCTGAAATGGATGTAGAGTGCATTCTTTGCGCCGGCGATGGATGCCAGGTATGCCGCTACAGCGGTTGGCTAGAAATCCTGGGCTGTGGCATGGTACATCCCACGGTTCTTCGAAATGGAGGTTACGATCCCGATATCTTCTCAGGTTTTGCCTTCGGTATGGGACCGGAGAGGATTGCCATGCTCAAGTACAGCATCGATGATATTCGAGCTTTCTGGAGTAATGATCTCAGATTTCTAGAACAGTTCTAGGGGTATAGTATCGTGGTTTACCCACCTGTGGCGATTCGAAGCGAAAGAAATTCCTAAGGCACCACTAATAGCGGAGTGACGTAATGCGCGTACCTATTTCATGGTTATCAGAGTATGTTGACATCACCATGCCTGTCGAGGATCTGGCGGAGAAATTAACCATAGCCGGGTTGGAGGTCAATAAAATCGACTATGTTGGCATTCCCGGTGGAAAAGACCGGAATAGGCTGATCTGGGACCGGGAGAAGTTAATCATTGGTCAGATATTGGAGGTCAATCCCCATCCCAACGCCGATCGTCTGGTGCTGGCAACTGTGGTCTATGGCGCCTCTGAACCTGAAGTGACGGTCACCGGTGCGCCAAATCTTTTCCCATACCTGGGGCAAGGTGACCTGGGGGACTACGATCTTTTTTCACCTTTCGCAATGGAAGGCGTGGAACTGTACGACGGTCATAAAGACGGTCAAGTAAAGATGAAGCTCAAGGGACGGCCCGTCAGAGGCATACATAACCGCTGTATGCTCTGTTCGGAGAAGGAATTGGGTATCAGCGACGACCATGAAGGCATCATTATTATGCAGGGCGATTTCACCGCTGGAATGCCGGTTGCTGACGTTCTTGGCGATGCGGTGCTTGATATCGAGATCATTCCCAATATCGCCCGCTGCGCTTCTGTTGTCGGCGTGGCCCGCGAGGTAGCTGCGTTAACAGGACAGGATGCACGTGAGCCCGACTACGGGGTTGTAATGGAAGGACCTCTAATCGAGGGCAAGGTTAAGCTGACTACTGAGCGAGCGGACCTAAACCCTCGATTTGTAGCCATTGTAATCGACGGCGTTGAGCAAAAACCCAGCCCCTATTGGATGCAGCACCGGCTACGTTTGGCTGGACAGCGTCCGATAAACGTGGTTGTGGACATTAGCAATTACGTTATGCTGGAAATGGGACAGCCCAACCACACTTTCGATTACGACTTCCTACGAAGGCGGGCGGACGAGTACGACCGCGATGGTCCAATCCATATTAATACTCGACTACCGTACCAGGGAGAGAAGTTAACGACACTGGACGGCCTGGTCCACGATCTGCATCCCCACAACATCCTTGTTACAGATCCGGCTGGGAATCTAAGTCTGGGCGGTATTATGGGTGGGGTGGAGAGCGAGATTGGCGCCGAGACGAAAAATGTATTGCTGGAGGCAGCCGCCTGGAATTTCATCAATATCAGGCAGAGCACAACCGATCTAAAAATCAACTCCGAAGCCGGTTTCCGATTTAGCCGGGGCGTCCATCCGAGCCAGGCGATTCTTGGCGCCAAGAGAGCAGCCGAATTAATGCGCCTCTACGCCGGTGGAACCGTAGCCCAGGGCATAGTTGATACCTATCCCAATCCGGTTACCGTAAAACCTTTGCCAATCACTGCGGCCGAGGTCAAGCGCATCGGTGGCATTGACCTCAATCTATCGACGATTAAGAGCATTCTAGAATCGCTTCAATTTAACGTCAAAGATGAGGACGATAAACTTTTGGTCACTCCGCCGGACTTCCGTTTAGATATCGAATTTAAACAGGATCTGATCGAGGAAGTATGTCGAATCTATGGCTATGATCGCATCCCAACGACTGAGATGTCCGATACACTTCCCCCCCAGCGGAACAACTGGGACCTGGACATTGAGGAAAAGATCAAAGACAGCCTGGTCCAACTAGGATTGCAGGAAGTAATCACCTACCGGTTAACGACGGTAGAGCGGGAAGCTCAGATTCTAGCTCATTCAGCAGTCAAACCAGACGATCGACCGTATGTCACCCTTTCAAATCCAATCACTATTGATCGGGTGGTAATGCGTCATAGCGTTTTAGCCTCAGTGCTAGAGATTGTTGCTGGCAACAGCCGCTTCAGTGATTACATTGCTCTCTTCGAACTTGGTCAAATCTATTTGTCCAGCGAAGAAGGGATCTTGCCCGATGAATTGCGCAAGCTGGTCATCGTTATGCGAGGACCTCGTGAGCCCAATTTCTGGGGCGACAATGCGAAGAATGAAAGCATTGATTATTACGATCTAAAGGGTATCGTCGAGAGTTTACTTTCAGAGCTGCAGATCCCAGACATTCGCGTTGACCCTGGCGAACACCCGTCATACCGAACCGGCCGGACGGCAAAACTATCCTTGGCCGAGAATCAAATCGGATGGATGGGCGAGTTAAATCCACAGATTGCCGAATCTTTTGATATTCTTGGTGACTGGCCCATCGTAGCGGCCCAGATAGATCTTGAGACCGTAATTCCTTCGATTCCAAGAGGAAGAACCTTGAACCTGGTTTCTTCCTTCCCTGCCGTGCATGAAGATATAGCCATGATTGTTGACAAGTCCCTTCCGGCGGCGGAAGTGACCGAGGTAATACTGAGATCAGGTGGATTCCTTCTTAAAGATGCGGAATTGTTCGATGTCTACGAGGGTGGTTCAATCCCTTCCGGAAAGAAGAGTCTTGCTTACCATCTGACATTCCAATCTCCCGACAGAACCCTGACCGATAAAGCTGTTCGCAAACAGCGCGAGCGTGTCGTGAAGCAGCTAGCCCACCGTTTTGGCGCGAAATTGAGAGACGCATAATCTGGGCTCTGGCTAAGGTGTGCTTGAATGCCGGTAGCAGCAAGCTTCATCGTCCGCCTGTCAAATTACAGAATTCAGCCCGGTTATTTGTCAAAATCGCTCACTATTTTTCCGGGGAGATCGAACAGCGAAGTCGGGTGTCGCTTTCGCAAAAATACACTTGACACGGATCCCAAATCATGATATCGTTGACATATCAACAGTTGATACATCAACTAGTTTGTAGAGTTCGGCAATTGGTGCCCCAGAAACATCGAAGCAAGGAGTTTGTCCATGAGTGATGGGCAAAAAATATATACACTGCTCAACGAGATATTCCTCATCCTGGATGACGGAGATCGTCGCCTGCTAAGACAGTTCAGCCTGACCACGCCCCGCTATTATGCCTTGGTTCACATTGGAGATCGTCCCGGCTTATCGCTTAGCGAACTAAGCAACTTGATGTTGTGTGATAAGTCCAACGCCACGCGAATCATAAGGGGGCTGGAGACAGAAGGATTAGCCTATCGTTTACCGCATGAAACTGACGGGCGGTCTATTCGATTGTATCTTAGCCAATCCGGTCAAGAGGTCAGGGATAAAGCGATTGAAGCACACAACAGCTACAACAGGTTGCGTTTCGACAAAGCCGAACCGGCAGAGCGTGAAGAGCTAGTGGAGGGGTTGCTCGTTCTGAAAAGACGTCTGCGTGACCGCCTTGATCTGGCGCCTATAGGCTAACGTGAGGAAGATCGGTTAAAGGTTAACAATGGACCGAAGTCATTGGCGATAGTTTGCCAAATGGCAACGCCCGATTGTTTCAAGAGGATGATGAAGTGCCAGGTGAAATCCGTCACCTACTGGCAGGCAGATTAGATTATGTTTTCGAATGCTAACGTTATACTATCAGAGGATGTAATGTCGAGCATCGGGAGCCAATGAGACAGTCCTGGAATGGAGGTGGTGCCCGTAAATAAAAGCCGCGTGATTTAACCCGATGACCTAAATGAATCTTGTATATTTCTGATATTCTACATTCGGAGGAGAATGACAGATGAAGACTAGACTAGCAATACTTATCTCTCTCATGCTTGTGGGAGTTCTTGTATTAGCCGCTTGCGGTGGGGACGAAGACCCGACTGCGACACCTGTGCCTCAAGTCGAAGCACCAACCGAAGAACCCGCCGTAGAACCCACTGAAGCACCTGTGGAAGAGCCCACTGAGGCGCCGGTTGAAGAACCCACTGAAGAGCCCATGGCTGAGCCCGAGATATTCCTGACCATTTGGGCCGACGACATGCGTGCACCCATCCTCCAGGCTTTGGCCGAGGAATTTACTGCCGCCACTGGTGTAGGCCTGGTAGTCGTTCAGAATATGAGCATCAACGACGATATTCCTATCCGCGCCCCGGTCGGTGAAGGACCTGATATCTTCCATCCAACCGCTCATGACCGCCTTGTCGCCCAAATCGATTGCGGCTACGAGGCCACTATCGACAAAGCCACCAAGGCGGTCATGAGCGGTTGGATGGAAGATATCAGGTCCTTCAC
>PVMS01140243.1_pt1 | contig 11056 bp, 11 predicted proteins | sample 1853461 | NCBI WGS metagenome assembly PVMS01 (sample SAMN08582032, study PRJNA380276) | Marine sediment metagenome, whole genome shotgun sequencing project. | isolation source: ocean sediment barecode stripped | collected 2017
TTACGAGGACTGGTGATAGTAAGGCCCTTGGATACTTTACCATAACAAAACCATTAGGAAGCTATGGAAACAGTATTATTGCGCTTCCACCTGATTGGGAGGATAGGACTTGCGAGGAGAAATTATATGATGAAGCCGTGACCTTTCCCCAAAAAAATGATCCAGTTTGAAACTTAGTTTCTTAGCCTATAAAATAGACAAAAGAAAGGAAGAAACTATGCCAAGAAAACGCTACACACCGGAACAGATCATCAATTCCCTGAGGGAAGCAGAGGTGCTAATAAGCCAGGGAAGCACTGCCAAAAATGCCGCCAGACACCTGGGAGTATCCGAACAGACCTACTACAAATGGAGAAAAGAATACGGCGGGATGAGGATAAACCAGGCAAAAAGATTAAGGGAGCTGGAAAAGGAAAATGCAAGACTTAAGAAACTGGTAGCAGACATATCGCTTGATAATGCGATTCTTAAGGATGTGGCTCAGGGAAACTTGTAAGCCCGGCCAAGCGCAGGTATGCAGTGGCAGCAGCCAAGGCTAAGTATAATATCTCAGAAAGGCGTGCATGCCGGGCAATCAGACAGAATAGATCAACCCAGAGATATGTGGTAAAGAAACTTGACGATGAAGACGAGCTTACTGGCCGCATCATAAACTTGGCGGCCCAGTACGGACGCTATGGGACCCCCAGGATAATGGCTATGCTAAAGAAAGAAGAATTTAAGGTAAATCATAAGAGAGTGGAGCGAATATGGCGCCAGCAGGGGCTTAAAGTGGCAAAAAAGCAGAAGAAAAGAAGAAGACTATGGTTAAATGACGGATCGGCTATAAGGCTAAGACCGGAATACAGGGACCATGTATGGAGCTATGATATCATGGAAGATAAGACATATGATGGTAAAAAATTTAGGATCCTAAACATAATCGATGAGCACACAAGAGAATGTCTTTTATCATTTGCCTCAAGAAGGATAACATCCAGAGAAGTTGTGGAGTTTCTGGCCGATCTATTCTGTGCTAGAGGCTTGCCTGAATATATTCGATCGGACAACGGGTCGGAATTTACCGCTAAAAGGGTAAGGGAGTTTATCTCAAACCTGGGGACCTACCCGGCATTTATTGAGCCAGGGAGTCCCTGGGAGAACGGATATATTGAATCCTTTAATGGAAAGATGAGAGATGAATTGTTAAACGGAGAGATCTTTGATACTATGGCCGAAACTAAGGTCTTAATCGAGAGTTGGAGGGCTTACTACAATACGGAAAGACCCCATAGTTCTCTCAGTTATATGCCACCAGCTCCTGAGGCCAGGGTGTTTAATATTGGTTTTCAAATAGCTTAGATCCTAAGTTAAGAACTGGACTAAAGACTGGGGCAAGGTCATCTTAAACTATTATAGAACGTTTTGCCCCTTATTTGATGGAGAACCGGTTGAAAGGTATGACAAAGGAATTATTTTTATTTGGATGTATGAGATATGTGACAAATCTAAAAGAGAAAGTTGAAAATGAAATTATCAAAGCGGTATGAAAATCTATTAAAACATACTTTTATAGATTTTCACCAAACATCAGAGTTTATAAAAAATCCGGTAATCATGAATAAGGCAAAGGGCCTGTACTGCTGGGATCTTGATGGCAAAAAGTATTTTGATGCGATAGGTGGGATCTATGCCGCAATCCTTGGCCACGGTCACCCAAAAGTTATTGAAGCAGTTACCCGGCAGATGGAAAAGATAACCCTGGCACCACCACTGCACAGCATATCAGATACAGCTCTAGATTTTGTAGAAAAGCTGGGTTCTGTTACTCCCGGAAACTTAAATTATATTAAGTCATTCAGTGGTGGTTCAGAATCAATTGAAGCTGCTATGAAGTTTTCCAGGCAGTATTTTAAACAAACAGGCCACCCGGGAAAATACAAGTTCATAAGTCACTACCTAAGCTATCACGGGGCAACCTTTGCGACTATGGCAGCAAGTGGCAGCGGTAAAAGAAAAAATAAATTTGAACCACAGATGGCAGGATTTTTAAAAGTCCCCTCACCGATACAGTACCGTGATCGTTTCCCTTCATGGGAGGAAACCTGTAAGTTCATTGCGTCTATGTTTGAAGATATCATAATAAATGAAGATCCTGAAACAGTTGCCGCTATAATTGTAGAGCCAATATGTAATACCGGCGGTATTGTGACTCCTACAGATAAGTACTTTGAAATACTCAGGGATATCTGCGACAAGTACAATGTCATCTTAATATTTGATGAAGTACTGACAGGATTTGCAAAGACAGGAAATATGTTTGCAGCCCAGACTTTTAATGTCACTCCTGATATTATCTGCTCGGGCAAAGGACTTTCAAGTGGAGTTGTTCCAATAGGTGCAATGATGGCAAGGGAAGATATTGCCGATGCTTTTTATGGCCCAGGGGAAGATGACATCCAGTTTGCCCACGGCCATACATATGCAGGAAACCCAATCTCATGTGCAGCAGGTATAGCAGTAATTGATGAGATCATTGAAAAGGACTTGACTAAAAAAGCCCGGAAACTGGGAAAATATCTTTCAGAAAAGCTGGAGGGACTAAAAAAATTAGGGGTTGTAAGAGAGGTACGGGGTAAAGGAGTAATAAAGGGAGTTGAACTAGTAAAAGATACAGACACTATGACTCCTTTCCCGGAACTTGGAATAGCTCTTCAGAGAACAGCAATAAAAAATGGTTTGATCATGAGGATAAATCCTGAATGGTTTGCAGTCTCACCACCACTTATTGCGGAGGAATCTGATATTGACAATCTTTATGGTCTTATTGAGCTCAGTTTAAAAGATGCAATTAAATTAGTTTAAAATAGATGGAGGATAGGTATGCGTTTAAAAGACAAAGTAGCTATTGTTACAGGTGGAACATTAGGAATAGGAAAGGCTACAGCACTTTTGTTTGCAAAGGAAGGAGCCCTTGTAACAGTTGTAGGGTATAAACATGTAGATGAAGGACATGATATTGTAAATGTAATAGAAAATAATGGCGGGAAAGCGATATTTGTACAAGCAGATGTATCTAGTGAAGAAGATATCAAATCTATAATAAAAGAGACAGTGAGCGCCTTTGGAGGTATAGACATTGTATTTAGCAATGCAGGAGTTCTATTGTGTAAAAGCGTAACAGATACCAGTTCCGAAGAGTGGGACCACCTGATGAGAGTAAATCTTAGAAGCGCATTTCTCTTAAGTAAATATTCTATTCCAGAAATAAAAAAAAGAGGTGGAGGAAGCATAATAATTGATGCCTCAGTGGACGGTATAATTGGATGTCCGGAAGAAGCGGCCTATATCACTACCAAAGCAGGCCTTATAGCTTTGACAAAAAGTATGTCAGTAGATTATGGAAAAGATAATATAAGGGTTAACTGTGTAGCCCCGGGCTGGATAGAGACACCATTGAATGAGGATTACTTTGCTGAACCTGGAAATAGAGAGAAAGCAGCCGAACTTCATTCTATAGGTAAAGTTGGAACACCTGAGGAAGTGGCATATGCAGTTCTATTTCTTGCATCTGGCGAAGCATCATTTATCACTGGGAGTACCCTTACAGTGGACGGCGGGTTAACATCAGGATTCCCAAAACTTTTTGAATCTTAAATAGTAGAAAATATAAAGAGGATAATTGAAATGCTAAAGGGCGATTTTCCAAAAATTTGGGATTATATGAAAAAGAGGGGACTGGAAGCCTTAATACTTTCTGATCCAGATAATATCTGTTACATAACAGGATATGCGAACCAAACTGATAACTCATTTCCTTATAAAGGTTGTCCTACTACAGTTATCATACTAAAGGGTAAAGAACCCGGAGTAATTCTTCCAGGTATGGAGGAAGAAAGTTTTAAAGAGCTTAGCTGGGTAGAAAAGATATCTATATATACCAATTATGATTACAAAAACCAATTAGACATTGGCAAAAATGCCCTTCAGGCAAATATTAGTGCATTAAAAGATTCAGGATTAAGCAAAGGAAAAGTAGGGTATGAACCGCTATATATGCCACAATATATTCATGGGGGATTATCAAAATATTTTCCTCATTTTGACTGGAAAGACATTACAGGAGAAATAGCAACTCTCCGCGCTGTAAAAACAATTGATGAAATAGAAGCAATAAGAAAAGCAGCAAAACTTGGTAATATAGGGCAGAAAAAAGTAGGTGAGCTGGTTAAACCCGGGAAAAGTGAGATCGAGATCTTTAATGAAACAAGAAAATCCATGGAGACTGCCGCAGGACAGCGTCTCCAAATTGCAGGAGACCTGGTAACCGGAGAGCGTTGTGGACTGGGAGGTGAAGGTCTCCCCCTGGATACTATTTTAGAAGATGGGGACCTATTGGTAAGTGATATCATACCCAGGCTTAATGGCTGGTGGGCAGATAGTTGCAACACCTTTGCTGTGGGAAAACCTTCAGCATTTCATAAGAAAATATACAGGATTGTAATAGAAGCTTTAGAGATAGGTATAAAAAAAGCAAGACCCGGGATAAAGGCTTGTGATCTGGATGCTGCAGTTCGGGGATACATTGAAAAAAATGGATATAAATACGAACATCATACCGGACATGGGGTAGGAGTAGCTCAAGCCGAGTCACCCTGGATTGTGCCCTACAATAAAGAAGAGCTAAAAGAAGGAATGGTCATTACGCTTGAACCCGCTATTTATCCTGGGGGAAAAGGTAGTGTCCGAATTGAGGGATTATTTATTGTTACCAAGGATCATTTGGAACCACTAACAAATTACAATAGGCAATTGGAATCGTAAATGAAATCCTAGGAATCAAGATACTTGAAAATAATAAAATAATCTTCGTTTTATTAGATATTATTTTTAGTATTACTTTACAGAGTAAAAAAATTATTATTAACCAGGAACTAATTAAATAATATAAAAGAAAGAATAAATTCTAAAAATGGAAAAGTTAAAAATTGTAGATGAGCAATCAATAAATAAAATTCATGAGGCGTCGCTTAGATTACTTGAGCAAACAGGTATGATTGTGGAGCATGGAGGTGCATTGGAATTACTTGGAGATAGTGGCTGCAAAGTCGACCTTAAAGAGAAAAGAGTGTGGTTTCTACCAGATCTTATAATGGAACAAATTAAAAAAGTTCCTAAAGAAGTGACATTAGGAGGTCGTGAAGAGGAACACGACATTATATTGGGTGGAAAAAATCAATCCAAGTCTTTACCTTTTACAAGATCTACATGTGGTATTGAAGAAATACTTGACTATAAAACAAATAAAGTCCGAGGTTCAAATCTTTCAGATTTTAAAGACTTTGTGATTTTATCAAATGCATTACCTAATATAGATTATTGTGGTGTACTTTCACCAGTAGATGTTGACTTAGCATCCCGTGATGTAACTGGTGCTGGGTTTGCACTCCGAATAAATAAAAAGCATTTGCATTCACTTGCTTATAATGGCAAGAGTGTAGATTACTTAAGTCAGTTTTCACAAGTAATAAGAGGGTCAAAAGAGGAAGCAGCCAAACGCCCACCTATATCTTTTTTCCAGGTATCGATATCTCCCATGCATTTATCAAAGGATGGAGTGGATTGTATTATCAGTGCAGGTAAAAACTCAGTTCCAGTTTTTCTTAACTCCAGCCCTATTATGGGTGCAACAGCTCCCCTCAGCATTGCAGGTTGTGTTGCACTTTTAAATGCTGAAATATTAGCAATGAATGCAATACTTCAATTATCAAACCCAAACTCATCTATGATATATACTATAAGACCCTCAATTATTGATATGAAGACTGGTTTATCTCTCTGGGGTGCCATTGAAGTCACCATGGCTTCAGCTCTAAGCGTTCAACTGGCAAAGGAAAAATATGGTTTCATTACTGATATTTTTGGACCTTGTTCCGATTCAAAAATTGTTGATATACAATCAGCAATGGAAAGAACCTGGATGAGTTTCCTACCGGTTTTGGCTGGGACAGATATGATATGTGGTGCTGGTTCTCTAAATTTTCAAATCACAATGAGTTTGCCTCAAATGGTAATAGACGATGAATTAATGGCAGTTTTAAAACGTACAGTTAAGGGAGTTTTGGTAAATGATAGTGAATTAGCAGTTGATGTTATTGATAAAATAGGACCTAAAGGAAACTTTTTAGGATGTGAGCATACTTTTGAAAGATTCCGTAATAGTCTGTTAGAATATAATGTTTTGAATAGAGCAGTTATTGATAATTGGGAAACTAATGGTAAGCAAGAGGTCAATGGTATTGCAAAAAAACGACTTGAAGATATTGTAGATAAATATGAAATAAGAACCCTTGACAGTGGCAAGATCGCACAAATTGAAAAGATAGAGAAAGAAGCTATTAAAAATATACACCCTGACTCTTTTTCATAAATATTTATCAATATGTTCCTAATTACGTGGTAGTCAGTAAATCTTTTGTGGAGATAAGCTATAACTTAAACCTTTCTTTTTTTGTTTTAGATTAGAGCTGTAGGGTGTGCACTTTTGACAATTTTTAAATAACAATTCGAAAAAGTAAAAACAATTCGATTTATTGACAATAAAAAAAATAATGTTATTGTAAAATCGTTTTCGCAAACGTTTTTATTATTTATATAAAAAGGAGTTTGCATGAAAATCTTTAAGACTGAAGTCAGTAAAAAAGAAATTATGGAAAAAATTGGGGACATCACTCAATTGGGGGGGATTAAATCTTATGAGTTTTCTGATGGGGTTAGCCGTGGAGTAAGAGCTATTGATCTAAAAAGCCCCTGTGGATTAGATATGACAATACTACCTGACAGAGGAATGGATATATCCAACCTTTCATATAAATCTATTCCAATTTGTTGGAAGTCAGCTACGAGAGAAACCTCACCAATATATTATGAAAGTAAAGAATGGGAGTGGCTGAGAACTTTCTTTGGTGGCCTGATAACAACCTGTGGTTTGAGTAATATAGGAGACCCCAATGTGGATATCAGTAATAGTGATCTGAGCTCAAATGAAGAATTAGGACTGCATGGAAGAATATCCAATATAAGTGCTGAAAACGTATCTGCAGAGGGAAAATGGGAAAATAATACATATGTTATGAGTGTTAAGGGAGAAGTGAGAGAAGCTATGGTTTTAGGTGATAAATTGCAGCTTGAAAGAAAAATTACTACATGGATGGATGAACCTAAAATAATTGTTGAAGATGTAGTAGAAAATATTGGGCATAATACGTCCCCCTTAATGATTCTCTATCATGTAAATATAGGATATCCCATTATTGATAATGGAGCAAGACTTATCGAAGGGGAAACCAGCATATCAGTAGGTCCTAGAAATGAAGAATCTAAGGCTGGAATAAAAGAATTTAATAAATTTCATGGACCTGTAAAAGATTATAAAGAACAAGTATTTACACATGATATAAAAGCAGATAAAGAGGGCTATTCTAACATTGCTCTTGTAAATGAGAATTTTGAAGATGGAAAAGGAATAGGTATTTGGCTGCGATTTAATAAGGATAACCTTCCTTATCTAACCCAATGGAAGCAAATGGGAATGGGGGAATATCTATGTGGTATTGAGCCCAGTAATAGTCTTATTGAAGGCAGGAATGTTGAAAGAAAAGAAGGAAGATTAAAATTCATAGAACCTGGGGAAAGAGTTAATTACAGACTTGAATTTAATATTTTAAAATCAAATGATGATATTAAAGAATTTGAGAAAAATTATTGTGTATAAATATATATAAAACCCTTAAAAATTTTATTTTTAATAAAGAAAAATCAATGGAAAAAATTTTTATAAATAGGGACAACTCAAAAATAGGTAGTGCTTGAAATTCACATTAGTAAAGGGTTTCAAAGTTTTGCGAAGGCCACATTATCTTATTATATGGAGGTAATATGAAATTTAATAAAATAGTAGAAATGCCAAAAGAAACAGATATTATTATAATTGGAGGTGGTTTCTCAGGTTGTTCAATGGCTTATTATCTTTCCAAAGCTGGATTAAAAGTAGTTTTAATTGAGCAAAGATCACTTTGTTCTGGAGCTTCTGGAAGAAATGGGGGAGAAGTTGTACAGGTTGATGGGAGAGAGTTAGATATTCAAAAAGTTAAATTAAGATCTAAGTATACTTTCGCAAATAATAAAATACTAGAGGGTTTGGAAAAAGAACTGGGAATAGACATGGAATACCGGCAAATTGGAAGCCTTGATATTGCCAATAGTGAAGAAGATTGGGAAGATGTAAATAATTGTTACAAGATCCAGAAAGAAGCTGGTGATTCAGAGATTGAAATATATGAACTGGAGGATGCAAGAGAGAAATTTATCTGGGCTCTGGGCGATATTGTTAGTGGTGTCAAATTCAGGCCCAGCGACGGACAACTTTCTCCATTCGCATTAACCTATGGTTATGCGAGGGAAGCAATGAAGCTCGGTGCAAAAATTTTTACTGAGACTAAAGCCATTGAAATTATTAAGAAAAAGAATAAAGCAATTGGAGTTAAAACTAATAGAGGTATTATATATGCAAATAATTGGGTAGTTAATGCAACAAATGCTTGGTCTAAAAGTTTAGTTCCGGAGTTAGATATTATACCTTGCAGAACTTTAGCAGGTATTACAGAACAAGTTCCATTAATAACTCTTATACCTTTTGAATCTGCAATAGAAAATAGTTTACTTTATGGCACACAAACAAAAACAGGGAATTTATTAATTGGAGGTCCTTTAGAAAAAAGATATCCCGAAGAAGCTCATTTCGACGAAGATGTTACATTTGGAGATTTGAAAAAAGTTATGGATATTTTTATAAGATTGTTCCCACCATTAAAAGATGTATCAGTTTTAAGAGTCTGGTCGGGCACTCTTGCCTTTACCGCAGATGTACTGCCTTTTATAGGACCAGTTCCAGGAATTGAAAATCTTTTTATTAATGCTGGATATCCTGTGGGACTTTCTTGGTGTCCTATTTGTGGAAAATTAGCTTCTGAGTATATAGCAAATGATGGAAAAACTTCTTTATCTATTGAACCTTTTAATCCAAGTAGGTTTGATGATATAGAATATGAATACCCTAAAATGTATGATTATTTATCATTACAAAAAGTTATTTCTGATTGGAATTTCTAATTGGATGAAATATTAAGATAATAAAATAATTTAGAATTTGTATTAAAAAATGTTTTATAAAAGGAGTAAAAGATGCGGATAGTAGGACACCCGATACTGGAGGATCTAATAAACAGGAAAGAGGTACTCATAGATGTTGATGGCAAAAAGATAGAGGCTTTTGAAGGGGAACCAATTGCAGCTGCAATGTTTGCCGCAGGTTTAAGGTCCAGTAGGACTACTCCCAAATATGATGAACCAAGAGGTGTTTATTGCAATAGAGGCAGGTGTACTGATTGTATTATGAAAGTCGACGGGGTACCAAATGTTAGAACCTGCATTACCATGGTAAAAGAAGGAATGAAAGTGGAGTCTCTAAAAGGTTTAGGAGAATGGGGTGACAAAAAATGAATAATGAATTAGTGATCATAGGTGCAGGTCAATCTATCTTACTTATGGTCAGAGCGGAAAGAAAAGCTAAAGTTTAGAGATATCATGAATAAGATTTTCTATGAGATATATAAGGTAGTAAAGACATGGAAAGTAGACTTAGATAGTACAATTAAAAAAATAATTTAGATTCTGTTTTCCAAAAGAAGTATTATGAAACTAAGCTGTCTGCCCGTCTCTTATTTTAATGAGATAATAAAGGGTAAAAAAACAATACAAGAGTGGGCCATAGAGGCCAAAGAGATAGGCTATAACTATATAGACTTAAGTATCCTCTTCTTCCAGAAATTAGACAAAGACTACTTCCTTAGATTGAGAGATGAGCTTGACAGGATAGGTATAGGTATTGCAATACTAAACACCTATCCTGACTTTACCCATCCCGGTTCCAGCAAAAGAAAAAACGAGCTACTTAAGATAAAAGACTATATACAAGTTGCAGAGGTACTTGGCGCAAAATACATAAGGCTAACAACTGGCCAGGCCCACCCCGAAACAAGTACAAGTGATGGGATTGCCTGGGCAACAGAAGGGCTAAAGGAAGCCCTGGAATTTGCAGCCGGCGCGTCAGTTGAGCTACTTTATGAAAACCATGCAAAGCCAGGTATATGGGACTATACTGACTTTTCATTTGACGTAAGTATATTCCTAAAAATATATGAGCGTATAAATGACCCTCGATTAAAGATACTATTTGATACTGCAAACCCGGTAGCCTCCGGAGTAGATCCGGTAGAGCTACTTGATAAGGTATGCAGTGGTATTGCTTGCATCCATGCTGCAGACACAAAGGCTAAGGGAGTCTTTAAACCTACTATAATAGGCACCGGAGCAGTGCCATTTAAAGATATATTTACAAAGTTAAAAAAGCTGGGCTTTAATGGCATTATATCGATTGAAGAAGCAAGCTTTACCGGCAAGGGTGGAATAGTGACAGCACATAATTATATAAGAGAAGCGTGGCAAAATACGAGTCAGCAGTAAAAAGAGGGGTGGCCCAGACAATAAAGCTCAATAAAGATAAATACGAAGAGCCTGGATTTTAAAACTAAATAATTTTAGGCAGATATTAATAAGGATAGATATGGTAAAAATAGATAAGAAGACAAATATAGAACTCTACAGGCAGATGCTTAACATCCGCTACTTTGAAGAAGAAGTGGGCAAGGCATATATGGAAGGAAAAATACATGGTACAGGCCATCTCTATAATAGCATGGTGGGAGACACTACAGGAATATGGAAAATATTAATGTAAATGTTGTTTGATTTCAATCTTCCAGTATGGGTTTAGAGCAATTATATTATGATTAAGACCCTCCTAAATCTGATAGTTTAACCACTCTAATCCCCTTATGCTAAGCTCATACTGGATCCATAAACTCCTTATTTAATCTTGATATCTAACGAAACTTGTATGCTCAACTAAGATATTATTTATGCAAATATGCTTATGAATAAATTATAAAATTACTAA
>PVMS01010323.1_pt1 | contig 11054 bp, 10 predicted proteins | sample 1853461 | NCBI WGS metagenome assembly PVMS01 (sample SAMN08582032, study PRJNA380276) | Marine sediment metagenome, whole genome shotgun sequencing project. | isolation source: ocean sediment barecode stripped | collected 2017
GCCATGACAAGGGTAGGAACACCAACCGGATTTTAAATGCGAAATTATTGGCGAACTAATTATATGGTAAAAGAAGAGGCTGTCCCACAAGGATGGCCTTTTTTTATTTATAATCTGGATATTTTACTTGCACTGTATATCTTTGTTTCAAAGGGATATTTTAACGCAAAGTGCGTATTTGCTTCGCAAAAAATGCCAGTTTGCTTATAAAGCATCCCTTTGAAAAAACAGAACGTGTAATATCCAGATTTATAAAAAAGAACAGTCATCCATGATCCAATCAGAAATAAAAGAACTTCATAAGGAATTTCTGCAATCCACGGGTATCTGTACAGATACGCGTAAGGATGTGGAGGGATCATTGTTTTTTGGGCTGAAGGGTGAGAACTTTGATGGGAACCGGTTTGTGGAGGAAGCATTGAGCAAGGGTTGCAGACTGGCCGTTACTGAACGAAAAGAGCTGGACGGGGAGCATTCGGTGGTCTATATGCCCGATGCACTGAAGGGGCTGCAGGATCTGGCTCACCAACATCGCATACATGTCTCGCCCAGGGTCCTTAGCATCACCGGAAGCAATGGAAAGACCACCACCAAGGAGCTGGTTTCAGCTGTGCTTTCCAGGAAGTATAGTGTGCTGGCAACACGTGGTAATCTGAATAACCACATCGGGGTGCCGTTGACGCTTCTTTCGTTACAAAAGGAGCAGGTAGCGGTGGTGGAGCTGGGAGCCAATCACCCGGGTGAGATTGGTAAGCTGGCTGCGATTGCTGCACCGTCACTTGGTCTGATTACCAATGTGGGCAAAGCACACCTGGAAGGATTTGGATCCATAGAAGGGGTCCTGGAAGCCAAAGGTGAACTTTACGATTACCTTGCTGCCAATGGGGGGGAGGCCATTGTGGATGGACGAGATCAGGTCTTAATGAAGAAAGCTGAACGCTCGGGGGTTCACAGGCTGGTGGTGGGAGAGGATGGCGATCTGCGAGTCTCCGCCCGGATCCTGGAGCAAGCACCCTACCTTGTGGTGGAGCTAACACTTGACGGAACGATTCACCATCTATCCACCCACATGGTGGGAGCCTATAACCTTCAGAATATGATCCTGGCAGCAGGAGCAGGATTGTATTTTAATATTCCTGCTACCTCAGTTGTGGAAGCCATCGCCGGATTTGTTCCTGAAAATCAGCGGTCGCAACTTATCAGAGGAGGAGGGAACCATGTGATTCTGGATTCATACAATGCCAATCCAAGCAGCATGCGGGAAGCAATCAGCGGATTGCTCTCCTATGGCTCGTCTCCCACCATGCTGATTCTGGGAGATATGGCCGAGCTGGGAGCAACTTCCCCTGAGGAGCACAGGGAGCTGGTTCGTTGGATCGGGACCCTCAATGTGGACCGGGTTCTCCTGGTGGGATCAATCTTTTGCCAGGTGTGTGAACCATCTTCCCGCATGAATGTTTTCAAACTGAGGCAAGAATTAGAGAGGTACCTGGAGGATGAAAAGCCCAGTGGATTCCATATCCTGGTCAAAGGGAGCCGGGTTTGCGAACTTGAAAAAATTCTTGGATTCCTGGTGGACTAATCCTGGCTAATCTGACGTCTGGCTATACAGAAACCTCTTAATCTTCAGCGTGGGTGTCTTCTCGAAGGGCTGAATCTGCAGAATCATCAACTGAAGCCTTGAATTGAGGGCTACATGCTGATTGACCCTGATCAGTAATTCCTCCAGTACCTCATCTGCTTTATCCTGCATTTGTTGTTGAAAATCGGCTGCATTCTCTTTCAGGTCGTGATAGCGTTCTTCCATCACTTCCACCTTCAGATGCACCCTGGCTACCAGCTTTCCTTTGTATTGCATTACAAGTGACTCGCTGACAATTTCCTCACTGTTGAGAAGTGCTTCGATCTCCTCTGGATAAATGTTTTCTCCATTGGATCCAAGGATCATGTTTTTTGACCTGCCCCTGATATAGATGATGCCCTTATTATCTATATATCCCAGGTCACCAGTCTTGAAAAAACCATCATCGGTGAAAACCTCCCTGGTTTTTTCTTCATCTTTATAATATCCCTTCATGATGTTGGGACCTGTGACCACAATTTCCCCCTCATTGGTTACCGGGTCGGGATTGTCGATCTTAATCGTGCAGCCCTCAATGACTGTACCCACTGATTTGTATACCGCATGAGCGGGATCAAAACCTGCGATCATCGGGGAAGTCTCAGTAAGGCCATAACCTACAGCGTAGGGGAATCCACCATCGAGGAGGAATCTTTCCACATCGGGAGCAAGGGGTGCGCCACCCACTCCGAAAAAATGAAGGTTGTTGCCAAAGAATAGCATTAGTTTTTTAGCAGCAGCACGAGAGAGTATTTTCCGAGTGATCCCGATCTTCATCAGGGCCCGAAGTGCAGGTGATTTTGTTAATGCAGGTTTCACTTTGGCCCTGTAGATCTTCTCGATGATCATAGGCACGGTGAGCATGGTTGTGGGTTTCAATTCCTGCAGGATGGGTGCCATATATGAAGCCGTGGGTGGCTTGTCCATGTAATGTATCCTTGCCCCTTTCAAAAGGGGAAGTACCATTCCGATGGTGTTTTCATATGTATGTGCCAGGGGAAGCATGGAAAGAAACCGGTCCTCTGCAATCACATTATGGATGCTGCCCGTATGAATGGCATTGCTTAAAATATTGTTATGGGAAAGCATCACCCCTTTGGATCGTCCGGTGGTGCCTGAAGTGTAGATAATAGATGCGAGTTCATCGGGGGCAGCCTTGTAAAGAGTCCCTTCATCTGTATCCGGGTTATCCCCGGGAAGGGTATCCGGATCCACTACCAGTTTTTCCAGTTTCCCCGGGGTTGTCTTTAATTCTGCGATTTGACCCGATACCACATCAAGTACCTGGAAATTGTCCAGGTTCACAACAAGCTCCACCGATTTGGGTAATCCTTCTTTCAGCTTGTGAATTAATTTGCCTGAGATGCAGATGGCCCTGGCTTCAGAATGTTCCAGGATGGATTTAATTTCCCGTCCCTGAAAATCAGGAAGTATGGGAACCGTTGTTGCCCCGGTAGTAAGAATTCCAAAATAACCAATCACCCAGTGCGGACTGTTATCACTTAAAATCGACACCCTGTCTCCCTTTCCAATTCCTGAACTTGCCAGCATGGTAGCAAAATACCTGGCCGAGATATCAAGCTCTTTATAGTTGTATGAGGTCCCGTCCACGCTGGTCATTGCCTGGTTGGAAGGGAATAACCTGGCGCTGTTTTTCAATACGAGCGGAAGATTCGTCACATTCTTAAATTTTTCCATATTTTATTTCCCTTTCTTCGGTTGCAGGAATTCCTGGTTAATCATGTCAAACCTCTTCTTTCCTCTCAGAAAGAAATCAGCTACTATGCTGCCCTGATAGATTCCCGTTACAATAACGTCATTATTATGTTGATTGTTTGATTCTTCGGTCCCTTTATAAGTTCGTTTCATCCCGGAATAGGCCCGATGCGCCCTGATCACCGCTCCGAAATCCTTTGTGGCTCCCTGAAGCAGGAACCTGAGGGCAGATATACTATCCAGAATCCTCCTTAAAAATATAATCCTCCGTCTCTGCCGGGAAGGAAGGTTTTTATAGAGCAGGAGCAGGTTGTTCCTGAAATTCAGGAATGTCTTCATTGGATTGCCCCGGTTCAGGGTTCCTCCTCCCACATGGTAAACGGTGGACCGGGGAACGTACCTGACTCTGTATCCCAATCGTTTCAACCGCCAGCAGAGGTCAATCTCCTCCATATGTGCAAAGAACTGTTCATCCAGTCCACCTGCCTGCCTGTATAGCTCGGACCTGATCAGGATACAGGCGCCGGTACTCCAGAATACATCAATTTCATCGTCATACTGCCCGTGGTCCTCTTCAAGATGATCAAAAATCCGGCCACGACAGAATGGGTACCCGAAGCGGTCTAGAAATCCACCGGCCGCTCCTGCATATTCAAAGTGGGATTTGTTGTTGTAATCCTTGATTTTGGGGGAGCAGGCACCCACCGATTCATCTCCTTCCATGCAGAGGAGCAGCGGATCCAGCCAGCCTGAAGTCACTTCAATATCAGAATTGAGCAGCAGAAAATAGGTACAATCCAGCTGTTCGAATGCCCGGTTGTAACCCCCGCTGAATCCATGATTTTCTTCCAGCCTGATGATCCGGATGTGCGGGTGAACCTGGCCCAGAAATTCAAGAGAATCATCGGTTGAGCCATTGTCTGCAACAACAATCTCTACACCCGGGAGCTGGCTGTGCAGGATCACATCGGGAAGGAACTTTTCCAGGTAACCTTTCCCATTCCAGTTGAGAATAACGATGGAGACACGGTTCATCAGGGCAACATTATTTTCTGAACAGTTGACTGGACTTCTTTGAATGTGTTGCTGTTGGAGCAAATGATATGTTCGCTGAACAGGGGCGATTTATTGCCGCTAAAGTCGGATACCTCACCCCCGGCCTCTTTTACCAGCAGCAATCCGGCTGCAATATCCCATGGATTGAGCCCGTACTCATAAAATCCATCATAACGCCCACAAGCCACATATGCTATATCAGTGGCTGCCGATCCAAGCCTGCGAAGTCCATGGGAATTTTTCATGAAGAAATCCATGCTGTTCATAAATTCGGTCAGGTAGGTAAAATTGGTATAGGGAAAGCCGGTGGCTATGAGGGACTCGCTAATGGTGGACGCGCTGCTCACCCTGATGGGATCCCCATTGACCCAGGCACCCCCTCCCTTCCAGGCATAAAAATATTCATTCAATCCAAACTCGTAGACAATCCCTGCGACGATTTCATCGGTATCGGTGAGCCCCACACTGATGGCAAATGGGAAGACCCCATGAATGAAGTTGGTGGTTCCATCCACCGGATCAATAATCCAGTTATATCGTTCTCCGCGTTTGACACTGGTTCCTTCTTCTGCAATAAAACCAGACTCCGGAAGAAGATCCGAGAGTCCGTTCACCAGGATCTGTTCGGCTTTTTTATCCACCTCGGTAACGAAATTCTGCTTGCCCTTCTCCTCAATGACCAGGTTTTTCCTGTTATCATGTTTTTCCCTCACATAGGAAGCTGCTACTTTTACCACCTCCATCGCATTAAAACAGAGCTCTTTGTATTGTTGTGATTTTGACATTCTATTGATGAGTGAAAAGATGGATAATTTTCATGATTTATAACCGCTGCAAAGTAAATCAAAAATTCAATACTTCGGTGACTGCAGCGATCCGGTATATTTAAGCAGGTCAGCCACTACAAAGGTACTCCCGCCTGTAAAGATCAGATCATCGGGTTGTGCTGCTTTTTGAGCAGCCCTGTACGCTTCCTCAACCGATGAATAGACATTTCCCACTAATCCATAGCGAGCAGCCTGGCGGCCCAGCATATTGGCATCCAGTGACCTGGGAACGCCTGACCGGGTAAAATAGTACAAAGCGTCTGTGGGAAGAAGGGGCAATATGGATTCCAGGTTCTTGTCCCCAACCATTCCCCACACCAAATGGAGCTTCTTCCTGGGGACCTGTTTAATCTGTTCCATTACTGCCGAGATCCCGGCCTGATTGTGGGCCGTATCACAGAGGCTTCTTGGATTGTGTCCTATGGTTTGCCACCGTCCCATAATCCCGGTATTCTCAACCACCGAAGCCAGCCCTTCCTTTATGGCCGCTTCGGGGAGATTCCATCCTGCCAGCTTCAGTTGATCGAAGGAGGAGAGTGCCGTGATCAGGTTCTCCTGCTGGTACAGGCCCGAGAGGTCACTTGTGAGCGTTACAGTGCTGTTGTTGTGTGAATCATTTATCCTGAGTATCATGGCCCCGTCTGGCCTCAGGGTATGAAAGAGTGGCTTATAGCGGTAGCTGGCCATGGAAACAGGAGCCTCTTTTTCCCTGGCCATTTCAAACAGTACACTCTCCCAGGGCGGCTCGGAACGGCCAATCACCAGGGGAACTCCCTGTTTGATAATGCCACCCTTCTCCCTGGCGATGGAGGCCAGATCGTTGCCCAGGAATTCGGTGTGATCCAGGGATATATTGGTGATAATGGAGAGTCTGGGGGTAATTATGTTGGTGGAATCGAGTCTCCCCCCCAGTCCGGTTTCAATAACTGCTACCTGCACCTTTTGCCTGGCGAAATGATCAAAAGCCATGGCCACGGTCATTTCAAAAAACGAGGGTTTCATCTCCGATATTATTGGCTGGTGCTTTGAAACAAATTCAGTCACCCTGGCCTCGGAGATTGGACTGCCATTGATCCGGATCCGTTCCCGGAAATCGAGCAGGTGTGGAGAAGTATAGAGTCCGGTTTTGAGACCCGATTGCTGCAATACTGAAGCAATCATGTGGCTAACCGATCCTTTGCCATTGGTACCTGCCACATGGATGGTTGGGAAATCATGGTGGGGGTGTCCAAAGTAACTATCCAGCTTATGGGTATTGTCCAGGTTTGCCTTATAGGCAGCTTTGCCCTGGCGCTGGTACATAGGCAGGCTCCTAAAAAGAAAATCAAGGGTTTCCTGATAGTTCATAACTCGGGAGGTAAATTGTGAGTAACAATTCATTCAATGTGAATAATTTACTCATGCGCAGGATGTTAAAATTCCTAATTTTGTACCCATATAAATGAACATTTTTACACATCTATTGCTAGTAGTAAAGTTAGCTTAAAGGGAGGGGATTTATGGCAACTGCGGTGAAAAAAATTCGGAAGATCTTTGTACTGGATACCAATGTATTGCTTCATGATTACAAAAGCATACACAACTTTGATGAACACGATATCATTGTGCCGATCACTGTTCTGGAAGAGTTGGACCGGTTTAAGAAAGGAAACGATATTATTAATTATCATGCCCGGGAGTTTACAAGGGAGCTGGATAAACTGAGTGGAGATAAACTTTTTAACGGCGGGCTCTCCCTGGGCAGGGGTAAAGGTAAACTCAGTATATGCACCGGTAAACTGCCATCGGAGAAATTTTTAGCCTCTTTCCCGGAGAATACTCCCGATCACCGGATCCTTGCCATTGCCGAGCATCAGAACATAGAAAATGCTCCGGCCAGGCCTGTTATCCTGATTACCAAGGATATTAACCTGAGAATGAAGGCCAAATCCCTTGGGATTATGGCGCAGGATTACCACAACGACATGGTGCAGAATATCGAGGATATCTATGAGAGTGTGAAATCCAACGATCTCATGGATGAAACGCTCATTTCTGATATGTATGAGTCCATGGAGGGAGTGAAGGTGGAGCGATTTGGGTTGAAAAAACCCCCGTTGGCCCATCAGTATTTTATTTTCAGAAATGAATCTAAAAGCGGACTTGGACACTACGATCCGTTTAATAAGGTGGTCAACCGTGTAGAAAAGACCCGCACTTATGGAATCGATCCGCGAAATGCAGAACAGACCTTTGCACTGGATGCCCTGTCCAGGCCAGAAATACAACTGGTAGCCCTTACCGGGAAGGCGGGTACCGGCAAAACCCTGCTGGCTTTAGCTGCCGCGATTCACCAGCGGAAGATGTATACCCAGATTTTCCTGGCCCGTCCCATTGTACCACTCGGAAACCGCGATCTTGGATTCCTTCCCGGTGATGTGGATGAAAAGATTGGTCCCTACATGCAGCCCCTGTTTGATAACCTGTCAGTAATCAAACAGAAATTTAAGCAGCAGAGCAAGGAATTCACCCGCATCGAGGAGATGCTGCAGTCTGAAAAATTATTGATAACCCCGCTGGCCTACATCAGGGGAAGAAGCCTTTCAAGGGTATTTTTCATAGTGGATGAGGCACAGAATTTAACTCCCCATGAGGTTAAAACCATTATCACCAGGGCAGGTGAGGGGACCAAAATGATATTCACAGGCGATATTCAGCAGATCGATTCTCCTTACCTCGACACCAAATCCAATGGCCTCACCTACCTGGCCGACCGGATGAAGGGTCAGGATATATTTGCACATGTTCACCTGGTCAAGGGCGAGCGGAGTTATCTGGCCGATCTGGCCAGCAACCTTTTATAACCAAAACAATGGAACGCAGGTTATTTATCATCCGACACGGGAAGTCCGACTGGGACCATGAAGACCTGGATGACATCGATCGTCCCCTGGCAGGAAGGGGAATCAGGAATGCCGGGGAGATGGCTCAGCGGTTGAGTAGTATGGGACTCATTCCCGAAATGGTCTTTTCGAGTCCCGCCAGCAGGGCTCTGAATACTGCACTGATTATGTCAAGGGTGTGGGAGCTGGAGCCTCCGACGCTTCAAATCCATGATTCACTGTATATGGCCTATGTGTCAGAGATTTCCGAGGTAGTTGCTGAAGCGCCTGCTGAGGTCCTGAACCTGGCCGTCTGTGGCCACAATCCATCCTTCACAGCCTATGCCAATCAATTCCTTGAAGAACCACTTGATAACCTGCCTACGGCCGGAGTGGTGGTGGTTACACTGTATTCAGAAAGCTGGAAGAACATCAGCCGGTCTCATGTGCGGGGGACCTATGTGGATTATCCCAAACGGAAAAGTCGGGCATGATTCCGGTTACCTGCGCCATTATTATGAATGAGGGTATGGTGCTCGCCACACAACGGGGCGAGCAGATGCCTCATCCCCTGAAGTGGGAATTTCCCGGTGGAAAGGTAAAGGATGGTGAAAAAGCTGAAGTTTGTATTGTCAGGGAGATCCGGGAAGAACTGGGAATAGGGATAACCGTAACTCAGCCACTTCCTGAGGTGGAATACAGCTATGGCCCGACGTCCATCCGGTTAATCCCCTTTCTATGCCGTCAAACCGGGGATGAGAACATCGTGCTTTCGGAACATAAATCTTACCGCTGGATGGCACTGGCAGATCTGGAAAACCTGGACTGGCTTGAAGCAGATATAGAGGTGGTTGGTTCCCTGGGGAAACTTTCTTAGTGAAGTCGTTCACCGATCCAGTTGGCAACCGCCTTCAGGAATTCGCCAATGGGCTGACCAATTCCCTGCAAATCATCATCCACCTGGGTAGCCACAAACAGCAGGAAAAGAAGGTAGATTCCCAACAGGAGAAAAGCTTTGCGCCGGGTGAACCTTTTTCCAATCAACATAACAGCCAGCGAAACAAAAGTGGCAAGCAGCAGAAATACCCAGACCTCCTTGGTGAACGCCAGCACTTCTGCATCAAGGATCATTCTTTCGTCGTAGAACAGGTTGTACAATAAAATTGGGAGCCCCAGTGCAAATGCAATGTCGAATATATTGCTGCCCAGGGCATTGCTTACCGCATCATCGTAATTCCCTTTTCGGGCATCTTTGATGGAGATAATGGTGTCAGGAACAGAAGTAGCCATAGCCGAGAGCACCACTGCCACGAAGATCAGCGGAATCCCGGTATGGTCCCCGAATACATCGGTGGCATACACCAGGAGCCAGGTGCCGAAAGTCATTACCACTGTACTGATTCCCAGCAGGGCCCATGCTTTGCGCACGGTGATTTTTCTTCCCCTTAACAGAAGGGGGGTGATATCAAGGGTTAAAATGCTGATTGGCAGGGATCGGCTGATTGTTTCCACAGGTGATTCAATTCCGGGATCGACTGTTTTATTCCTCCTGGTAATGGCGAACAGCAGAGCCAGGTAAAGAAAATAGATCAGAACCAGGACCAATCCGTGCCAGCCCAGCAGCGCTCCGCTAAAAAGAAAATTAACAAATACCAGCTGAGAGATCAGGAGTACGGCACCTTCACGTAGCAGCACTTTTTTATTAAGAACAATATGCTGCCCTTTTTTCAGGGAGTAGAGAATAAGAACCACCAGGGCGGGTATGATCAGCAGGTTGAACAACGCACTCCCTGAGGTGACTCCCAACCCGCCCGAAAATCCATCGGCATCCCTCAGGTAAAAGAGAAAGAAAATGGTGGTGAGGAATTCAGGCATGGAACTGGCGATGGCATTGATGGTGGCGCCTTTAATTCCAGGAGGAAGCCCCCTGCCCAGGAAGTCTGAAGCAATCTCAAAACCATGGGAAGTGCGCCAGATTATGATGCAACTGATGGTTATGTATAGCAAAGAAAGCAGCATGGTTCCCTACCTTTTATTGTAGTGCACAATGTGCATGATCTGGTCGTCGAGAAAGTTATTTTCAAAGTCCATCAGAAATTGCTGAAAGAACCGGTTAATGCGCTTTTCTGAAAGCAAGGTCATGTAACCCAGCCATTGGTTGCCAAACCAAATGGGCAGAATGTAAAGGTGGTAATCGCCTTCGGGTAATGTGATTTTCCCTGCCCGGATCATCTCTTCCATCTCTTTACTCCTGTCAACCATCCCATACTCCTTCAGCATCTGTTCCACCTGTGCTGGTAACGGTTCATGGGAGATCAGATCCGAGTTGCCGGTTTGTATAAAAGCATGGGTAATGTCCAGGAAGGAGAAATCGAAAAATTGAACAGTAAACCGGGTAATCCTTTTTCCCAGTTGCTCTATGGTGGTGATTTCGCCACTTGCAATCTCGTTTTTTACCGGATCGAATGCCGATGCCAGGTTGAATGGAATGTAACTGATTACGTGGATCAACGAACCCACTATCACCACTGCTATCATATAGAGGATAAGGGTAACAATCAGGGGGTAAAGTTGATTGGGCGACAGGTTGTTTACCAGCCTGGCAAGCGGTATGGAGAGGGCAATGGCGGTGGTGGTGAAAAATACAAGAAGGATAATGCGTTGAACATTATAGATATAGTTGTAACGACTGTGTTGGGCACTAAGGCAAATGTAGCAAAAACCAACTTTGATCACTCAAAATAGAGTGTTCGGGGACTTTTGCGTAAAACTTCACCTACAATCACGGCACCACTCTCAGGATCTGTGCTGTTAATTTCCTTTACCAGAGAATCTGCATGATCGGGATTTACCGACATAAGCAAGCCACCGGAGGTTTGTGCATCGTGGGCGAGCATTTTCAGGTTATAATCCACGCCCCGGGTAAAGTGGGCCTGGTCGCCGGTAAACTCCAGGTTGCGGAAGGTGGCTCCC
>PVMS01038154.1_pt1 | contig 11054 bp, 9 predicted proteins | sample 1853461 | NCBI WGS metagenome assembly PVMS01 (sample SAMN08582032, study PRJNA380276) | Marine sediment metagenome, whole genome shotgun sequencing project. | isolation source: ocean sediment barecode stripped | collected 2017
ACATGGTTAGACGGATGAAATGCTCGGAGCTTCAAGGGAAGCGAAACGGAAAGACAGGGATCTGCGTAAAGAACGCCAAGAAACGCAGGAAGAAGCCCCGTCTCACTTATCGCCAGGTTTTTCTCATCGGTTTTATGCTACTCATTTTTATGGGGAGTGGTATTGGGTACGTTTGGTCTAACTTTGAGGGGACCCAGATTGGATATGACTTGAGCCGATTACAGAAAGAAGAGCGAGAGCTTATTGAGATGAACGTAAAGCTGAGACTTGAGCTGGCAACATTAAAATCACCCCAGTTCTTAGAAAAGCACATTCGTGCACTGGGGCTTAAAGAAGCTTCACCAAATCAGATTATCATTTTGCCATGAAAGTCAGGGAAAAAAAATGGATTAGGTTCAGAATCTACCTGGTGGCAGCCTTTTTTCTGGGAGGGCTGGGAATCATTTTGGGGAGGGCGTATCAACTTCAAGTCCTGGAAAAAGACAAATTGACCACCATAGCGCGAATCGGCTACCAGGCGCGCGTGAAACTTCCACCGAAACGGGGCACAATCTATGACCGAAAAGGGCATGAACTGGCCGTGAGTATCGAAGTCGATTCCATTTATGCCCACCCAAACCGCGTGAAAAAAAAAACCGGAAACGGCCAGGCAGTTGTCTGAAATACTCTCTATGAATCGGGGTAAAATCCTTCGGAACCTTAAAAAAGATCGTCCCTTTGTATGGATAGCCAGAAAGGTTTCTCCGGATAAAGTGAGTCAGGTAAAGGCCTTGAAACTGGCGGGGTTTGGTTTCATAAAGGAGAGTGGCCGATATTATCCAGGTCGGGAGATAGGCGCGCACCTCATCGGATTTTCGGGAGACGATAACCAGGGCCTCGAAGGCTTGGAAAAGAAGTATGACCGGATTCTAAAAGGTCCGGAACGAAACCTCGTTCAGATGCGGGATGCCCTCGGGCGCCCTTTTTTTGTCAGCAGGGGGGTATCCCATGGTGATGAAATGCACAACCTGACTCTGACTATAGATAAAGACATCCAGTATAAGACCCAGGTAGCCCTCAAGGCGGCCGTAGAAAAGACAAGAGCAAAGAGTGGCCAGGCTATCGTCGTAAATCCGGAGACGGGCGAAGTTTTGGCCATGGCGGTCGTTCCTCTCTTCAATCCCAATACATTCAAGAAACACCGGCCCTTCCAGTGGAGAAATCGTAATATCACCGATGTCTATGAGCCAGGTTCCGCCATCAAGGTCTTTCTCCTGGCCGCCGCCCTCGATCAGAAAGTCGTAACCCTCCAGACGAAGTTTTTCTGTGAAGAGGGGAAATATAAGGTGGCCAACCACATTATCCATGACACAAAAAAATACGACTACCTGAGCGTGGCGGAGATCGTTGTCTTCTCCAGCAACATCGGTGCCGTAAAAATAGGGAAGAGGGTCGGTTACGAAAAATTCACAGAATATTTGAAAAAGTTTGGATTCGGTAAAAAGACGGGAATAGGGCTCCTTGGAGAAAGGAAGGGCTTTATCCGACCGGCCAAATCGGCAAAGGAAATCGACAAGGCAAACATTTATTTTGGCCAGGGCATGTCGGCGAGTTCTATCCAGCTGACCATGGCCATGGCAGCCATAGCCAACGGGGGCAAACTCATGCGCCCCTATGTCGTTAAGACCATCACAGATCAACATGGGGGTGTGGTCAAGGAAAATCGTCCTACTGTGATACGGCGGGTGATCCCTCCGGAGGTCGCAAGGAAAGTGGAACGTGTGCTGGAACGGGTCGTCCGTGAAGGGACAGGGCCCGAAGCGGCCATTTCAGGATACAGGGTAGCGGGAAAGACCGGCACATCTCAGAAGGTGGACCCCAGGACGAAGCGATACTCCAGAGAGCATTACGTGGCCCTTTTTGTCGGATTTGTGCCTGCAGGGAAACCGAAGCTGGTTATCATGATTGCGGTCGACGAACCAAAGGGCGATCCCTATGGGGGGGTGGTAGCGGGACCTGTCTTCAGGCAAGTGGGCGGGTGGACGCTCAACCATCTCAGGATCAACCCGCAATTAAGGCTGGTCAAGATGGAAGAGGAACCTGGACTAAGTGATGTGAGAAGGCAAATCATAGAGCAAGAGCCGGTAGTGAGGATAAAGGTCCCGGGACAGCTCCCGGATTTCAGGGGTCAAAGCATGCGGGAGGTCTTGAAAGGGGGAAGGTCTCTAGGGCTTGAGGTGGTTTTGGAGGGGACCGGGCTGGCCGTCAAGCAGGTTCCGCGCCCTGGATCCCCCTTAAAAAAAGTGACAAAGGTCAGGGTTCGATTTAGTCCCACCATGTGAAAAACAACAGGTTGGGATCTGCCCGGACAAGGCCCCTTTTTGGGACGAGACGTATGAGGCGACCGGGAAAACGATGAAACTTGGAGAATTGGTTAAAGGGATGAGTCATTACGAAATCATCGGTGATTCTGAACAAATGATAAACGGGCTGGCCTATGATTCTCGCCACGTCAAACCCGGAAACCTGTTTGTTGCCCTGAGAGGCCATGAGCGAGACGGGCATGATTATTTTGGGGATGCCCTTGAAAAGGGGGCGGTGGCATTGGTTGGCGAAGGTTTTCGAGGTATCCGGGAGAACGTGACAAAGGTCCATGTTCCCGATTCCAGGGAGGCCCTGTCCAAACTGGCGATCCAGTTTTATAGCCACCCATTCGAAGGTTTAAACCTTATCGGCATTACGGGCACCAATGGGAAAACAACCACCAGCTACGTCTTGGAATCGATTCTGGTCGCAGCGGGAGCAAAACCGGGCGTGGTAGGGACAATCAACTATCGCTACTCGGGCAAAGCCAGCCCGGCACCGGTCACGACGCCGGAATCCCTGGATCTCATGCGTCTATTCCGGGAGATGGCTGACGATGGGGTAACGGACGTGATCATGGAGGTCTCTTCCCACGCCCTCGATCAGAAGAGGACTCAAGGTTGTCCCTTCAAGGTGGCTGTCTTTACCAATTTTTCCAGGGACCATTTGGATTACCACAACACCATGGAGGCCTATTTCAGAGCCAAGAGCCTCCTATTCAGTGACCTGACCAGGGACGGGCGAAGTGATAAGAAGATCGCGATCTTGAACATGGATGATCCGAAAGGTGTGGAACTGGCCGCCCTAACCCAAGCGGAGGTCGTGACATACGGCCTTACTCAAGGCTGTGATGTCCGTGCCGAATCCATCTCGGCAGACAAGGCAGGCATTAAAGGGACATTGATGACCCCAATGGGGGAGAGGACCTTTCGGTCCCCCCTTATCGGTGAAGTTAATATATACAATATTTTGTCCGCTTCTGCCGCGGCAGTATCCCTGGGCATTGATCTGGACAAAGTAGTTGCAGGGATTGAAGGCCTCGAAAGGGTGCCGGGTCGACTGGAACCTGTGCCCAACCCTCGAGGTCTGACGCTCCTGGTGGATTATGCCCATACACCGGATGCCCTAATGAAGACGCTGAGGGATGTGAAACCCCTCGTTAAAGGGAGATTGATTACGGTCTTCGGGTGCGGCGGTGACAGGGACAAGGGGAAACGATACGAGATGGGACTTGTCGCAGGAGAAAACAGTGATCTGGTTTTTATAACCTCGGATAATCCTCGCGGCGAAAACCCCTTGTCCATTATGGAGCAGATTGAAAAGGGGGCCCAAAAATCGGGATTGGACAGGGTTACGAGGTCGCCCAATCATCGAGGAGGAAAATCGGGTTACATCATGGAAGTGGATCGCAGGGTGGCCATTCGCCGGGCTGTTTCGGAGGCGAATAAAAAGGACCTCGTCCTGATCGCAGGCAAAGGTCACGAGGATTACCAGATTGTAGGTGGTGAGAGAAGGCACTTCGATGACAGGGAAGAGGCCGCTTTGGCCGCCCGGTTGGGTGAACCTGCAGCGGGTGAAATGGAAGGCAAAGGGGAGTAGTGTTTCATGGCTGCCAGATGGGGTGAAGTCACCCCGGGTGAGATTGTCGCCGCCCTTAAGGGTGATTTGATCTTCGGGTCTGGAGACCTGGCCATTAAAGGCCTCAGTACGGATTCAAGGGCGATAGAAAGGGGCGACCTTTTTTTAGCTCTCAAGGGAGAAAGATATGACGGCCATAATTTCGTCAAGCAGGCAATCGATAAAGGAGCAGCCTGCATCGTGCTACAGAAGGATTACCGACCTGAAATCCCCAAAGATAGAAACCCGGCTGTCATAAGCGTAACGGACACGCTAAGGGCCCTAGGAGATCTGGCCCTTTGGTGGAGACATGAGCAGCGTGTCAGTGTGGCAGCCATTACGGGTAGTGCCGGCAAGACCACCACCAAAGAGATGTCGGCAGGAATTCTGGGGATCGGCGCCTTCACCTTGAAGAATGAGGGGAATTTCAACAATCTTGTGGGTCTTCCTCTTACGTTGTTGATGCTGGTCAGTGATCACCGAAAGGCCGTATTGGAAATGGGGATGAATCGACCCGGAGAGATTGCCCGACTTACAGAGATTGCAGACCCGGATGTAGGCCTCATCACCAACGTGGGCAGGGCCCATCTGGAGGGCTTGGGCGACATTAGGGGCGTGGCACGGGCAAAAGTGGAACTCATAGAGGCGATATCCTCGGAATCTCAGGTGCTTTTAAATGGGGATGATGATTTGCTGATGGAAGTGGCCAAACCCTTTCGCAAGAAGGTATCCACATACGGTCTTGGGCCGAGAAACCACATCAGGGCCGAGAATATTCGCAGCCTCGGCCGTGAAGGGTCTACATTTGAGCTCCCACAGGAGGGAGGCCCTATCACCATAAGATTGAAAGTCCCCGGGATTCAGAATGTAAGGAACGCGCTGGCCGCTTCAGCCATTGCCCTTTGCATGAAAGTGTCCAGGGATCACATCGTCCAGGGATTAAAAGGTTTTACGGGAATCAAAGGCCGTTTTATACCGACAACACTCCCTGGAGGCACCATGCTCGTGGATGATACTTATAATTCCAATCCCTACTCCCTCAGAGCGGCCGTAAACGCACTTAAAGATCTAAAGGTTGAGGGGGGCAGAGTGCTCGTGGGATTGGGGGAAATGTTGGAGCTGGGGCAGGAGACCGTCTCGGCACATCTCGAGGCAGGCGGTATGGTGGCTGAAATGGGGGCCTATTATTTTGTGGCCATGGGGGCGCATGCAAGTGAGATGATCCGGGGAGCCATCGAGAAGGGTTTTCCGTCGGAAAGGGCAGTGTTGGTGGAGACCCACGAGGACATGTCGCAGGCGTTAAGTGGCATGATGAACGCGGGTGATCTGGTCTTCCTGAAGGGTTCCAGGGAAACGGGCCTTGAAAAGGTGGTCGAAAGTCTAAAGGGTCCCGAGGAGGAAAAGGTTAAAAAGGTCGAAGGGAGCCCATGAGGGGAATAGACCGGAGGGGAAGGCCATGAAGCGATTCCTGGAAGTGGGATCGAGCAGAAGGGTAAAAGGGATACTGCATGCTATATAAACTGATTTATCTATTTCATACGGATGTCTCATGGCTCAATGTCTTTCGATACATCACATTCAGGACCATCCTCTCGACCCTTTCTTCCCTTACGCTCCTTTTCATTTTTGGGGTCTGGGTCATTGGCAAGCTACGGGCCATGCAAGTGGGAGAGTTCATTCGGGATGATGGTCCACCCAATCATATAAAGAAGGCGGGTACCCCAACCATGGGGGGCTGTTTGATCATTCCGGTCATCATGATATCCACGCTTCTGTGGGCAGAGCTGAATAATATCTACGTCTGGTTGGTTTTGTTTGTCATGTTTTGTTTCGGGCTGATCGGTTTTATCGATGATTACATAAAAGTGATTCGGAAAGACAGCCGTGGACTCAGTAAAAAGGCGAAATTTTCCCTTCAGGTCCTCGTGGCCTTGGTCGTCGCCATAGTTCTGGAACTTTACCCGGGATTCGATTCACGGTTGAATCTCCCTTTCTTTAAGGCCGTCACGCCTGATCTTGGCCTGTGGTACATCCCGGTGGCCATATTTATCATTGTAGGCGCTTCCAATGCGGTCAACCTGACGGACGGTTTGGATGGCCTGGCCATAGGCCCAATCATTGTTGCCTTTGGAAGCTATCTGGTCTTTGCCTATGTGGCCGGGCATGTGAAAATCGCTTCCTACCTTCAGATGCCATATGTTTCGGGATCAGGTGAGCTGTCCGTGCTGTGCGGTGCCGTCGTGGGGGCGGGTCCGGTTTCTTATGGTACAACTCGTTCCCGGCTGAACTTTTTATGGGTGATGTGGGGTCTTTGCCCATGGGGGCCGTTCTGGGGACAGTGGCAGTGATCACCAAACAGGAGTTGGTCTTGATTCTTGTGGGAGGCATATTTGTGGTCGAAACCCTCTCGGTCATTTTTCAAGTCGCTTATTTCAAGCTGACCGGGGGCCAAAGGATTTTTCGCATGGCGCCACTCCATCATCATTTTGAATTAAAGGGGTGGCCCGAAACGAAGGTTACTGTTCGTTTCTGGATCATAGCTATTATTTTGGCACTGTTTTCGCTCAGTACCTTTAAGTTGCGATAATCGTCCCCCTGAAACGATCGTTTTCACTCCCTCATAGGTCAACAGGAGAAGACGTTAATAAAGGGAAATGGCATTTTTTAAAAAAAAGGTTCTTGTCATCGGGTTAGGGAAGTCCGGCCTTTCGGTCTCTCGCTGGTTGTCGGGCGAAGGGGCGAAGGTGACGGTCAGTGACATGAAAGAGAAGGAGGCGCTCAATAAAGATTTGGTCAATGAAATCCTAAAACTCGGTGTGACATTGGAGACGGGCGGTCACAAGCGGGGGACCTTTTTGAATTCCGATATGATCGTGGTCAGTCCCGGTGTTCCTCTGGATCTCGAAGCGCTGGCAACCTCCCGGGAAAAGGGGATTCCTGTCTTGGGGGAGATGGAACTGGCGGGAAGACATATAGATATCCCCATTGTGGCCATAACGGGAACGAACGGGAAATCAACCACCACGTCCCTGATGGGTGATATGCTAAAAAACGCGGGATTCAGAGTCTTTGTGGGGGGCAATATCGGTATTCCCCTTATGGATTATGTGACGGGAGATATGAATGCGGATTTCGCTGTGGTTGAGGTAAGCAGTTTCCAATTGGATACCATGGAAAAATTTTGTCCGGCCGTTTCCCTGTTGTTGAATATTTCACCAGACCATCTGGACAGGTATTCAAAATACGAAGCCTATGTCCAATCTAAACTGAAAATATTTAAGAACCAGGGGCCGGGTCAGTACGCCGTATTAAATGATGATGATGAGATTCTGTCCCAATTTGAGCCCTCGGGAGGCCTATCCACACTGCGCTACGGAATACAGAAAAAGAATAATCGCCAGGCCTTTATAGATGGGGAAAGGCTAATCGCATTTATGCCCGGAACGGCACCCCATGATTTTGATCTCGAGCGATACCGGCTGCCGGGAAGACACAATCTTGAAAATCTTATGGCAGGGGTGTTGGCGGGTCTTGCTTTAAAAATTGAGCCCCACATCATACAGAAGACCATAGAAGGTTTCAAAGGCCTCTCACACCGGCTTGAGCTCGTACGCCGCATCGGAGGGGTCGCCTTTTACAATGATTCCAAAGCCACCAATGTAGATGCCGCATTGAGCTCAATCAACAGCTTTGATCGGACGGTCATTCTCATAGCGGGGGGCCGGCACAAAGGGGGCGATTATTTGCCCCTGGTCAACGCGGCAAGAGGCCGGGTAAGAAAGGCCATATTGATGGGTGAAGCACGAAATATTTTAGCCGAGTCCTTTAAAGATGTTATCCCTTTCACACTGGCTGAGAGTATGACGGATGCTGTCTCTCAGGCGTTTTCGTCAGCCGAGACGGATGATGTCGTCCTGCTGGCACCGGCATGTTCCAGCTTTGACATGTTTACGGATTACGGGCAAAGGGGAACGGTTTTCAGAGAGGCGGTGGAAAGTCTCCACAATGGCGGATAAAAAAGCGGGACATCACGGATATGATTATTTGCTCCTGATCCCAGCCCTTCTCCTTTTAGGGTTTGGTTTGGTGTTCGTCTACAGTGCGAGCTCCTCCCTGGCTGAATACAAACTTGGGGACAGCTACTACTATCTAAAAAAACAGGCAGTATTTTGCCTCGTAGGTCTTTTTTTTATGATACTCGCAAAAAATATCCCAAGCGCCCTTTACCGGAAGCTTGCCTATCCGGCACTTTTTTTAAGTTTTGCCCTTCTGGTCCTGCTTTTCGTCCCCGGCATCGGTGCAAAAGTGGGTGGTTCCAGCCGATGGTTGCGATTCGCCGGTCTCTCATTTCAACCTTCGGAACTGGCCAAATTAACCCTATCCCTTTATCTTGCCTACTCCATGGCTAAACAGGGGCCCAATATGAGCCGTTTTTCCATTGGGTTTTTGCCCCATGTCCTGGTTGCAGGGGTATTTATGGTCCTGATTTTGCTCCAACCCGATTTGGGGACCTCGGTCATCATAGGCTGCTGGGTGTTGATCCTTCTCTTCGTGGGCGGCGCAAAGCTTTTTCAGCTGATTTCCGTTCTGCTCCTGTTCATGCCGATAGTGTTGTGGCTCATCGGACAAGCGGATTATCGATTGAAACGGTGGTGGACCTTCCTTAACCCATGGGAAGACCCACAGGGCCTTGGTTTTCAGATCGTTCACTCATTTTTAGCTATCGGTTCGGGCGGTATTTTCGGTGTAGGACTGGGAAACAGCAAACAGAAACTCTTCTATTTGCCGGAACCCCATACGGATTTCATCTTATCCGTCGTGGCCGAAGAGCTGGGATTGGTGGGCGTGACGACCATCGTTGTTCTATTTGGTGTGTTGATCACGAGGGGGATCAAAATAGCGCTCAACGCCAATGACCTTTATAGTTCCTATCTTGCCATGGGGATCAGCAGTTTCTTGGGCTTGCAGGTCCTGATCAACATGGGTGTCGTTATGGGCCTGCTCCCCACCAAGGGCCTGACGCTTCCCCTAATCAGTTACGGGGGGACATCCCTGGTAGTCAGTCTTCTGAGTATTGGGATTCTACTCAATATCTCAGCAAAAAGATTTGAAGAAGTGGGAAAGTAAAATTGCAGGTCGGTCTATGAGGTCCAAGGATGTGGAGCCGAAGGAAGTGAGGGGTATTATCGCCGGTGGGGGCACGGGAGGTCACCTTTTCCCGGGACTGGCGATAGCAAAAGAAATTTGTAGAAGATTTGAGAAGGCAGAAATACTTTTTGTAACGGGCCGAAGGAAAATGGAATTGGACATATTGAACGGTACAGGTTTTCTTCAGTCTTCGATCGATGTGGAGGGCTTAAAGGGCCGGGGATGGCGTAAGGGACTCAGGACCCTTATTAAATTACCCCTCAGTTTTTTCCAGTCCTTCTCCATCATCAAGTCGTTTTCTCCCGACATGGTCATCGGGGTTGGGGGATATTCAGCGGGACCGGTCTGCATGGTAGCCAGACTCATGGGGGTCCCTTCGGCGATACATGAGCAAAATTCCTATCCCGGTTTGACCAACCGTTTGTTGTGCCGGGTGGTGGATAGGGTGTTTATCTCCTTCGAGGAGAGTCGCGTACATTTCTCCGGGGGGACCCTCCTTTTAACGGGAAATCCGATCCGGGAAGAATTTTTGACAGGCGAGAAAATCGGGGCGGCGGACAATAAAACATTCACTATCTTGATCTTGGGTGGAAGCCAGGGGGCCCGCGCCATCAACAGAGCCATTGTAGCGACTCTGACAGTCCTAAAGGAGAGGTCGAGGGTTCCCCGTGTCATCCATCAGACAGGAGAGACCGATTACAGGGAGGTTGTGGAGGCCTATGGGAGGGCAGGGGTGACAGGTGAGATCCTGCCTTTTATCGAGGACATGGACCGGGCCTATCGCCTTGCGGATCTTGTCATTAGCAGAGCGGGGGCAACGACGGTCTCCGAGCTGGCCGCCCTCGGTAAGCCCTCTATCCTGGTCCCCTATCCCCATGCAGCCAACAGGCACCAGGAGGCAAATGCCCAAATGTTGGTCAGGGCGGGGGGGGCGGAGATGATGCTCCAGAATACATTGAGCGGCGAAAGGTTGGCGGCGGTTGTGATGAGATACATGGATGATCGGTCCGTCTTGAAGAAAATGGGTCAGAAGGCACTGAAGCTTGGACGGGGCGATGCCGCCAGGGTCATCGTGGATCAATTGAAGGAAATGATTACATAACAAGAAGACAGAATACAGGAGTCAGAATAGTGGCGGTACAAACCATAAGGAACAACAAATAAGACACGACTATGACAACGTTTGGTAAAGCAAAACATGTGCATTTTGTAGGAATCGGGGGCATCGGCATGAGTGGCATAGCCGAGCTCCTGATCAATCTCGGTTATGAAGTCAGTGGTTCCGATATCAAGAAGTCGCCTGTGATCCAGCGGCTCTCCAAGCTTGGAGGGAAAATTTTTAACCGTCATGGAAAGGAAAACATTAATGGGGCCGATGTAGTGGTTTACTCCTCTGCGGTCTCCGAGGACAATCCGGAGATTGTCGAGGCAAAAGAAAAATACATCCCCGTGATCCCCAGGGCGGAAATGTTGGCTGAGTTGATGAGACTTAAATACGGTGTGGCGGTAGCGGGGACACACGGTAAAACCACGACCACCTCCATGATAGCCTCCATCTTAAACTGCGGCAATCTAGATCCGACCGTCGTCATAGGGGGAAGGCTGGATATTTGGGGCGGTTCCAACGCCAAATTGGGTATGGGCGATATCCTGATCGCAGAGTCGGATGAGAGCGACGGCTCTTTCATGCTCCTGTCGCCAACCATTTCGGTGGTTACCAACATCGATGATGAACACATCGAACACTATGGAGATATGGCTACTCTCCGACAAACCTTCGTCGATTTCATCAACAAAACACCTTTTTATGGATTGGCCATCCTCTGTCTGGATGATGAAGAGATTCAAGGGATCATTCCTCTATTGAAGAAAAGGTATGTGACCTACGGCATGAATTCCCAGGCGGATCTGCGGGCCACAGATATTGAGAGAGGACAGTTAGAGGT
>PVMS01007269.1_pt1 | contig 11053 bp, 8 predicted proteins | sample 1853461 | NCBI WGS metagenome assembly PVMS01 (sample SAMN08582032, study PRJNA380276) | Marine sediment metagenome, whole genome shotgun sequencing project. | isolation source: ocean sediment barecode stripped | collected 2017
CGGTCGACCTGCAAGCCGTCAACTGCCTCGTAAATATACTCGGGTGGGCCTTCTTCACCGGCGTGGGCGACGCGCTTCAAGCCCATTTGGCCGGCTTGCTCAAAGACGGCAAAAAACTTACTGGGTGGATGTCCCACTTCGGATGAATCCAGGCCGACACCAGTAATGCGGTCCAGATATGGTCCAGCCTGCTCCAGGGTCGCGAAGGCGTCATCCTGATCGAGGTGCCGGAGAAAGCACATGATCACACGGCTGCTGATCCCCAGTTCGTGCTCACCATCCTGAAGCGCGGACCAGATACCCTCGAACACCGTATCGAATTCAATACCTCTCCCGGTGTGCCCCTGGGGATCGAAGAAAATCTCCGTGTGAACGACATTGTCTTCCCGGCAACGCTGCAGGTATGCCCAGGTCAAGTCATAAAAATCCTGCCGGGTCTGCAATACAGACATTCCCCGGTAATACAGGTCCAGGAAATCCTGCAGGCAGTTGAACTGGTAGGCTTCGCGAATCGCCTCGACGTTTGCGTACGGCAATTCAACACCGTTGCGCTGCGCCAGCGAGAACATCATCTCCGGCTCCAGGCTGCCCTCGATATGAATGTGCAACTCGGCTTTGGGTAGATCCCTGATCAGTTGTTTTCTCGGGTCAATGGGCATTGCGCGTCATTCCTTTTGGTCCGTCATCATCTGAGCAGCCAGGCTGAGCGCAATGGTAGCAGGCTGCTTTCCGCGAATGCCAGCAAGCCCGATCGGACAGACCAAAGAATCCAGCTTTTCGGGCTCGATGCCGCGCTGCTCGAGACGATGTACGAATCGGCTGCGCTTGGTTGCGGATCCGATCAGGCCCAGCCAGGCAAAATCATCCCGCCGCAGCACCTCGAAACAGATATCTTCATCCAATTCATGACTGTGTGTCATCACGATGAAAATACTGCCGGGAGGGGCTTCAGCAACCAGGTCCAGCGGGGTACCTGTTCTCACTGCCCTGATATTCGCGGGCAGGTCAGTGGGGAAAACTGCCGCGCGGCTGTCAACCCAGGTCAGGCTGAAGGGTAGCGGCGACAGTGCCGAGGCCACCGCCTGGCCCACGTGTCCGGCGCCGAACAACATGACGGGCTTCCGTTCCTCCCGGATTAGCTCCACCCACCATGTTTCACCTGATGCCCCAACCTCTTCAACGGTCACCATAGGCCCATCCCCGGGCCTCTGTACCAGGGCCAAAGCTGCGGCTGACACTTCATTCGGCACCGATCTGTCCACGCCATTTTCAGCTGTGATTACCATCTTGTGCGATGCCAGTGAACCCACGCAAGAGGCCAGCACCACGGGCCGCCCACTTTCGAAAGCCAGTTGCAATTCTTCCAGCCAGGGAGGCAAAGATCCATCGAAAATCTCGTAAAGCAAAGCGACCGCCCCCCCGCAACACTGGTTCAGCGCCGGCCCGAGGCCGTAAAGCTTTTTTTCCTGGTATCCAGCTTGTTTGTTCAGCATTAAACCACGCGCCATTTTTGTGGCCTGATATTCCAGGTTGCCGCCCCCGATGCTGCCGACGACTTCACCTGCAGTCACCATCATGCGGCTGCCCGAGTCTCTCGGCGCTGAACCACTGATCAGGTTCAGCGTCACCAGAACACATGGCTGCTTACGGAGTAAGCGTTGAAGGTCAACAATCCAGGACAATTCTACTTTCCAGGTTTTTCGGTAAAGAATCAAAGCGACTGGATACACATCAGAATTCGTTCAGGCGTGGCTGGTGAATCCAGCTTCGGTAATGATCTGCCGGGCGCCAGGCTGGCGATGGCCTGGTTGATGGCGCTGTGAACGGAGATCGCCAGCATCAGGGGAGGTTCACCGACAGCCTTGGAGCGGTGGATAGTGGGCTCGTGATTTTCTCCGGGTTCCCAGATCCGGACATTGAATGCATCGGGCACATCTGCGCTGACAGGAATCTTGTAGGTCGAGGGTGCGTAAGTTTGCAAGGCGCCCGAGTCGTCCCGCCACAATTCCTCCATCGTCAGCCAGCCGGCGCCCTGTACGAAACCACCCTCGATCTGTCCGAGGTCGATGGCGGGGTTCAGCGAGCGGCCTGCATCGTGCAGGATGTCCACGCGACGAATGCGGTTTTCGCCGGTCAGCGTATCGATTTCCACTTCAGAAATGGCCGCGCCGTAGGCAAAATAAAGGAAAGGGCGGCCGCGGGCTGTTTCACGGTCGTACCAGATCTTCGGCGTGCGATAAAAACCGGTAGCGGACAAAGAAACACGTGCCAGATAGGCTTCCATGACCAGTTCGGCAAAGGTCTTGGACAGCTCAGCAATGTGCACCGTACCATCGATGAAATGGATGGCGTCTTCCGGGACACCGTATTCCCCGGCCGCGAAAGCAGTCAGCCGTTTCTTGATTTTATTAACTGCATCCAGGGCAGCCATACTGTTCATATCGGAACCTGCTGACGCCGCGGTAGCCGAGGTGTTGGGAACTTTACCGGTATTGGTGGCTGTGATCTTGATCTGATCCAGCTTCACCTGGAACGCATCTGCCACTACCTGTGCGACCTTGATAAACAGGCCCTGCCCCATTTCCGTGCCGCCATGGTTGAGATGAATGCTTCCATCCTTGTAAACGTGTACCAGCGCTCCGGCCTGGTTCAGAAAAGTCGTGGTGAAGGAAATACCGAACTTGACCGGTGTGAGCGCAATGCCACGCTTGATGACCGGGCTGCCGGCATTGAAGGCAAAAACCGCTTTGCGCCGCTGATGGTAGTCGCATGATTCCGCGAGTTCAGGCATCAAGTCATGCAGGACATTGTCCTCCACTTTCATGTGGTAAGGCGTGATGTCCCTTCCCTCCCCACCATAGAGATTGGCCATCCGGACTGCAAAAGGATCCAGGTCCAGGTGGGCGGCAATGGCGTCGATGATGCGCTCGATCGCCATCATGCCCTGCGGGCCGCCAAAACCGCGGAAGGCTGTGTTGGAAACCGTGTTGGTCCGGCAACGATAGGACCGGATCCTGACGTGCGGAAGGTAATAGGCATTGTCGCTGTGGAACATGGCCCGGTCGCAAATCGGCGCGGACAAGTCGGCAGACATGCCGCACAGAGCGGCCAGTTCCAGATCAAGGCCCTCGATCATGCCCTCATCATCGAAACCAAGCTCGTATCGAATCCGGAATTCATGACGTTTGCCGGTGCTGATCATGTCGTCATCCCGGTCCAGCCGGATTTTGGTCGGGCGGCCAGTCTGGTGCGCCAGCAGCGCGGCGATCATGGCCCACTGCGCCGCCTGGGTCTCCTTGCCGCCAAAAGCGCCGCCCATGCGTCGCACTTCCACGGTCACCGCGTTGTCGGCCTTGTCCATGGCCTGGGCAACCAGGTGCTGGAGTTCGGAAGGATGCTGGGTTGACGAGTAAATCAGCATATCCCCCTTTTCCTGCGGAATCGCCATCGCAGCCTGACCTTCCAGGTAAAAATGATCCTGGCTGCCGGTCCTCAGTTCTCCGCTCAGGTGATGGGCCGAATTTGCGATGGCCTCATGTGGGTCGCCGCGCTTCATCTCGTGCGGTTCGGCCACCCAGGATTGCTGCTCCATCGCCTCGTCAATTCCGAGAATGGATGGCATTTCTTCGAAATCAATTTCTGCCAGTTTGACCGCCCGGCGCGCGATTTCGCGGCTTTCAGCCGCCACCGCAAACAAGGGCTGGCCGTGAAAATGAATTTCGCCGCTGCACAGTATCTCTTCGTCCAGAGTGTGCATCGGGCTGATATCGTTCTTTCCGGGCACATCTTTTGATGTAATTACCGCTACCACGCCCGCAAAGGCCTCTATCCGCGACAGGTCCATGCGACGGACCTTGCCCCTGGCGCAGGAACTGGCGCCGAAATAGACATGCAACAGGCCGGCTGGCTCGAGAATGTCATCGACGTAGACCGCCTCGCCGGTGACATGCCCAATTGCGCTGTCATGGGCCACTGATGAATGGACCACAGGCGTTTGCTTCCCGCTACCCGCCCGGCTCATCGCGCCTGCGCCTTTGCGGCCAGTTGCACTGTTTCGCTGCCGGTCGTTTCGAGAAAGAAACGCTGAAGCAGGTTCTGTGCCGCCAGCATGCGATACTCGCTGCTCGCCCGCCAGTCCGTCAAGGGTTCAAAATCATCCGCCATGGCTGATTTGGCCCGTTCAATATTTTCACGGGTCCAGCTTTGACCCAGCAAGGCGTTCTCTGCGCCCCTTGCCCTGGCTGGTACACCCGCCATTCCACCGTAACAAATGCGGATTGACGCCACTTCACCGCCATCCAACACCAACGCAAATGCTGCACAGACAGAGGAAATGTCCTGGTCGAATCGTTTGGACAATTTGTAAACACGGAACAACTGCCGTTCCCCGGGCAAGGGCAACAGAACCTTTTCAATAAATTCACCCGGCCGTAAATCCTGTTTGCCGTACGCGATAAAGAAATTCTCCAGATCCAGTTCACGCCGGCCGGCGGCACTGCGCACAAGCAATCGCGCCCTCAGTGCAATCAATGGTGGTGGCATGTCCCCGATCGGTGAACCATTGGCGATATTTCCGCCGATGGTTCCGGCATTTCGCACCTGCACGGCGCCCAGACGGCTCAACAATGGCCTGAAGTCCGGAAAATACCCGCTCAATGCATCCATCGCATCGGTGTAGCTGACCGCAGCGCCGATTTCGAGCCGATCCTGCTCTGGATCGACCGTGACTTCCTGAAGTTCCATAACGTTGCAGGTATAAATCAGGACTTCCATGCGTTTTTGCTGTTTGGTAATCCAGAGCCCCACGTCAGTGGCGCCTGCAACCATCACTGCAGCAGGGTATTCCACCAGCAGTCTGGACAGCTCGCTGTAGGATCGGGGGGAGAAAAAATGACGCCCTTCAAATTGCACATGTGCCGCCGTGACCGGCTGGATGTCCTCCAATGCCCGGATGATCAGATTCCGCCTGTTGGTAAAATGGTCGGCGGCAGGTTGTGCCAGCACCTCCCGGGCCGCCTTCACGATGGGCGCATAACCCGTACAACGACACAGGTTGCCAGCCAGGCCCTGGTCGATTTCCGCGCGCCCGGGCCGCTCACCGCGATCTTTATCGTGATACATGGCAAACAGGCTCATCACAAAGCCGGGTGTGCAGAAGCCACATTGCGAGCCATGCTGGTCCACCAGGGCCTGTTGCACCGGATGCAACCCACGCCTGGCCAGGTCCTCGACCGTGATCAATTGCCTGCCGTCAAGCGTGGCCAGCAAGAGAATGCAGGCATTGAAGGCGCGGTATCGAACAGAGCCGTCGTGCAATTCCCCGACTACCACTGTACAGGCGCCACAATCACCTTCTGCACAGCCTTCCTTGGTACCCCTGCGGCGCGCCTCGGTGCGCAGCCATTCAAGTACCGTCAGTTGCGGATCAAAGCTCAATAGCTCGATGATCTGTTCACTCAGCAGAAAGCGGATCCCTTCGGACATCAGCTGCCGCGATAGGTGCTGTATGAAAAAGGTGAGATCAACAGGGGCACATGGTAATGCTGATCTGGATCGGAAACACCGAAACGGATCACGACCTGGTCCAGGAAGCGCGGCTCAGGCAGCGACAGACCGCTGGCGGCAAAATAATCGCCGGCATGAAAAACCAGTTCGTATTGGCCGCTGTGGAAAGCACCTTCCGGCAATAACGGTTGTTCGCAACGACCGTCTTCATTGGTCGTGGCGCTGGCAAGATGACGCCGCCCGTTATCGACCCGGAACAGTTCGATCAGCACTCCGGCGGCGGGGCGCCCCCTGGCGGTGTCCAGTACATGCGTGGTCAGAAATCCCATTGATCACCCGGAACTCGATGCGCGGTCTGCTATTCTGCAGGGACCGACTGACGTAAAGTATTAAATAGATCCTGACCGAGAGTATAGCAATTCCATGAGCACAAACTATCCCAGGGACCTGGCCGGTTACGGCCCGCAACCGCCCGATCCAAAATGGCCTGGCGGAGCACAGCTGGCCCTGCAAGTAGTGCTCAATTACGAGGAAGGCGGCGAGAACTGCGTGTTGCACGGCGATCCGGCATCAGAGGCGTTTCTATCCGAGATTATTGGAGCTGACGCCCGTGAGGGCGTGCGCCACATGAGCATGGAATCCATTTACGAATATGGCAGCCGGGTCGGCGTGTGGCGGCTGGAGCGCCTTTTCCGGCAGTGCCAGATACCGGTGACGGTCTTCGCAGTGGGCATGGCCGTGGAACGAAATCCCGGTCCGGTACTTGCGCTCCACCAGGCCGGGCACGAAATCTGCAGCCATGGCTACCGCTGGATCGATTACCAGCACATCGACGAAGCGATTGAGCGCGAGCACATGCAAAAAGCCATCAGCGCCATCGAGCAGGTAACCGGGGAGCGTCCCCTGGGCTGGTATACGGGCCGCAGCAGCCCCAATACGCGCCGGCTGGTAGTCGAAGAGGGCGGGTTCTTGTATGACGCGGATGACTACAATGACGATCTTCCTCACTGGGACAATCGCTACGGGCGCCCTCACCTGGTCATTCCATACACGCTGGACGCCAACGACATGCGATTCGCCACCAGCCAGGGTTTCAACAGCGGTGACCAGTTCTACCAGTACCTGAAAGACAGTTTCGATGTCCTGTACGCCGAGGGAGAACGGACACCACGCATGATGTCGATCGGGCTGCACTGCCGCCTGGCTGGCCGCCCGGGCCGTTTTGCCGCACTGGAGCGATTCATTCGTTACGCTAAAACTTTTGACAAGGTCTGGTGGTGCCGACGCATCGATATCGCACGCCACTGGCACCAACACCATTCACCCGGGGAAAGGGACTAGGTGAAAATGCAGCCCGGCAACATGGACAAAACAGAGTTCGTGGGGGTGTTCGGCGATGTTTTCGAACACTCGCCCTGGATTGCGAGCCAGGCTTGGGAATCCGGCCTGGACGTTCGCCATGACCAGGCGGCCGGGCTACACCGGGTATTCGCTGATGTGATTCACGCAGCAAACCGCGAGCAGAAGCTGTCCCTGCTGCGGGCCCACCCGGAGCTGGCTGTGGGCATCGCAAGCGCGGAGGAACTCACCGCCGCATCACAAACCGAGCAACGTGGTGCAGGCCTGGACCGTTGCAGCGCCGGGGAATTTGCACAATTCCAGCGTCTCAACGAATCTTACCGGGCCAGGTTCGGTTTTCCGTTTATCATGGCCGTTAAGGGATACGGCCGGCACCAGATTCTGGAGGCATTCAGAGCACGCCTGACAAATACACAAGAGCAGGAATTACAGGTAGCGCTGGACCAGGTCATCCTCATCGGCTTGTTCCGGATTGAAAGCAAATTCGAGTAGCACGGGCAGCAAATGTCAGTCAAAGCAGAATTTATCGATCGTTACATCGACCTCGCCCAGCCACGCCTTGGGGCGGAGGTCATTGTTGCATCGGACGATTTCTTTGCACCGAAAGAACGCCTGATCAAAGCGGAAGCGCCCATATTCATCCCGGACAAGTACGACCAGCATGGCAAGTGGATGGACGGTTGGGAGAGCCGGCGCAAACGCGGGGAAGGCCATGACTACTGTGTCATACGACTTTGCCCCGGATCCATCCATGGCGTGGACATCGACACCAGTTTCTTCACCGGCAATTACCCGCCGACGGCTTCGCTTGAGGTTTGCAACTGCGAGGGTGATCCAGACGACGGCGCGCAGTGGAGGGGACTACTGCCTGCAACACCATTGGAAGGCGATGCGCACCACTATTTCGAAATCAAGGACCCCGGCGTGTGGACTCATATACGCCTGAACATCTATCCGGACGGCGGCATTGCACGCTTGCGGGTATATGGCGTGGCGCATTATGACTGGAGTCAGGATACAGCGGATGAATGGGTGGACCTGGCGGCGATGACCCGGGGCGGAAGAGCGCTGGCATGCAACGACATGCACTTTGGGCACATGTCCAACCTGATCGCACCCGGCCGTGGTGTCAACATGGGTGATGGCTGGGAAACACGCCGCCGGCGCGAGCCCGGCAATGACTGGGTCATACTGAAACTGGGTCATCCCGGGCACATCCGGCGGGTGGAAGTGGACACGGCTTTCTTCAAGGGAAATTATCCGGCCCGGTGCTCCTTGCACGGCGCCATGCTTGGGAAAATGCCCACAAGCGAAATTTCTGCAGGAGCACCGTTCTGGCGGGAAATACTGCCCCAGGTTCCACTAAGTCCAGACCGGGTGCAAGTGTTCGAACAGGAGGTGATGGATTCAAATAAAGTCAGTCACGTCCGATTCGACATTTTTCCTGATGGTGGGATCAGCCGCCTGAGGCTGTTCGGAAAACGTGAACTTTGATCAAATAGAATTCTCATGAAAACTTACCGGCTGAAGCTCAAACCCCTGACTGACGATACCTTCGCGCCTTTTGGAGACGTGATCCAGAAACAGGGGCACTATCCCGAGGAAATCAACTTTGGCCAGACCCGAAAATATGCTGGGCTGGCCGACATTGACGCAAACGATGAAAACGGCAAGGCCGCGGTGCATATCTACCGCAGCCGCCCGGTCAGCCTGCCCTTCAGAATCGAGGTCATGGAATATCACCCACTGGGCAGCCAGGCCTTTATGCCCCTGCACAATCGTCCATTCCTGCTCGTAGTCGCCCCACCGGCTGATCAACTGGATTTCAAGTCAATCCAGGGATTCTTCACCAACGGTGAACAGGGCGTGAATATCCATAAAGGTGTCTGGCATCACTACCAACTCTCTCTGGACGAGATTTCAGACTACCTCGTCATCGACCGCGGCGGCCCGGGAAACAACAGGATCGAACACCACCTGGACAAGACCCTCTTCATCGAAGAATTCCTGTAAGAGCGAGCCATGCAGGAGCAATTGCCGAGGATGCGGAAGCTTTGCTCGCGAACGAGCGCGCACTCTGTGGAGGCATCGGGTACCTGTGTCCAGGACACGCTCGAGACATCCCTGTTCGCTCATCATCTGTTCCCGACAGATGATGGTCCTGGACACAGATACCCGATGCCTTTTGCATTACTGTGCCAGATCGCGAGCAAAGGCTCGCTCCTCAAATCAGAAACTGTAGCGCAGCAGGATTCCGCCGTATATGTTCCGCTCCGGCGCCGGTTCGTAGTAGCGCCCAAAAGAGGCATTCAGCCGGATATTGCCCATGTATTTCTCATCAAACAGGTTATTGACGCCAAGGAAAGGCTCGAAAACCCATTTCTCACCGCCCCAGCGAAACCCGGCGCGCAGGTTGGAAACCAGGTAATCATCCGTTTCGACTTCATTCGCATTATCCGCGAAGAAACTGCCGACGTAGAGTAAATCCCAGCCGGCATAAAATCCCGATGAGTGTGCCCAGGTGAGGTCGAAATTGAACAGTTGCTCCGGGATACCCGGTATCCGGTTGCCATCGTAGACCTGGCCATCCACGCCCCGGAATTCATCGAAAACAAAATCAGACCAGGTATAGGTGGCGGTCCCGGTGAGGCCCCGCGCCAGTTCCATTGACAGCGCAGCCTCCACCCCATCGCGCGTTGAACTGCCGGCATTCTCGAAAAAGGACTGGCCAGAACCCTCAAGTTCGAAGGCTACGATCTCATCCCGTACATCGATATGGAACAACGCCAGTTCGTAGCGCAGGCGGCCGGTGATCAGACCTTTCATACCCAATTCGTAATTGGTCGCGGTCTGGGATTCCAGGTTCTGGTTGAACCCGGTGGGGCCATCTGGATTGGCCAGCTCCGTGGTAGCCGGCGGGTCGAATGAGTAGGAAATATTGGCGTAAAGATTGACTGCCTCGCGCGCAGCCCAGTTGACGCCGATCATCGGGCTGAACTCCTTGAAAGTACGCTGACCCGGGCTAGCTGCACCCGTCCGGTCGGTCACTTCGTATTTCACCTTGTCAAAGCGTCCACCCAGGGTAAGTGCCGCGGTAGCAGACAGGTTCAGCACGTCCTGCACATACAGGCCGGTGGTCGTGACGTCTTCATCCTGGTTGGTGGTGAGGTCACCTATGACGCCCTGATTATTGGCAAAGCGCTTGCGATGATCCCGCTGCGTGTCGTAATCGAATCCGATCACCAGCTGATTGGCGCGCGAACCCAGGTTTGTATCCCAGCTGTAATTACCGCCCAGCCCGGCGACCTTGCGGCTGAGATCCACGCTGCCACCCTGGCCGTTACTGTTCACGTCGAATGGCAGACGGTTGTTGAAATCCCTTTGCACGTAGTAGTTGCGCAGCATCAATTCACGATTGCCGCTGAATTTCTTTCGAAACGCAAGACCCAGCGACTGTTGATCCAGCGCTTCACCCGCGTTGTACAGCAAATTACGCGGGGCGGCCTGGCGGCGATCCTCAGCCGCTTCGCGGGCATTCAGTCCGCCGGGATCATCGGCCACCGGTGAGTCGACCGCGTTGATAACGACTGTGAGACTGGCCGTTTCATCGAACTCATAGCGGAACTTGCTGTTAAACAGCTTACTTTCGTAAGCCGCATGGTCCCGGAATCCATCCAGTTCCGTGGCGGAAAAGTTGGCCAGCCAGTTCAGCTGCCCGGCCTGACCACCTGCCTTGGCCTGCGCCTGCCGGTAGTCATAGGAACCAAGGTTCAAGCGGCCGGAAATGAAGGGGGTGTCCGGTCCGTCTTCGCTGCGAATATTGATCACTCCACCCGAGGCGGAACCGTAAACGGACGAGAACGGCCCCCGGATCACCTCGATCTGCTCGGCTGAACCCAGGTCTATGGCATCCACGCTGCCCTGGCCGTCCGGCAGGGTCAGAGGAATGTCATCGGCAAAAATCCGGATACCACGGATACCAAAATTCGCCCGCGCCCCGAAGCCACGAATGGCGATCCGCAGATCCTGGGCGAAGTTATAGCGGTTCTGGAAAAACAGACCCGGCACACTGACCAGCGCCTCATCCAGCCCCAGTTGCTGACGCCCACGCTGGATTTTATCCCGCCCCACGCTGCCGGCCGCAAAGGGTAGTCTGACCAGGTCAGTGGGGATGCGCGTTGCCGTTACG
>PVMS01064971.1_pt1 | contig 11052 bp, 1 predicted proteins | sample 1853461 | NCBI WGS metagenome assembly PVMS01 (sample SAMN08582032, study PRJNA380276) | Marine sediment metagenome, whole genome shotgun sequencing project. | isolation source: ocean sediment barecode stripped | collected 2017
AAACAAGTCACTGACGAAAGCGTTACGGAAGACACATAGGTGGACGAGCGCAGCGAGGTCGCCCGAAGGGTGAGCGTCGTAGCTGCGAATCGTTCGAACGTGATTCTCTGCTGTTGGCCTCGCAAACCAAAACGCCGCCTTATTTGGCGTGTGCTTGTGGTAGCCAGGGGCGGAATCGAACCACCGACACGCGGATTTTCAGTTTGGACGTGGAAGCTCTTTGGCTATATTTTTCAGTAGGTTACCAGGGCGTCCGTTGCTCTAGTTTGCATCACCGTGCAGGACTGTGCACAACTCATTCACGCAAAACTTACGCACGCTAAGCTGACTACATCGAACCAGTCAGGTTGACGAAGACGCCACTGTGATCGTAGCTCAGATCCGTCAGGTCATCCGAGAAATCTGTGAAGTTGTACCCAAGACCGAGCTTCAGGTGATCGCCAAGGTAACGTGAGACCGCCGCCAGCGCGCCGCTGCGACGCTCGTTCAGGTCCGACATCTCGAGCATGCGCCCTTCGACCACTAACTCCCAGTTCTTCCGGAAGCGATAATCGCCGCGGATGACATACAGGCTCGCATTGTTGTCAAAGAATTCGAGATCTTCGCGATCCAGGCTGACCTGGCCGAGGCGGTACGCATATTTGCCGCCTATCGTGATGTTCGGCGTAATGTCGTAGGTGACATCAACCGCCGCAATATGGCTCTTTTGAATAAATTCGGCAGCAATATTCTGCAGGCTGATTTGCTCGGTCGTCGGCACGTTATAGAAGTACGTGTACTTGGCCAGCGCATTGAGGCGGTCGTGACTGACAGGCCGGTAGGCGTAGCCGAACACGGCTTCGGTGTAGCCGCCATCGTAGAAGGTGCCCAGAGAGCTTTCGCTTTCGGAGTGATTCAGCTTGCCCAGGAGGCGGGAACCCGGATTGATCTGGTACTTGAAATTATTCTTGAACAGCCACGTCTTGCGCTCCGTCCGGCCCAGGTCGAGCTGCTCCGCATCGTCGTTACGGTACTCGATGGCGCTCGAAAATTGCAGTGCGCCAGTACCAAAGCCAATCTGGATGCCGCCGGCAACACGATCAGTTTCGGCGCCGGTTTGCACGTCGTGCAAGGTCCCGATGTCGGTATTGAATCCCAGGCTCCATTTCTGGTTCGGTGCAAAGTTGATTCCGGTTGCGTGCGTCAGTCCAGTCATCGCTGGATTGTGCTGATAGCGCTCTTCGAGATAGACGCTGGTGCTGTCGGCCAGCCGTGACTTCACGCCTGCGACCAGGTTGCCCTGGCTGCCGCGCACAATGCGCATGGCGTTGTCGGTTCGCTCATTCTCGAGCGCATAGTTAACATACAGGCTCGTATTCTCGGAATGCATATAGTTCGTTCCGAGCTTGCCGCCCATGCCCAGATCACCATCGGAAACCTCGACATCGAAACGCAGTTTTTCACTCAATCGATACGATCCACCGACGCCGATCCGCGAGTTTTCCTGTCGACTGCCGGTTACTGACAGCGTGTCCTGTGCGAACAAGAAAGCATTCCACGTAGATTTGGAGTCGTATCCCACCTGCAAAATGGCATCGCTGCGCTCGCCTTGCTCCTGGGTCAGTGGGACGATAATCGACCCATCAATACGTTCGTCCGTTCGATAGCCGGCCTTCAGATCCCAGCGCTCGGTAAACTGGAAACCGAGATTGAATTCTCGCGTCTGCATCTCGATACCCTGGTCCTGAATCCTATTATCGACCTTGGCGCCCAGCGAGAAGCGGTCGCCGATTGGCAGAGTAAACGCGCCACCGTAGATTCTCGTGTCGGTAAGCGCGATCAGGCCGGGCGCGGAGTAGCCGGCATCGGCCTCCTGCACATACATGGACAGCCGGCCATCGCTGAAGCTGAAAAAATCATCGAGGCTAAAGCTTATGTCGGCGCGAGTCGCTTCGGCCTCGGCGTCAACGAATGACGCCGGGTCATAGCCGCTGAATTCGAAGCCACCATCATTGGACATTACCGGCAGAGAGACCAGTCCCTCGCTCCTGGCCTGCTGAACCTTGAGCCACGAGCCGGCGCTCCACCGAAGTGTAAGGTCGGCCGCGTTCAGGCTGCTGTCGGTATCGTCTTGTTCGTTCACGTTCGAGGTCACGCCAAGCCTGACATGGTCGCCGAACCAGTAATGCACCTGTCCACCTGTTGCCAGCGAGTTCACATCTTCGAATCCGGGTGTGTATTCGTAGCGCACAACCAGGTACGCCTCGTCACCGGAAATCGCGCCACTTCGAACCAGCAGATTATCGTCTGATGTCGATGCGAGTGGCTCCGAAAGCAGGATGCGACCCTGCAGATAGTCAATGTCGTAGTCCATCGCAGGCATCAGGTTGACGACGCCGGTTACGATGCCGGAGGCTTTGTCCCGCAGCTCGATGCGCACACGTTCAGAACCGGCGAGAACATCCTGGCGTTGCAGGAAGTAAAGTGACCCGCCCGTACCGCGAAATTCCTCGCGGCTCCCGATTGTGCCCGGCTCGGCTGCGAACGCATCGACAACGAAGCGTTTGTCGCCGAATTCGGTCGTCGAGTCCGACTGGTAGTGAAAATTCGCGCCGTACAGGCCGCGATCCACCTGCGCCAGCTCGTTATTCATATAGCCGATCTTGAAGTTGCCCCATTGACCGTAGTCGTCGCCCTTGCCGAGGCGAACAAAGAATTTACCCATACTCGGCGCCATTTCCTCAACCGTGCCGTCATCGCCAAAAGTCGGGTAGTAATAGTCAGGGTCAATCCGCCGGAAAAATGCGCCGGGTGACTTGTCCATGAAGTTGCTGAAGATACTCCCCAGCGGCCCTTCTCTGGTATCGGCGCTCGCCGTCAGTTTCCAGTGGTCACCGAACTTGCCGTTGACGAAGAACGCCAGGCGTCCGTCCAGATTGGAGTCGTATTCGTAGTCGGAATTTTCCCCTTGCAGAAGGTCGATCGGTCCGTTTGCCGAACTCTCCGAAAGGGTGAGATCCGCCATGCCCACGTAAAACCAGTCCCTGGTCTTGAACTCGAGGTCACGAAGGTACAACTCGCCGTTGCCCTCCTTATCGATGACTGCAACCTCAACCGTGTGTACGCCCTCCGGCAGAATCTCCTCGGTGACAAAACTGCCGCTCGCATCGACGGGTATCGAGCGCCCGGCGACCCAGACATCGTGGTTCTCCGGTACAACGCCGCGAACACTCACGGTGCCACTCGAGAGCCCGATGTTGTGCAGATTCAGCCCGCTCTCACCGTACGCTGCGAATGGGGCTGGCTTCGGCTCAGCGGCTTCCGCATTGTCCTGATCATCAGCGTCGTCTTCGTAGACAATCCAGAGTGGCAGAGGTTGTGTTTCATCGAACCTGCCATCATCACTGTATGCACGGAGCACGTACACCAGCTTCTTCGCCGGTGCCTTGATCGAATGTGCCGGTGGATACCATGTCGCGGCACCGTCCGCCTCAATTTCGACGATCTCCAGAGGATCCGATTCGACAGACTGTCCCTCTTCAAACACACGAACTTCAGCACGATCTATGAAGTGAGAGTAGTTCGTGTACATCCTGAAATGGATCGGCGATGCGATTGTGTTTTTCCAGAATTTGCCGGGCGCGAACATGGGACCGAAGGCATTGGTCTGCGTAAGGACAATTTGCGATGGACTGGCCGTGATGCTGAGTCTCGGCGCCGAGCGAAGATTGTCAAAACCGAACTGGATGTCCACATCCTGCATCGCCACGTCGGTGCAACGCTGAATGTCGGAAGAGCTTCTCTTTGGATCGTCAATGGGATCACCATCGACCGTTATGCGCATCAGGTTGAGCCCGAGCGGGTTTTCCGGGCTCAGCTCCCGCGTGATGCGCGTAATATCGACGCCTTCATAGTCATCGAGCACCGCCAGCTCATCATAGACGACCTGCACGGCAACGTGTGATGTCTCGCCCTGGATGAACCCGGCGTTGACGACATCCGACGAATGCACATAACCGCGTCCTTCGAATTCGGTTTGCGAACCATCCAGCTGCATTTCCCCGGCAATCAATTCCATTGTCCGTCGCGCGCGGGATGCCGACAGTCCGATATCGTCACCGTAAACTGCAGCGGTCCGGCGTTGCAGGCGTTCGTTGCGCGTATAGCCGACAAAACGCAGACGCGGATTGGTCTTGTCGACAACATCAGCCAGCGCCCGGGCAAGATCGTCGGCATATCCCGATGGCACTGCCGGCCGACCTTCCACAAAGTCGACGTCGGCAATGCGTCCCCATGGCGGATCGTAAACCCGGGTTACCGTAATCGCGCCGGCATCCTCGGGGCAGAGCTGCGGTTCGTCCGGCAATTCCTGTAACGGATCGTCGTACCAGAACTCGACCTCGACGCGCCGGTTCAATGCGCGCCCGCGGCTTGTCTCGTTGGAACCCAGTGGTTTGATCGAGCCGCGCCCATCGCTTTCGATAACAGGCGTCGGCAGATTGAGGCTGTCCTGAACCGCCAGCGCGACACGTCTTGCCCTTGCTTTCGATAAGCCGACATGATCGCCATAAATGCGCTCCGTCCTTCCCGTCAGCGGTATGTCATCCGTGAAGCCAACGAACTTGACGATGACATTCTGTTTGTTACTCAGATTCTCGAAGCCTTGCCGAACGCGTTCGACGAATACGTCGTTGACGTCGATGGTTTCAGCATCATAGTGCAATGGCGCGACGAGATTCTGCACGCGAGCCCGCTTTGCATGCCCATCGACGTAACGCAATTTGCAAACCGTTTCCATACGGCAGACTTTCACGCGCTTGATTTCGTGCGGCACCAGGAATTCTTCCAGCGCGACCTGTTCTCGAGCCTCGTCGTACCAGACTTCGACTTCGACGCGCCGATTCTGCGCGCGCCCTTCTTCAGTCAGATTGGTCGCAACGGGATTAGTGTCTCCGGCCCATTCATACGACACCGCCTCAGCCGGAAGTGCGAGTGCCGTCTGGAAGTGCTCTGCGACCTCGCCGGCCCGCTCCCTCGACAGACCTGCGTTGTCGCCATAGATCTGCACCAGTCTGGGCGACAACGGCCTGTCGTCCGCGTGGCCGATGAGATGCAGGCGCACATTTAGTCTGTCCTGCATGCGATCGAGAATGGCGGCAAGCGATTCGACCGTCGTCCCGGGAATATCCGCAATGCCGGACTCAAAGTGTATCGGCGGCACGAGATTGCTGAGTTTGATGGTTTCCAGAGCGTCGGTGACCGTCTCGCGCGTTTCGAGGGTATCCCCTTCCTCGGCTGCAATACGATCCGGATCCTGCACCCACTGCTGGAATGGATCATCAAGCGACAGATGCCGCTCGACGGCTTCGCCAAGTGGCTCTTCCTCGACGTTTACCGCCTGCGCCGGCATGGCTGCCAGCGCCACGCACAGCATCGTCAGTTGGCTCAGTCTGAATGCTGCGTTCACCGACCCGCCCCTTTTGGCTTGTCCGGCGGCCCGCCGAGTCGCCAGAAAATTTCGGGTTCGATAACGAGTTTGTAGCAGCAGTTGAGACCCTCCCAAGCCGCCATGATCTGCTCTTTGAGTACATCCAGGCGTCGTTCGACCAGAGCCTCCGGCTCGATATCGGCAACGTAGGAAAGGCGCAGCACCGCAGGTGCTTTCTGCAGCTCCGACAGCAACAGGTCGACTCGCGGCCGCCACTGATTGCGCATTTCGGTCGACTCCGGTTCGAAAACCGCATCGGCAAGATCGAGACCGACGACGCGGTGAATCGACGCGCCGAAGTTGATACGCAAAGCCTTGCCACGCGTCGCCCGCTGCACCTGTGTCGGCCTCGTCGAGACGCGAAATCCACTCGGCAGTGAGCGGTCGTCCAGCTTCAGGACGAAGTTGCTGCCACGACTTTCGTGCGGCGTAATCGCACAGGTGAAGTGATAACGACCATGCGCGTCCGTCGTCGCCGCCAGGCCTCTGGCGCTGACCACTCGCACGCCCGCCAGTCCGGTTTCGTCACCGTCCTGGTAGCCGTTGCGATTGGAGTCATTGAATACCTTGCCGGTCACATCCGTACAGTCGAACGTCGGATCCGGCACGAGGCGCACTGTCGCCTCCGCTTCTTCGGACAGCGCTGTACCGGTCAACGAACTCATGGCTTGTGCACGGTTAACGAATTCACCCTCGGTGACACCGGCGCCGACAGCAAGCAGTAACTTGATCGTGTGCCGTCCGTCGGTCGTCAGTAAAAGATTCGACCAGATCAGCTCACGACCGATGATCGTGGGCTCAGTCTTGACACCATCGAAGCGTGCAGAGCCCTCGATGTAACGGAAGCCGGCCGGGAAGCGATCAACGATGGTGACGTCCGGCAGATTGGCGCCGAAGGAATTACTGACCGTAATCACGTATGGCACCATCTGGCCGCGAGAGACGTTCAGCATTGGCGTCGTCTTTGTGACCGCCACCGCACCGCCCAGCCGTGGGTCGAGTGGAATGTGGTTATTAGAGAGCTGGCTCGATCCCGGTACCTGGCTGTCGTCGAGTCTCAGGAACAGGTGATACGCGGTCCCCGCGCTTCTCGCCGGCACGGTGGCAGGCGGTGCGAATTCCGAAGGCTGCGCTTCACAGTGTTGCGCGGTGGCCAACACGGCGTCGTTCGCTGAGCCCGGACACGCGGGTACATCGAAAGGCAGCGTCGTCTGATCGGAGGTGGGAGGAATGAACTCGGAAATACCGGCAATGTAGCTGACATCCGGCGCTACCACCTGGAGCAGATAGTTCGAACCGCTTGGGCACGCCGGGTCGGCGAAATTGATATCGAATTTGTAGTAGCCGTTCGCGATCGTGATCTGACTCTGTTGGTTCGGGTCGTCGAAACAGCTGCTCGGCACGGGAGCGCCGTTGCGACTATCGACGAGCGTGACCGTCGCGCCCGCAACCGGTGAACGTGCTACGGAGTCGTAAACAACACCATTAGGATCGACCGGCATATTCAGGGCCAGCAAGTTGCTGCCCTCCTGCACTTCGATTTCGTCGATGCGTTGCAGGCCGTCGGTGAAGTCCGAGTCGGTCTCACCGAGCAATGCCGTTCTGCCGCCGGCGCCCGCCGCGCTGAAACGCAGCGAGTACATTTGTGGCGTCGCGTAGTTCGGCACGACATTCGTGAATAGGTAGTAACCATCGACGTCCGTCAGCATCGAACGAATAGGCTGGCCATCAAGAAGCAACTCGACCGTCCAGCCTTCGAGCGGTCGTTCGAAACCGCCCGGCACATTGTCGTGATCGGCATCGTGCCAGGCGTAGCCGCTCAGCATGCCGGCATCCGGCATGGCGCCGACGTCGATCGCAACACTGGCTTCTACCCACTGCGGCGGATCGTTCCATGTTGCCCTTCCTGTATTGATGATGGTCGTGCCTTCAACAAGGTTCGGATTGATGACCGCCTGGAAACGCAGCACGACGGTCTCGTTCGGGGCTAGCGATCCGTACTCGTTGAAATAGTCCGCGGTAATTGTCGTACCGGCGAAACTCACGCCGCCAGTCAGGCCATTCATCGTCGCGGATTGGTCGACGTAGGCCAGGTAACCGGGATTCGGATCATCGAGGTTGTCGGTGATGACGACGTAGTAAGCGGGAACCGCCGCTATGTTCCTGACGGTTACGACGTATTCGAGAGTGGCGCCTGCCAGTGCCGGGCCGCCACCGACAACGGACACTTCCTTGACGATCGACACCGCCTGAGCATCGCCGACAACGACGATCGTTGGCTCGGGACCGGTTGCCGGGTTGCCGTCGCCGTCAGTCAGCAGGTTCGGCACTTCGGCCGTATAGACCACTGCCTGATTCGTAATCAGCGTGCCGGAAGGAACGGCGGCATTCACCTGCAGATCAAACTGCACGACGGCCGACGATCCAGGGCTGAGCGTACCTTCACCGGCTCCTGGCAGAGGCGGCGTGAGGTCAGCGGAGCTGACCGGGATGCCGTTGATAAGCGGGAATATACCGTTATCGGGCTGCCCGACCGGCAGGGCATTCAAGGTTACGGAATCAGCAACATAAGTAGTGTCTGCCGGCACCATGTCCGACAGTTCAGCGGCGGTCGCCGGAACCGTGCCATTGTTGTAAATCGTGATTGTGTAGCGCAGGACATCGCCCGGATCGACGATGCCGGGCGTACCAAGGTCGATTTCGAGCGCCGCGGTTTTCGGTGCGAACAGAAGTGGGAAGTTACCGACGACATCCCGCGTCGGATCGTCGGCGATCGGCGTGCGTGGATCGTCCGATGGCACATCCGCAATGCCCTTATCAACGGCGCTGACGAATGCCTGGTTCGATATCACGGTGCCATCAGGGGCATCGGGATAAACCACGACGTCGAACACGATCGTTGCAACATTATCGGCAACGCCGGCGTTCATCGCGCCGGACGTCGCATCTTGCGGCGCGTTGATCAGAATACCGTCGGCAAGCGGCGAGCCGCCCCCGGCCGCGTCCGGAACCGCAACGCCGTTCAGTGTCGTGCTGCCGGCAACATACGTCGTGTTCGCAGGTATCTGGTCGACGATGTCGACGCCGGTCGCGTTGTCGGTGCCAGTGTTCTGAACCGTGATCGTGTAGCGCAGCGTTTCACCGGCGAGCAATACATTCGGGTCGCCCGTGATGTAAGAGGAAATCTTTTCGACGAGGAAGGCCGGCGCCGACTGAATCAGGATCTGTGTCGGGTCCTCGTCGCCGGCGATGTTGGGGTCTGCAGGCCCGTTGACATTCGGGTCGTCGCTGATGGCGATCGTATTGCCGTTGTACCGTAGGTCGGACTGGTTATAGACGAAAGTTCCATTTGTGATGACCGGGGCCAGCACGACTTCGAATTCGATCTGGATACTGTCGCCGAGGCCACCCAGGCTCAGGTCGCGAATATCCATCAGCCCGGTTCCGGCCGTACCGCCGTTCGGGTCCGTGTTGCTGGCATCGGCGCCCGCGGGAAGCGTGCCCGCGTCTACGGTCAGTGTGCCAGCCTGGAACCCCGGTATCGCATTGAGCCGGTCCAGTTCGTCGACAATGCTGAAGTTGGGTACCGAGCTGTCGCTGGCATTTTCGATTCGCAAACTGTAACGCAGCGTGTCGCCCGGGGTGGCCACACTCGCCGGGTCGTCGCCGCTCGTCACGTTGGCAACCGTTTTCTCAAAGATGAGTATCGGTGTGAACTCGACAACGGTATGAGCATCTTCGTGGTCGAGCACGCCGACGGTGCCATTGGTCACTGCACGCGAATAAGTTCGCGCGTACGTCGCGTTGGCGGCAACGGAAACATCGAGGCTGAACCATTCGGTTGCACCCGCGACATTGGTCAATACGGCATCGGCCTGCGTGTCCGCGTCGAGCACTGTCTCGTAGCTGACGATCAGTCGTTGATCGGGACCGATTGCGGCGGCGGGCGTCTGTGTCTCCAGCGTGAACGTACAAGCGGGATCAACGTTCCAGGTGACGGCGAAGTCAGTGCCTTCGGCAAGGCCTGCGCCGACAGGCGTTACACCGTCCGCCTCGAACAACTGCGCCGTGAACTGCACCGGTGCCGCATCGCACATGCCTCCATCTGCCTGGTTCGGCAGGACATCGGTGATGGTCAGATTGTACGCAGGCGACTCGCCGATGTTGTGGACGTTGAGGCTGAATGTGCCCGGCACACCGACGCGCATGTTCACCGGCCCGCCTTTTTCCAGCGTCAACTCGGGCTCGACGATCGTCATCGTCCCGGTCGTGCCAGGCAGGCCCGGCCTTTCGGTGACAACATCGTTATCGGTCAGGTTGTAGGTATAAGCTGCGGTATTCGTAAATGTGAGACCCGCGACATTCGTATTTGTGTCCAGCAGGCGCACGGTAATTTCGATGACAGCCTGCTCGCCGGCCGCAATATCGATGCCGTTGACCGGATCCTCGATGACGAGACTGGTCGCCGTACCGGTATTGACCGGTGTCCAGGTACCTGCTGCGGAAACTTTCGTGACGCTAACGAATTCCAGATCGGCGGCCGACGCCGACAGGTCATCGAGGATGCGCACGTCATACAACGGCGATGTGTGCAGCACCGACGGCACCGTAATCAGGTAACTGAACTGCTCACCGATCGTGGCTGTCGCCTGTGTGTTTACCTTTGTGAGAACTTCTGGCGGCGGACCTTCGATAATGATCTGGGTAGGATCCTCGTCGCCAGCAATATCGGGGTCGGCCTGGCCGTTGACGTAGGGGTCGTCGCTGTCGGCGATTTTGATGCCGCTGACAAGATCCGCCTGGTTAGTGACCAACGTGCCGTTCGGCAGGCTAACGTCCAGCGTGATATCAAATTGAATCAGGACCTCGCTGTCAAGCGGCAAACTCAGATTGCGGACATCAAGAATGCCTGCGCTGCTCGTGCCACCGTTCGGGTCCGTATTGGACGTATCGGCACCGGCGGGAATCGTGCCGGCGACTAGTGTCAGCGATCCCGGAACAAACACCGCTGATGGATTCATCGCGCCGAGATCGTCGTAGAAACTAAAATCGAAAAGCGCGCCGTCTGTCGTCTGTAAGCGCAACGTATAGCGCAGCGTGTCGCCCGGCGCAGCTGTCGTCGTCGGATTCACGCCCGTCGTCAGATTCGCTACAGTCTTCTCAAAGAAGTAGCCCCGCAGTTCTACCGTGGTGGTATGTGCATCCTCGTGATCAAGCACGCCCACCGTACCGTCGGTCACCGTGCGAACGAAGGACACCCGGTCGGGATTGCTGTTGTCACCGTTAAACCATTCAGTCGCGCCCACGACATTGGTCAGCGTGGCGCCCTCCTGGCTATCCGCATCGAGGCGGATCCGGTATGCGATGATCAATCGCTCGTCCGGACCGATCGCGCTTGCCGCTGAGATCATGGTTAGCGTCAACTCGCAGCTCGGTGCGCCCGTGTAGTTGACTGAGTAATCGGTGCCCGCGACGAGGGGGCCCTTGCCCGGAACCGGCGTCGTGCCATCGGCCGCGAAGACCTGGGCACTCAATATCTCGGGCGTCGTGTCGCACATGCCGCCCGTGGCACCGTCGGGTAGCAG
>PVMS01046636.1_pt1 | contig 11050 bp, 13 predicted proteins | sample 1853461 | NCBI WGS metagenome assembly PVMS01 (sample SAMN08582032, study PRJNA380276) | Marine sediment metagenome, whole genome shotgun sequencing project. | isolation source: ocean sediment barecode stripped | collected 2017
AATACAAACAAGGGATTTGCGGCCAATGCCCGGGCGATTTCGACGCGGCGTCTTTCGCCTCCGGAAAGGGTGATGCCAAGACTCGCGCGAACGTGCCCGACATGCAGTTCATCAAGCAAGATTTCGAGTTCCTGTTCGCGACCTGCCTGGTCGAGGTCGTCGCGAACCTCGAGAATCGCCAGAACGTTTTGTTCAACAGTTAGTTTGCGAAATATCGATGCTTCCTGCGGCAGGTAGCCGAGACCAAGTTTGGCGCGGCGATGCATTGCCTGACCCGTCAGATCCTGGCCGTCCAGTAGAATGGTTCCTTTGTCAGCCGAGATAAGGCCAACGATCATGTAAAAGGCTGTCGTTTTGCCTGCGCCATTCGGGCCGAGTAAACCGACGACTTCGCCACTTTTTATTTCGAGAGATAGGGATTTGACGACTTTGCGGAGTTTGTAGCTCTTCGAGATTTCATGAACACTGAGAATGCTCATGGATTTTCGTCCCCGGTTTGCACGTTTTCGGGCGGCGCGTCCACGTCGACAGGTGTGTAAGTGATCTTGACCTTTTCGTCACCATTGCCGGATGACTGTGCATTGATACGCCGTTCAAGGATGTTGTAGACCAGGAAACTCGATGAAATCTGATTACCACCCTCGGTAATAATCGCGTTCTCGGAGAACTCGACCACACCGTCCTTGAGATCATATTCAAGCCGGCCTGCCTCGGCGTAAGTAATTTCGTCGCTGCCTGTTCGTTTTAATTCAAACGTTGCCGGCGAGCCCCGGATCGACGCAACCCGCAATATGTGATCGGTAAACTTCAGGTCCGCCGAATCGCATTCGATATGACCATCCTGAACATCGATAATGACATTGCCTTCGAAGTGCCAGACGCTGTCCTTAAAATCGAGTTTACTGGCGCGACCTTCGTCGGCCTGCACGCCAATCTGGCCCTGCGACAGGCGCAGGCCCTGAAACATAAGCATCGAGTTCTTGCCATCGTAGTAAGTTGAATCGGCGTCGAGCGAGATCGGCAACCGCAAGTCCGTGGCCTGAGCAGACACGAGTCCCGGCCATAGCAGCAACAATGTGAGATAACGGGTCATCAGGGCACAAATTTCCCACTGACGTTGGATTTGAGTTCGAGCCGATTTTCTTTCAACGATGCTAGCATGCCGGTCGCCGTCAGGCTGCGCGCGCCAATTCGGATTTGCACGCGTTGATCGGTTTCAGCGATAAAGTTCTCGGGATCGAGCTCCAGGTACTGCGTACGAATTTCGGTGTCCTGGCCGGAAAAACCCTCACGACTGACTGCCAAAACGTGACCGATGAGTCGAATGCGGCCCTCACCCTGATGTACAAGTGCAGAATCGGCATTGAGGATCCACGGAACACCGCTGGCCGGTGTGTAATTGATTAATACATCGATGAATGAAATTTGATTGTTGTCTTGCTGCTCAGCGTGCTTCGCCTGAATTTCGTACAACAACCGGCCGTCGGCGCCGGTGCCCAGGATGCGTGCTGATTTTAGATAGTAGCCACGATGAATCGATTCCGTTGAGGTATCCGCCGCATCATCGCCCTGGTCTTGTCGAGCCAGGTACCAGCTGGCGAGCGCGGCGGCCGTCAATAGCACGATAACAATGATACTACGCGGGCTCACGCATCGCGCCCTCTGCGCGAGTGCAACAACAAGTCACATACTTCGCGCACCGCACCGAAGCCGCCACTCGAATGCGTCGTGTAATCGCTGAGTTCGCGAACTTCGGCTACTGCGTTGGCGACGGCCACCGAGATACCGGCCTTGGCAAGCAACGGCAGATCGGGCACGTCATCACCGACATAGATACACTCGGCATCCGTGATGCCGAGTTCCTTCGTCAGTGCGTCAAATGCAGTGATCTTGTCGGCGCAGCCCTGAATGACATGACGAACACCGAGTTCGTCCATGCGTTGTTGCACAGCGGCCGATCGTCGTCCACTGATGACAGCAATTTCGACACCGGCGTCTAGCAAGCAGCGAACGCCATAACCGTCCTGAGTATTGAATGCTTTGGACTCGACGCCATCGTCGGACAGGTAAAAACGCCCATCTGTAAAAACGCCATCGACGTCAAACGCGACAAGGCGGATGCTTGCGAGCGTGCTGTCATCCGGGAGTGAAGTCACATGATGCCTGCGCGAAATAGATCGTGCACGTTGAGTGCGCCAATCAGCCGACGATCGTCGTCGGTCACCAGCAGCGCCGTAATCTTGTTTTCATCCATCACGTGTACGGCCTCCGCGGCGAGCACGTCTGATGAAATTGTCGTGCAATTCACGTGGATGATTTCTTCCATCGTTGTCTTGTGTACGTCGACTCCGGCATCGAGCGCGCGACGTAGATCGCCGTCGGTAAATATGCCGACAACGCGTTCCTGATCGTCAATGATGGCAGTCATTCCCAGTCCTTTTTGCGACATTTCCAGGAGGCCGTCCGTGAGTTTGACGGTCGGCAAAACGGCGGGCATTGCATCGCCGGTACGCATGACGTCGGCAACCCGAAGAATCAGTCGTTTGCCCAGGCTGCCGCTCGGGTGCGAGAGCGCAAAGTCCTCCGCGGTGAATCCGCGAATCTTCAGCAGCGCGACGGCAAGGGCGTCGCCCATTGCCAATGTCGCCGTTGTGCTGGCCGTTGGCGCCAGATTCAGTGGGCAAGCTTCCTCGGCGACGCTCACGTCAAGATGCACGTCAGCCGCCTCGGCTAACGTCGAGCTCGGATTGCCAGTCATAGTAATCAGCGGTGCGCCCATACGCTTGACGCGCGGGAGTATCGTAATGATTTCCTCAGTCTCGCCTGAATTTGAGACCGCGAGCAACACGTCCTGATCGGTGAACATTCCGAGGTCGCCGTGACTCGCCTCGCCCGGGTGCATGAAAAAAGCGGGTGTGCCTGTGCTGGCCAGGGTCGCGGCAATCTTGCCACTGATGTGGCCCGATTTGCCCATGCCTGTGACAACGACGCGTCCCTGTGTATCCATGCACAATCGGCAAGCGGCGACAAATGCATCGTCGAGTCGGGTACGCAGGCCGTCGACGGCCCGAGCCTCAATTTCGAGGACTTCGCCGGCGAGCGAGAGTAGTTCATCACTTGTCAGTTCTTGCGCCAAGAGCGGGCCCCAGACCGTAGTCGTTAGTCCATTCTAACGTTTTGCAGGACAACGTAGGAATCGTATGCAATAAAAGCCAATAATAAGGCAACGCCCTCTATCCGAGACACCTCGCTCTTGCCGTCGTAGTCGTAAGCCATTGCGAACAACACCAGCGTGAATGCGACCATGACGAATACGTGTAGCGAAAGCACCGATGGATCCAACGAGGCGATAGGAGAAATCGAGGCGGCCACACCGATTACGCCAAGCAAATTGAAGATATTGGAGCCGACAATATTGCCGATAGCGAGCCCATATTCGCCTCTCAGCGCGCTAACGAGTGACACGGCGAGTTCCGGCAGGCTCGTACCGATTGCGACCAGTAAGATTCCGATGACCACTTCGCTGACCGCGAAATAAATCGCGATGGCAATCGATCCGGTCACGAGTAAATGCGCACCGATGAGCAGCGTTACAAGTCCGAACATTAACCAAAGAATCGCGTTCGGCATCTTGACGTTCTTTGGAATCTCGGCTTCGTAATCTAATTGAATCGGATCACTCGGCGAAGAGCGCATACCGAGACGAGCGAGCCAAATCATGACGATTACAAGACCTGCCAGCATGACGAAACCGTCGATACGGCTCAACTTGGAGTCAAGAAACAGCGATACCGTCAACAACGTTACGGCGAGCAGCGCAGGCATCTCCCGGCGTAACGTCGCCGAGCGCAGCTCAATCGGCCGGATGATTGCGACGCAGCCGAGTACGAGCCCAATATTGACTATGTTCGAGCCGATGGCGTTGCCTACAGCCAGCAACTGCTGGCCTCGGAGCGAGGCGATTACCGACACGAGTATCTCGGGAGCCGACGTCGCAAACGCAACCACGGTCAAACCGATCAACAGTGGTGCAACGCCCAGGTTTCTGGCCGCAGCCGCTGCGCCGTGTACAAACCGGTCCGCGCCCCAGATCAGGAGCACGAGGCCGGCAATCACTTGTAGGATGTTGCCAAGCATAAGTTCGACCGGCCAAAACCGACTCGGGCCGGATATCATACACAATCATAGCTGGGCGTTGGGAAGACCGGCGTATTATCGGTACACTTCGCGCCCCGGGAACGAGATGAAGATTTGCTGCGATGAGCCCCTCCGACATTATCCCGTTGATCGAAGCAGGATTCGATGGCGCTACTGTCACGGTGGTCAGCGATGACAATACGCATTTTGAGGCCGTGATCGTTGCTTCGGAATTCGCGGGTCTGCGTCCGCTAGCCCGGCATCAGCTCGTGTACCAGGCATTGGGTTCGTTGGTTGGCAACGAGATTCATGCACTGTCGATCCGGGCGTACACGCCGGACGAATGGCAACGACAAGCAGGCTGACGGGGATTGGACAAGCTCTTAATCGATGGCGGTGCCCGCCTTTCTGGCAAGATCTCGATATCCGGCGCCAAGAACGCGGCACTACCCATCCTGGCGGGTACATTGCTGGCCAGTGAGCCCGTTACGGTCAGCAATATCCCGCATCTGAGGGATGTCACAACCATTATCGCACTGCTGCAGACAATGGGCGTGCAAGTCACCGTCGACGATCGGCTCAACGTCGAAGTTGACGCGAGTCAGGTTGACAATCTGGAAGCGCCGTACGAGCTCGTCAAGACCATGCGCGCGTCGATCCTCGTGCTGGGTCCGCTGTTGGCCAGGTTCGGTCAGGCTGACGTATCCCTTCCGGGAGGCTGCGCAATTGGTGCGCGACCGGTCAATCTTCACGTCGCCGGTCTGCAGTCAATGGGCGCCGACGTCTCGGTCGAGAACGGCTTCATCAAGGCGCGTGCCAAGCAGCTCAAGGGCGCGCACATTGTGTTCGATATCGTCACTGTGACCGGTACTGAAAATCTGCTCATGGCGGCGGTGCTTGCGGATGGGGAAACAGTTCTCGAGAATGCGGCGCGCGAACCCGAAGTCACCGATCTCGCAAACTTCCTGACTGGCATGGGAGCTAATATTGAGGGGGCGGGAACCGGCACGATAACGGTGCAGGGCGTGGAAGCGCTCGGTGGAACTGAATATTCTGTGTTGCCAGACCGGATCGAGAGCGGCACCTACCTCGTCGGCGCAGCAATGACAGGTGGGCGAATTCGCATCGAGGACACGGCGCCTGAGACGCTAGAAGCCGTGTTGATCAAGTTACGCGAAGCAGGTGCCGAAATCACGCTAGGTGCCGACTGGATCGAACTCGATATGCACGGACAGCGGCCGAAGTCCGTCGATGTTCGGACCGCACCCTACCCGGCATTTCCGACAGACATGCAGGCTCAATTCTGTGCGATGAATGCGGTGGCCGAAGGCATCGGAACAGTGACCGAGACTGTGTTCGAAAATCGGTTTCAGCACGTACTGGAGCTTCAGCGCATGGGCGCGAAGATTCAGCTCGAAGGCAACACGGCAATCTGCACCGGCGTTGGCCGGCTCACGGCGGCGCCAGTCATGGCCACCGACCTCCGGGCGTCAGCCAGCCTCGTACTTGCCGGCCTCGCGGCTGAAGGCCAGACTCTGGTAGACCGTATTTACCACGTGGATCGCGGCTATGAGCGCATCGAGGAGAAGCTGCGCCAACTCGGCGCGTCCATCCGCAGAGTGCCCAAATAAGGGTCAGAGCTCGGGCGGCCGCTCGCCCACAATAATTGTCACCTCGAATTGATCGCTCTGATGCAGGCCAACGACATCAACGGCATCACCGGGACTCGTTCCAGCAACCATGAGTCGTGCCTGGCGCTGCGTAAATATCGGATCACCGTTGATTGCCAGAATTACGTCACCGCGTACCAGGCCGGCTGCTTCGGCCGGACTGTTTTCGTAAACCCCGTCCAAAAGAATGCCAATATTGCCCTCGATGCCCATCGAGGTTCGCTCGACCGTTGTCAAATCATCGGGCACAAAGCCCATCCAACCACGAATGACCCGACCATTTTTCTTGAGCTCCGCGACGACACCGCGAACGAGGTCAACCGGGATTGCGAAGCCGATGCCCTCTGTGCCCGGGTCCTGCTTCAGGACGGCAGTGTTTATGCCGACTAGTTCGCCGCGTACGTTGATGAGGGCGCCCCCTGAGTTGCCGGCATTGATAGCGGCATCAGTCTGGATATAGTTCTCAAACGTATTCAGATTGATGTCTCCGCGCCCGGTTGCACTGACAATGCCCTGGGTAACCGACTTACCCAGACCATACGGATTGCCGATTGCCAGGACCACGTCGCCAATACGAAGCTGACTTGAGTTGCCAAGTCGAATAGCGGGAATCTCGCCCATGTCCACCTCGAGCAGGGCGAGATCGGTTTCGGCGTCGACGCCGACGATTCGTGGTTCTACGATCCGTCCATCGCTGAACTGGACGTTGATTTCAGCCACCGCATCGACTACGTGATAATTCGTAACGAGATACCCCTCGGAATCGATAACGACGGCTGACCCCGCACTTGACTCAATACGAAACCTCGGTTGCTCATCGGCCGACGAACTGTATTCGACCAGCCGTTTTGTGTAGACGTAGGCCACGGCGGGAGCACTGATATCCACGGCGTCAGCATAGCTGGCTACCACAGGACGGCCGTTTCCGCCGAATCCGGGTAGAAGGTCGGGACGAAATAGCACGACGAGAAATGCCGCCGCCAATCCCACGACGATCGATTGCAGAATAAACAACAATACCGATTTCAGTCCCGCCAACAAAAATTCCTTTGATAATCAACTAGTTTTGGTCATCGACCTAGCCAAAATCGAAATGGTCCGTGTATAATGCGCCCTCGGTTCCGCATCGAGTCTCGGCTAATCGTCATCCTGACGGCTAATCGTGATAGCTGCAAATCTACCAGTAACGACATAGAACAAAAACGCGCTGACAAAGAGGTCAATAATTAACCCTTTTCAGCCGGGCGAATGGGAGTGCCTGATGAGCGAAGAAGACGTTGATCAGATCGATCAAAAACGACGTCATTTTCTTACCGTAGCGACAATCGTGACCGGCGTCGTTGGCGCAGGTCTCGCGACGATTCCGTTTCTGGCTTCACTCAAACCAAGCGCCCGTGCACAAGCGCTCGGTGCGCCTGTGGAAGTCTCAATTGGATCGATACAGCCGGGCGAGATGGTGCGGGTGATGTGGCGAGGCAAATTAGTATTCATATTGCGGCGCACTGAAGAAATGCTCAGCCGTCTGTCGGCCGACCTGGACCAACTCAGGGATCCGAAATCGGAGATAGTCGAGCAACAGCCAGACTACGCGGCCAATAACAACCGTTCTGTGAAACCCGAATTCCTGGTTGTCGTCGGCTCGTGCACACATCTTGGATGTGCGCCGATCGAAGATTTCGAGGTTCGCCCCAGCGATAACTGGAACGGCGGATTTTTCTGCCCATGTCATGGATCGAAATTCGATTTAGCAGGACGCGTATATAAGGGTGTTCCCGCACCGTCGAATCTTCTGGTGCCGCCGCACCGGTTCGTCCGAGACAATCTGCTTCTGATTGGCCTGGATACGGGAGCAGCATAATGGCAAGGGTCGAAGCAGAGGTCGGCAAGCAGCAAAGCGCAGTCATGAAATGGATCGACGATCGTTTCCCATGGTCGGAAACGATGAAGTATCACATCACCGAGTACTACGCTTCGAAAAACTTTAATTTCTGGTACGTGTTCGGGGTCCTCGCGATGGTTGTCCTTGTCATTCAGTTGGTGACGGGCATTTTCCTGACAATGAATTACAAGCCTGCCGCGGTGGAGGCATTTGCGTCGGTCGAATACATCATGCGCGACGTCGAGTGGGGATGGCTGATTCGTTACATGCACTCGACCGGTGCATCGTTCTTTTTCATTGTCGTATACCTGCACATGTTCCGCGCCATGTTGTACGGCTCTTACAAGAAGCCGCGTGAATTGATCTGGATTATCGGCATGCTGATTTTCTTCGTGCTGATGGCGGAGGCGTTTGCGGGGTACCTGTTACCGTGGGGGCAGATGTCTTACTGGGGTGCCCAGGTAATAATTTCACTCTTTGGCGCTATTCCGGGTGTCGGCGAGGCGCTGGTCGAAATTATTCGCGGCGATTATTCGATTTCCGACATAACGCTTAATCGGTTTTTTGCATTGCATGTCATTGCATTGCCGCTCGCATTAGTTGCGCTCGTATTTGTGCACATCGTCGCGTTGCACGAGGTTGGTTCGAACAATCCAGACGGTGTCGAAATCAAAGACTACAAGGACGCGAACGGGGTGCCACTCGATGGCATCGCATTCCACCCGTACCACACGAGCAAAGATCTGGTCGCGATAATCATCTTCCTGATTATCTTTTCGTGTGTTGTGTTTTTTGCACCTGAGATGGGTGGTTACTTCCTCGAACATTCCAATTTTGAACCGGCCAACGTGCTGGCAACGCCCGAGCACATTGCGCCGGTATGGTATTTCACGCCGTTCTACGCCATTTTGCGCGCGGTTCCCGACAAATTGTGGGGTGCCGCGATGATGGGTGGTGCTGTATTGCTGCCGGTATTCCTGCCCTGGCTCGACCGTTCCAGAGTGAAATCCATTCGTTATCGCGGATGGATTTACAAATCGTCGTTAGCGTGTTTCACGATCAGTTTCGTTCTGTTGGGCTGGCTCGGAACAATGCCGGCGGATGGGCCGTACGTCTTGGCAACGCGCTTTTGCACCCTGATATATTTCGCGTTTTTCCTGCTGATGCCGTACTACACGACTGTTGACAAGCCAAAACCCGTACCTGTAAGGGTCATCTACAATGGATAGGCCAGCGATATTTGTGAGACTCATTGCGATCCTTGCATGCCTCATTACTACGCAGGGATACGCTGCTGGTGACGACGTCGAGCTTAAAAAGGCGAATATCGATCCCAGCGACATCCCATCGTTGCAGCGTGGTGCCCGAAACTTCATGAACTATTGTTCGGGTTGCCACTCAGCGCAGTACGTACGCTTCAACACAATCGGCAAACATCTCGAGTTGTCCGAGGAACAGCTGGTGAATAACTTGATGTTCAATGCTGAAAGGAGCTTTGAGACGATGCATGCTGCGATGCCGGTCGCGGATGCGGAACGCTGGTTTGGAATTGCGCCGCCCGATATGTCATTGATGGCGCGCGCAAATGGCGCGGATTATATCTATAACTTCCTCAAGGGCTTTTATGTCGATGCCGAAAGCCCAACTGGCGTGGACAATATCTTCATGCCGGCAGTAAGCATGCCGCACGTGTTGTGGGAATTGCAGGGCTACCAGAAAGCTGTCTTCTCGGAACACATCGAGACGGATGAATCCGGCAACACAACCGCTATTTACCAGTTTGCGCATTTCGAGCAGGTCACTCCGGGCCTGATGAATGAAGATGAATACGACGATTTTGTTCGCGATACGGTCAATTTTCTTGCGTACATTGCTGAGCCAATTCGTGGGGAGCGTCGCAAGCTTGGTGGTTGGGTGATCACATACCTGCTCGTATTTCTGATCATCGCGATATTGCTCAAGAAACAAATTTGGAAAGATGTGCGCCGATCAGACTGATCGGCGTCCCGAACAATCTATTTAAGGAAACCCATGATGGCAGTTATCGCCAATAGACGCTCTGTAATGACGCTGTTTTCCCGGCCAACCCATATTCATAGTCACAGAACACGACTGGTGTTGGCGGAAAAGAACATCAATATCGAAATTTCCAACGTTCAGGGCTCGGATTTGCCGGAAGACTTGATGGACCTCAATCCGTATCATACGGTGCCGACACTCGTTGACCGGGATCTGACGCTTTATGATTCGCGCGTCATCATCGAATATCTCGACGAACGATTTCCGCATCCACCGTTGATGCCCGTTGATCCAGTTATGCGAGCGCAGTTTCGATTGGCGCTTTTTCGCATCGAATCAGACTGGTATTCACTGGCTGAGGAAGCGGAGTTGAATGGCGACGGTAGGTTGAGCAGTAAGTCCCGCAAGTTGTTGCGAGAAAGCATCTTGCAAAGCATTGAGCTTTTCAGTGCACGTACGTATTTTTTGAGTGATGATTTTTCGTTGGTCGATGCGAGTATTGCACCGATACTATGGCGTTTGCCGGTTTATGGAATTGAATTGGGTAACCAGGCCGAGGCCATCGAGGCCTACATGAGTCGTGTGTTTGCGCGCCGTTCGTTTCAGCAAAGCTTGACCGAGCTCGAACAGGAAATGCGGCTGTAGGCAGCCGTAGGCATATGTTGGGACTGCTGGCTTATGTCATCAACGGCCACGTCACGGCAAACAATGATAAGCTGGGGGCTGGGAGAAAAATGACCGGGCTACGAATAAATTGAGTAATCCAAGCCGCTCCAAAAGATCCTACCTGGTTCGCGCCATGCATGAATGGATGAGCGACAACGGAAACACTCCGCACATCGTTGTTGATGCGGGTGTTGATGGTGTGAGCGTGCCTCGCGAGCACGTGAAAGACGGCAAGATCATTCTCAATATCAGCGAGACGGCTGCACATAATCTCAAACTCACGAGTGATGCGGTCAGTTTTCGAGCCCGGTTCTCGGGAGTGCCATCCGATGTCTGGGTGCCGATGCGATCCGTACTGGGCATTTATGCGCGGGAGACGGGGCAGGGCATGATTTTCTCACACGACGCCGATACCTTGTCGCCGCAGGCCGTGCAGTCCAACGTTGATGTTGATGAGACTCGCTCTCGCCCGCATCTGACAGTCGTCAAGTAACCAAACCCTGCAATCGAATATTCCTCACGGTCATGCGGCGACAAGGTATCGGCGTCGTGTGAGAAAGTCATGCCCTGCCCCGTCTCCCGCGCATAAATGCCCAGTACGGATCGCATCGGCACCCAGACATCGGATGGCACTCCCGAGAACCGGGCTCGAAAACTGACCGCATCACTCGTGAGTTTG
>PVMS01043815.1_pt1 | contig 11049 bp, 8 predicted proteins | sample 1853461 | NCBI WGS metagenome assembly PVMS01 (sample SAMN08582032, study PRJNA380276) | Marine sediment metagenome, whole genome shotgun sequencing project. | isolation source: ocean sediment barecode stripped | collected 2017
CGACCCGTCAATGCTAATCATTCTTCTTTACACCACATTGGTGAGTTTCGTTTTAAATTTTTCGCGTCAGATAAACCTGAAATTCGGTCCTGGAAATCTAGCCAAGTTTTTAACTGGAAAATTTCACCATCCCAAAGAGGAGCTTAGAATATTCATGTTTTTGGACATGAAGGCTTCCACCACCATTGCAGAAAACCTGGGGCATGTAAAGTTCGGTGAACTTGTTCAAGATTGTTTTAGTGACCTTACAGTGGTAGTAAATCGTCACGCCCAAGTATATCAATATGTAGGAGACGAAGCTATTCTTTATTGGGAAGTAAACAAGGGCTTACACCACTGCAACTGTCTTATGGCGTTCTTTGAATACATGAAACAATTAAAAAGCCGTGAATCATATTACTTAAAGAAATATGGTGTTTGTCCTGATTTCAAAGCCGGTATTAATATAGGAGAAGTAACCGTAGCGGAAGTGGGCGATATTAAAAGAGACTTGACCTTCCTTGGGGATACCATGAATACTGCTGCCCGGATTGAGGGCCTCTGCAATGCTTATCAAAAAGTTCTGCTTATTTCAGAAACTCTTCATAATCAACTTCCGGAATCTGAATTTTTAAAAAGAACCTTTGTAGACAATTTAGCATTGGAAGGAAAACAACAGTCGATTGGAGTATATTCAGTGGAATTGTTGAGTTGATTACTCAGCTTTAACCAGAAAGTAGTTCTTTTTACCCTTTTGAACCAGTAAGTACTTGTTGTTAATAAGTTCAAAATCCATGAGTTGTGATGCATCACCAAGCTTGATTTTGTTTATGCTTACCCCACCGCCGGATATCATACGACGGGCCTCTCCCTTAGATTTGAATATAAGACCTTTGGTAATTTCAGAAAGGAAATCCGTAACGTTGATCTCTTGATCCAAGACTGACTGGGATATTTCTACTTGAGGTACACCTTCAAAAACTGTTAACAACATCTGCTCGGTAATTTGCTGGAGGTCTTGCTCAGTGGATTTGCCAAAAAGTATCTGTGATGCTTGTACCGCTTTTTGATATTCGCCGGCAGAATGTACTGTGGAAGTAATCTCTTCAGCCAGGTCCTTCTGCAAAATTCGCAAATGTGGATTCTTAAGGTGTTCTTCCTCCAGAGCGTTAATCTGTTGCTGATTCTTGCTAGAGAAGATTCTGATAAGTTTTTGGGCATCATCATCGGCACAATTCAACCAAAATTGATAAAATTGATAAGGTGAGGTCCTTTTTGGATCCAGCCATATATTTCCTTGCTCTGTTTTTCCGAACTTAGAACCGTCTGCCTTGGTTACTAACGGTGTAGTGAGCGCAAATGCCTGGCCTCTGGCTTTTCTGCGAATAATTTCCGTACCGGTAACGATATTACCCCACTGATCAGAGCCTCCCATTTGTAGCTTTACACCCTTCTTCTGGTATAGCCAGTAGAAATCATAACCCTGCATCAGCTGATATGAAAATTCCGTATACGAAAGTCCGGTTTCAAGACGACTCCTCACGGAATCTTTAGCGGTCATATAGTTTACAGTTATATGTTTGCCCACATCTCGTAGAAATTCAATAAAGCCCATGTCATTAAACCACTGGTAATTATTTGCCATAACAGCGGCATTTTCTCCCGATTCAAAATTGAGGAAGTAGCTTAATTGTGCTTTGATACAGGATTCATTATGACGTAAAACTTCTTCATTGAGCAGCTGCCTTTCCTCACTTTTCCCCGAAGGATCTCCAACCATACCGGTGGCGCCACCAACTAGAGCATAGGGTTTATGACCACACCTTTGAAGATGTACCAGCAACATGATCTGTACCAGGTTGCCAATATGTAGTGAATCAGCGGTGGGATCAAATCCAATATAGGCTGAGGTCATCTCCTTATTGAGCTGCTCTGCTGTCCCTGGCATGATATCATGGATCATGCCCCTCCATTTCATTTCTGCAATAAAATCTTGCATCCTGATACTATTGGTTTAGTGGGGCAAAGATATTAAAAACTCCGAACACCGAACGCCGATTAACGAATTAGGAAGTGGCTGTTCCAATTTGGCGTTCGCTTTAATAAGCATCTATTCTGGGTATCGCATAACTTGGGTGTTTCTTATTGAATGTTCGATGTTGGAAATTCAATTCCCCTTTTCATCCTTGCAAAAAACCACATTTCGCCTATTTCCATCACGAAAAATATTCTAAATTTACCGGTCAATCTCACAATAGCGGGCTGACTACAATGAAGCGAGTCTTAGGAGTTATTAAGGGCAAGGAGAAAGGGCCTCTCAATATATTGTTAGGCGGCCTGCATGGCAACGAAGTAGCTGGTATTAAGGCAATCAATGAGGTATTTTATACTATACGTAAAAACCATATTCCCGTCAACGGTACTTTGGTTGGCCTGGCTGGCAATCTTCAGGCAATTGCTAAGAACCAAAGATTCCTGGATTATGATCTTAATCGCTGCTGGACTGAAGAATTTGTAAACCGTGTTAACCATAAACAGCATACATTGGCAGAAGATATTGAGCTTAAGATGCTTCACCAATCTATTCTAAAATACCACCGCGACAAGTTTACCTCCAAGATCCTTATCGACCTGCATACTACCAGCGCTGAAAAAGGCAATTTCATAGTGGTTCCCCGTACTGAAGCAGCGAACCCAATGGTACAAAGTCTGCAACAACCAGTGGTAGTCGATCTGGATCAGCATTTATCCGGAACACTATTAAAGTATTTGCAAAGATATGGGTTCTTGGCTCTTGCATTTGAAGGAGGTTTAATAGGTTCCGTCGAAGCTATTAACCTGCATGTGGCAGGTATATGGGAGATTCTAAAAGCCAGCGGTGGCATAGACCCCACCTCAAGCAACGGATTTATAAGCTCCAGCAAAAAATTACAAGCGTATTCAAAGTCATTGCCAGGTTTTGTTAAAGTGAAATATCACCACCGTATTTCAGATAAGGACCAATTCATCATGGAGCCAGGATTCGAAAACTTTCAACCAATAACCAGAGGACAGGTGGTAGCGCATGACACCACTGGTACCATCAAAGCTCCAGTAAGCGGGCTTATGTTCCTGCCATTATACCAAAGCGCAGGGGACGATGGATTTTTTATTGTCGAGGAGATTACCAGGATGGAAGCTAGCTGTTTATGATCAGACAACCCAATCAAATAATAGGTGAGTTGCGTCAGGGTAAATATCATCCGGTCTATTTTCTTCAGGGCGAAGAGCCATACTATATCGACTTTATAGCTGGATACATTGAAAATCACGCACTTGAAGAAGCGGAAAAAGGCTTTAATCAGATAATCATGTATGGAAAGGACAGCACAATGGAGGTTGTTCTAACCAATGCGCGCCGTTTCCCGATGATGGCTGCCAGGCAGCTGGTGATAATCAAAGAAGCACAGGAGATCGTGAATTTTGGCCGTAAAGAAGCACAAATACTATTACAAATGTATGTGGAAAACCCGTTGCCTTCAACCGTGTTGGTTTTTTGCTATAAATACAAAACCCTTGATGGAAGGAAAGCACTTACCAAAGCGATAACCAATAATTCGATATTGGTTGATTGTAAGAAAATTTATGATAATAAATTACCGGTTTGGGTAATGGATTATGTACGGTCAAAGAATGCCACCATCGATCAAAGAACCGCTCAGTTATTATCAGACTATATTGGAAATAATCTGGAAAGATTGACCAGTGAAATTGATAAAGTATTAATCAATTTAAAACATCCGGCAAAAATTGACACTGATGTGGTGCAAAAATATGTAGGGATAAGCAAGGACTACAATGTATTTGAATTACAAAAAGCGCTCACTATCAAAGACAATCTTAAAGCACAACGAATCGTACAATACTTTGCAGCCAATCCCAAAGTCAACCCTATAATTCCTATAATTGCAGTGTTATTTAGCTTTTTCTCAAAACTGCTGATCATACAACATTCCAAGTCAAATTCAGAAGAGGCATTGGCCAGGGAATTAAAAGTAAGGCCATTTTTTATCAAAGAATATATTCAGGCATCCGGAAACTATCACCGGGATCAGGTTATTAACAATATAGGTCATTTGCGAACGGCGGACCTGATGGTTAAAGGTGTTGGCAGTCAACGTACCCCAGCAGGTGAAATTTTAAAAGAATTGATTTTTAAACTGATGCATTAATGTGGCAAATACAATAAATTTCTATAGCAATTGTTATCATTATATATTTTAAAGTGTTATGCTTAGAATCCAATTAGTTGTGCTACTGCTCTGGGGAGGGGTTTTATTGCAAGCACAAAACACACTTTACGACAGCGAGGAAGACCAACACTTTAGAACCGCGGTTGAACTGATTCAAAAAGAGAAGTTCGGAGCCGCCAGGCAATTGTTTGATAGTTATATAAACCAATACCCGGAGAGCATAAATAGTGAAGAAGCTCAGTATTTCCGGGCTCTTTGTGCTTTGAATTTGTTCCACCTGGACGCGGAAAATCTTTACCACGACTTTGTTAATAATTACCCCTATCATCCCAAGACGACTTTAGCATATTACGAGCTAGGTGATTTTTATTTCAAGAAGGAAGATTACCAAAAATCAATCGAGTATTTTGAGCAGGTGCCTATAGCCAAGTTGGATCAGTCACACCAACTCGAGGCCCGGTTTAAACTTGCTTACGGGTACTTTGGCAAGAAACAATTTGACTTGGCTTTAGAGAAATTCAATCAAATCAAAACGCCTATCAGCAAGTATTCTGCAGCCTCCAGTTACTATGCAGGGTATATTGAGTATCGGAACGGCGAGTATGATCAAGCGTTAGTTGATTTTTCCAGGGCTGAGAAAAATGAAGCCTACGCCCCATTGGTGCCTTCTATGGTTGCTACTGTTTATTATAAACAGGGTAAGTTCGACGAACTTTTGGAGTATACCACTCAAATTCTGCAAGACAAATCATCAAAAAATGTTAATGAACTGTATTTACTGGCTGGTGAAGCATACTATTTCAAGGAAGATTATGATAATGCTGCTATAAGCTACCATACTTATACTGAAAGAAGCAAAAGAAAGCTATCGCCGGACATTCAGTACAAATTGGCATATGCTATGTACCTGGCAGGAGATTACGAATCCGCTCTGGACAAATTTAAATCCTTAGCATCCAGAGACCAGGAAATCGGTCAATTTGCTTCCTATTATCAGGGAGATATCTATCTGCATCAGGGAAATTTAAACTATGCAGTATCTTCATTTAACAAAGCCAGCCAAGATAGTTACAACCAGGAAATTAAGGAAATTGCCAGCTTTAAGTATTCCAAAGCACAATACGACTTGGGAAAATATTCAGAAGCCATTGCGGGATTAGAGCAATTTCTGGCTGCTTATCCAACCAGCAAGTTTAGGGATGAGGCTGGAGATCTATTGAGTGAAGCCTATTTAAATAACAATAACTATACACAGGCCATTGAGTATTTAGAACAAATAGATAATATGAGCCTCCGGGCCCAACAAGCCTATCAAAAGGTCACTTATTTTAAGGGGACAGAATTATTTAATAACAGCAAATACTTCGACGCTGTACAAATGTTTGAAAAGTCTATTCAATATCCCATAGACAAGGAGGTAGCGTTATTGGCAAATTATTGGACTGCAGAAGCATATTCCATTGGAAAGAAATACCTTGAGGCCATTAATTCTTACCAGGCAGTCATCAATGACCTGTCTCAACAACACCATGAGAAATATATAAAGGCCAAATATGGATTGGGATATGCCTATTACAACACCAAGAAATACCAGCTGGCACTAAAGCAATTTTCATGGTTCCTTCCTAAATTTCAAACCGGCAATAAACGATTTTATGATGATGCTCTTATTCGTGCCGCTGATTGCTATTATGTTTTAAAAGATTATGATGCTGCCATTGACAACTATGACCTGGCAATTGACAGGAAAAGTCATGATCAGGACTATGCACTATTACAAAAAGGCACAGTACTGAGTATTCAAGGGGAAAAGGAAAAAGCAAGAACCAATTTCACAGCGGTAATTACTCAATTTCCTAAATCACGTTTTGCTGATAATGCGGAATACCAAAGGGCACAACTTGATTTGGAAACAGGAAATTATCCGGAGGCCATAGATGGGTTTACGCGTTTGATAAAGAATTATCAAAAAAGTAATTTGATACCATTAGCCTATACCAAAAGAGCACTGGCCTCTTATAATATTCAAAAGTATGAACAAACTTTGGCCGATTATAGAACTGTTTTGGACCAATACTCAAATCATGAGAGTGCTCATGATGCATTGATTGGTTTGCAAGAGACACTTAACCTGCTAGGTAGAAGCACTGAATTTGACCCCTATTTTGCCAGTTATAAAAACGCGAATCCAGGTAGTAGTTCTCTGGCTAATATCGAATATGAATCAGCGGTCAATTTATTCTTGAATGAGGACTATCAGCACGCAATAAGTAAGTTTCAGACATTCATCCAGTCATATCCGGACGATAATCATGTTTATGAGGCAAGATTTTATATTGCCGAGTGCCACTATAGGTCTAATAACCACCTGGATGCCATACAATTTTACCAACTGGTAATCCAGGAAACTCGAATCAATCAGGTAAACAGGGCCATGAGAAGGTTAGGTGACCTTTTGTTTGATCAGGGAAACTACCAAGAAGCCATTAATAGCTACCTGGAACTGGAATCAGCAGCTCGAACGAAAAAAGAAAGTTATTATGCCTGGTCCGGTCTCATGGAAAGTTATTTTTTGGAGCAAAATTATGCCCAATCTGATCACTACGCCCAGTTGATCCTGGAACAAGGGGGAGTGAATACCAATGCCATGAACAGATCAATGTTGATCCGTGGAAAGTCCGCTTATATGCAAAATGATTCACAATTGGCCACTGATTACTTCCTAAGTACTTTAAACTCCGCTCAAGATGAGAATGGTGCAGAAGCACAATACTTGTTGGCCAAAATTCAGTCTGAACAGGGTCAATTTAAACAGTCCAACGAAACGCTTTACGACCTTAATAACAGGTTTGGTTCTTATGACTATTGGCTAGGCCAGTCATTCTTGTTAATTACTGATAACTATATAGAAATGGACGAGATATTTCAAGCCCGAGCAACCCTGAAATCAATAATTGAGAATGCTCCGGAAGAAGAAATCGTTGAAGCAGCCAAAATGAAGCTAGCCGAACTAGATAGGGAAGAGCAGCTAGAATTAGTACCTGAGGAATCTGACCTGTTTGAAGTAATAGACAATCAAGAACCATGAGTATTAGCGTCAAAAGTATTTTTTTAGTCATGATAGCCCTTACCTCAACCATGTTCCTGATGGCTCAAAACAAGAATTGGGATGAGGATGGTGCCATACAAGACGCTGAAGTGATAATTGAAAAGGAACGACATATCACGCTTGAGAACGCCAACAGAGGATATGAAAAAGTATCACCATTGCCGCTGCAGGTGAACCAGGGACCGCAAACATACACGTTCGACCGTATTAACTACACCGCTACCCCCTTTACACCCATTATCCGAATTAACCGCATCAAAGAGCAGCCATTGCCAAAACTGTATGGAAATTATGTCAAAGGAGGTGTTGGTAACTATGGAACAACCTATCTGGAAGGGTATTTCAACAATAAGCGCAGCGAAACACACATGATTGGGGGTTACATAAAATCGCTTAATTCCAGTCGTGGGCCAGTAGACAAAGGAAATTCTGCTTCCAGCCAATTATCAGTAGGTCTTGATGGAAGTTACTTTACGGAATATTTGAGGTTTACAGGAGCTGCAAATTATCAACGGCAAAAATTGTTCTATTACGGATATACCCCAGGCACTGAGGTAGAACGTGACACTATAAAGCAGATCTACAATGGAATTGACATTGCCCTGGGAATGTCTGATCGAAATACCAATGAAGGAGTTGATTTTACTCTGATTGGGAAATTTACATCATTCGGAGATAATTATGATACCAATGAAAATCAAGGAGCATTTAACTTTTTGAGTAGTTATGCAGTGAATGATCTCTTAAAGTTCCTACTACAAAGTGACCTCTATTTAACCAAAAGGAGCATCAAAGGAAATAGCCAAAATCGTAATTTCTTTAGGATAAGGCCTTCTGTTTCCACGCAGATATCTGGTTTTAGTATTGAACTAGGGGTAAATATTGTGGCTGAGAATGACACCATTCAAAATGCTAACAAAGTACATGTTGCGCCGGTAGTCAAAGCGTCTGTTAACCTATCGAATCGGGTGTTGCTGTACGCTGGCATTTCTGGTGATGTGGATTATAGATCATTGAAAAGCTATATTGAAGAAAACCCTTTTCTAGGTTCGGAACAGACTTTGTCTCATAATATCAAGACTTTTGAAGTGATTGGTGGATTAAAGGGTAACCTGTGGGAAGACCTGAACTTTCATACTGGGCTATCGATTGGAACTTATGACAATCTTGCATTTTACGCCACCAGTAGTACAGATTCGACAAGGTTTGATATTCTGTATGACCTTGATAATCCTTCGATTGTTCATTTTTTCGGAGAACTTGGGTATAGTAGTTCGAAAAACCTGGTTTTAAACTTTCGGGGAGATCTCTACGGGTATGATACAAAATCATTGCAGGAGCCCTGGGGTAGGCCAACCTATTCAATAAAAGCTTCAGGAAGCTACAACTTATATGGAAAGCTAAGATTGGGGAGCAGCATAACCGCCATGGGTGGCGTTAAGGCACTAAATCAACAAAGTGGCAGTACCCATAAACTGGATGCAATATTCGATTTAAACCTTAGTGTAGACTATTTGTTCTCACCCAGATTTTCGGCCTTTGTAATCGGAAAGAACCTGATATCAAAGAAATATCAACAATATCTGAACTATCCTTCAAGAGGTATTACAGTAATTGGAGGAATTACTTATTCGTTTTAGAAGAATTCCTGAGGTAACCTTTGTGACCACTAAATAATTGATTTACATTTACCTTTGCATTTACCATATTCAAAGCACCAGTTTTAGCAGCTATGGCTGAAGAAATTTCTGAAAAAAATAAAGATTACGGCCTTCCAAAAGTTGAACCTCATCCAATTGATCGCGATCAACCCGGAATCGCCAAAGAGGTAATAGAGCCAAAACGTCCACACCTGAAAAAAGACAACCGCCCCATGGTTATTGTATTGTCAGTGGTTGGGCTATTAATCCTGGCCTCCTTGCTGTATATAATATTTTGGGACAGTGATTCATCAGAGACATCCCCACAAACTCCAATTTCTGCTGTTGAAGACCGTGCGGTATTGGATGAGGAGACTACGGATGATAGCGGGGAAGGAAACATAGACATTACCAATGGATCTGATGAAAACCTGGAAAATGAGGCAATAATATCCGAAGAACCCGGCTCTATCATTACAATTTCACAGCGCACCAATCGTTATTACATTTTCGTGGGTAGCTATAAATTTAAAGCCTATGCCAAGAGACATGCTGAAAAGTTGGCTGCCGATGGATTTGCCGTAAAGTTGATTGTTCCCGACAATTGGGTGGGAGTGCGGGTAGCTGTGGGCAACTATGCAAAAAAAGAAGAAGCAAGGGTTGATGCCCAACAGATCAGGAGTAAATATGGTAATGAAGTTGTCATTTCAAAATATTAATATTTAAATAAAACATGATATTAACACAGATAACTACCACTCCGGTAGACAGCGTTGCATTAGAACAGGGAGTTGAAAGTTTAAGGGTAATAGATCTGCTTTTTAAAGGCGGTTTTATGGTGGTACCCTTGGTGCTATTGTCGATAGTGGCGGTTTACATTTTCGTCGAGCGCGTGCTCACCATTAAAAAGGCATCACAAACACCTGGTAATTTTACTGACAAAATTCGTCAACTGGTTGGTGAAGGAGATACTGGTGGTGCAAAATTGCTGTGTACTGAAACCGATACTCCCATTGCCAGAATGATTGAAAAAGGGATCAGCAGGATTGGAAGTCCGTTAAAGAATATAGAAGTGGCCATTGAAAATGTGGGGAAAATAGAAATATTCAAACTTGAACGACGCTTGAGCACTCTGGCCACCATATCGGGGGCCGCGCCTATGTTGGGCTTTTTAGGCACAGTAATTGGAATGATAAAGGCATTTATCGCCATTGCTCAGGAAGAGGGTTCTGTCAGCCCCAAATTACTTTCTTCAGGGATATATGAGGCTATGATCACTACTGCCGTAGGTTTGTTTGTGGGTATCCTGGCCTATCTGGGTTATAATTACCTGGTATCTCAGGTATCGAAGGTGATTCATAAAATGGAATACAATTCAATTGATTTTATTGATTTGCTACAGGAGCCAAGGTAAATATGGATCTGAGGTCAAAACATAAAGTGAGTGCAGCATTTAGTATGTCATCAATGACAGATATAATATTTCTGCTATTGATATTTTTTATGCTCACCAGTAATTTCATTACCCCATCAGGTCTGCCGGTAACACTACCAAGCAGCAAAACCTCAAACATAGTCATGCAGAAGGTTACAGTAACCATCACTTCGGACCTTCAATATTTTGTCAATTCCCAGCGTACTACGCTCAGTGGCATAGAAGGATTGTTAAGGAACGAGTTAACTAAACAGGATGGAGTAGTAGTATTACATATTGACAAGCAGGTACCGGTTGAGTACCTGGTTCGGGTAGCAGGCATTGCTACTTCTTTGAATGCCAAAGTAACCATCGCCACCAGTCGCGAAATAACGCCATGACTTCTCAAGAGAAGAAAAACGATAGTTGGGGCATGGGGATCTCGTTAGGGGTCCATGCTGCATTACTATTGTTGTTCATATTTTTACTGGCCTGGAAGGAACCATTTCCTCCTTTGCCCGAATATGGAATAGAGGTTAATTTTGGGTTGGAGGAGGCTGGTTCCGGGGATATACAACCAACGGCTCCTGCGAATGCCAATCCCGAGCCTGTAGAAGATCCTGCTCCGGAGGAGCCCGCGTCCACAGAAGAAATCGTACCCGAACCGAATACAAA
>PVMS01022527.1_pt1 | contig 11048 bp, 17 predicted proteins | sample 1853461 | NCBI WGS metagenome assembly PVMS01 (sample SAMN08582032, study PRJNA380276) | Marine sediment metagenome, whole genome shotgun sequencing project. | isolation source: ocean sediment barecode stripped | collected 2017
CATAAAAGTCATCGACCCAAAAAATGCATCCGGCAAACTGTCGAAAATATATCAACTCGTCAGTGGCCCGGATGGGCAGGTGGACAACGTGCTGCAGATTCACAGTCTGCGGCCGCACTCACTGGAAGGCCACATGGCGCTCTACAAGGCGGTGTTGCATCACCCACGCAATCGGTTACCCGTCTGGTTTCTCGAATGCATTGGTGTACTGGTCAGCCTGCTCAATAATTGCGCCTATTGCGCCGGCCACCACAGTGCCGGTTTGAAACGCCAGTTGATAGGGGAAAGCCACCGCTACGAGGCCTACCGCGCACAACTCGATGAGCAACAGCCTGGTGAACCGTTCACAGCTGCCGAGCAAGCCGCTCTGAACTATGCGCGTAAATTGACCCGCGACCCCGGCAGCATCGGGCCGGGTGATATCCAAAGCATGAGGGCCGCCGGGCTGAAGGATGGTGAAATCCTGGAAATTAACCAGGTGACTGCATATTTCGCCTACGCGAATCGCACGGTTACCGGCCTGGGTGTTGAATTGGCCGGTGAAGTGCTCGGCCTAGCGCCCGACGACACGCAGGATTGGCATCATGGATAGAAATAACTCGCGGATGAATCCGCTCCTACGTGGAATAAACGTAGGAGCGGATTCATCCGCGATCAAGGGTTAACGCCCCCCCACAACCATCCCGCACCACCTGCGCCGGCAGGTCAAAATTATCCGGCCCGAAAATCTGTTCTATCTTCATCAGCGCAGGCTTGACGGCGTCCCATTGAGCCGCCGCCTCTTGCGTATTCAGATTGCTGACGTTGGCGTCCTCGCGGCTGTAGCGCCAGGCGTGAATGCTTGCGCCTGAACCCGAAAACGTTTCCATCACGGAGCGCAGATTTTCTTCCTTGTCATCCGCCATCACGATCACAGTGGGCGCGCCGCTGGCAGTCTTATCCAGCAGGGCCTTGAGCATTGCGCCTTTGTGCTGCCCTGCGGTCAGGAACACGCCGTCCTCGTAGCGCGCGGCACGGCTGCCGCCCGCGGGTGTGAACGGCTCGGGGTAACCCCGTTTGGGGGGCAGGGCGCTGGCCCAGAAACTGATGCCATTGCGACGCAATTCACGGAAGGTTTGCAAGCTGTATCCGGGGCCACGCGAAGTCAGCGCGATAACGTGCAGGCCGGCATCCTGGAGGCGCCTGACCTGCTCCGCGGTGTCTGTCTGCGTCGGGCGCATTGCGGAAGCGAAATACAAAGCGCCCTGGACCTTGAACCGGTTATTGACCAGCATGCCGTTGCAGGGGTCTTCTTGTTGCAGGCTTTTTTGCCAGTAGTACCATTGGTCCGAGCCCAGACCCTGCTCCATCGCCAACAGGGTATTGTCGATATCGAACACCACCAGCACCTGGCTCGGGCCGTAGCGGTCAGCAAGTTGCAGGGCTGCGTCGGTGACCATGGCAAGATCGTCGGTTTCAGCCAGCAGGTTCTGTGCAGGGGGAACCGAAGCGCATGCCACGAGCACCAATAAGGCTGCTGTGAGGGCGGTTGTTTTAAAAGCAGGTAAAAGCATCAACATACTCTGCCAGCGGGAACGGTGATCTGCAATCAATTCCATTGATTAAGCAGCCCGCATCACCTAAAATTGCCGCCCTTCATGGAGGTCCAGGAAACGGAGAGGTGCCGGAGTGGTTGAACGGGCTCGCCTGGAAAGCGTGTATACGGTGTTGAGCTGTATCGAGGGTTCGAATCCCTCCCTCTCCGCCAATTACGATTGTAAGCGGCTGAAAACACTCATATAAATTTGGTGAGAGATTTTTGTTCCCTCCACTGGACCCACCATCGAGCGATGGTGGTTTTGTCAGTCCCGATCTATTGCGCCCTCGTTAATATGTGGAGTGCGAACGTCATCCATTATGCCAATCATTCCCTCGTTAATATCAGGGGTGTTTATGTCATCCATCGTGCCGATATAGCCCTCGTTAATCCACTGAGTCCTAATGTCGTCTGACTGGCCCCATAGACCCTCGTTTACATCAGTGGTGAGTACGTCATCCATCCGACCAATCATCCCCTCGTTAATGCGCTGAGTTCTGATGTCGTCAAACTTACCCATCTGACCCTCGTTAATGCGTGGAGTCCTGATGTCATCGTATTGAGCGAGGACGTACGGGGAGAAAATTAGCGAGGCGATAAGGAGGATAGTTTCATCAGTTTTCCCGGTAGAGGACTACAGATTAACACTTTGACTATCCGTCAGGAGTTGTTACGTCCTCTTGACCAAAACCGGCATTTTCATCAGCGTCATATCCGCAAGGCTGGGAATCTTCTGGCGAACCGTCTGCCTGTAAGCACGTAGCGTAAACATGGCGCGACGACCAATATTTCACCTCCTTGGTTTCAATGTACCCGCCATCGCAATGCTCTGTAATTATCTGCATGGCTTCATCGTGCTGGTAATTACCCCATGTATTGCCATATCTGACTGCGATACTGTCTTCGGTTGTGCATATAATCCATAGTTCTGACGACGGATGGCCCAATGGAGCCGCAGCAATGCCACTCGTAATCAGCATACAGCCGGAAAGCAGCCCGAAAAGCACAGAGCCGGTAAGGAGTTTTAATACTTTATGAGTATCTAAAGCCACCTAATATAAGTATAGGTCAGATTCTCACCTCTGCAGACCCAGATGGTTAAAAGGCCCAGCTTTGACACTGGGGCCACGGCGAGGGGAAAGCCGTTGATTAATCCTGCCTGATGCGGCAGGGCTGAATGTAGGAGAACGGCTCACTTCTTCAAAGTACCTGCAATCTTAGCCGCCTTCTCCAAACCAGCCGACCCATAACTACAGCCAGCGCACAAAACCGCATAGTAGATAGTCTTTCCCAGTGTGAGCCACTCATTCTCAGAATATTCCGACTGGATGAAATCAAATAGAACTGCACCGTTGTAAAATGCCCTGATCCCGAAGTGAATAGCAGCTAATAATAATAGCCCCACGAGTACACGAGTCATAACTACACCCTCAAATTCAGAATCCAGCTAATACTATCAGGTCATGCTGAATCCAGATTGAGATGAGCCAATGGCTGGGTGTCAGAATTGATTGGCTCAATTCTGTTCATCCAGAACTATACTTAGTAGTCTTAGTCGGGTTTGTTCTGTGGGAGGTATGGCGTGAAACGTGTGTTATTGGCTGTTGTGCTACTGCTGGGTGTGTCCGCGTGTGGAAACTCTGATGTAACTATGGGGGGTGAATTCACAACGATGAAACAGTGTATTTCCACCATTGAAGCGAAGGTAGGACCATTAAAGATGAGTGTCGATACTCCTACTGAAATTATCGGTACAACGTCAACAGGCAGGCTTTTCTCCTGTAAACGTGCTGAAACAGCGGCACCGGGGACTTCCTACCGAGGATGGTACTTGGTCGCTGGGTAGAAAGAGAAACCCCGGCAAGGGGAACCGGGACTAAGTATGAATGCTTTTCCTCTGAAGACAAGCGTTACTTGCGGTAGTAAGCTTTGAGCATTTCCGTGGTCAGTTCTTCCAAGTACCGAAAACGGAATTCCTGCATTTTGTACTCTTTCTTAGAAAGCACACAAGCCGGGCTGTCATGAATCTCTTCCGGTTCAATCTCCATCATGCGCCTGAGAACGCGATGTCCAATATACGGGCGTAGGCCATCAGCATGCCCTTCTACGTTGAGTTTGGCAAAGGGGTAGTGTCCATAATCCGAATTTGTTGTAGGGAAGACGACGATAAATCCATCCCCGCTATAGGGATCGTAACGCCAATCGGGCTTGCGTAGGTAAGTTTCAACAACAAACTTGATCATAATTGCACCCTCAAATCAGAATCCAGCTAATGCTATCAGGTCAGGTCTGATTCCAAATTGAGATGAGTCAATGGCTGGGTGTCATCATTGATCGGCTCGATTAACATATAGGCGTATAGCTTTTCCAATAGCAGAGCGGAGGTAGGCGATCATGAATTTCACGGCGGCGAATGCAGTTTCGTCTTTAGAATGTGCTGATGTTTCAGTCTGGATGCCGATCTTTGTGGCTGCTGTTGCTGTGGGTATAGCCGTTTGGCAGGGAATAGCTCAGAGGGAACACAATAGGCTATCTGTTAAGCCGCACCTTGACTTCCACCGAATATTTGCTTTCCCATTACCATACTCTGTGGGAATCTTGAATAGTGGCATTGGGCCTGCGTTGGTCAAGAGCATCACGTTATCGTACGAGGGAGAAACATTCGACGGTACCACGAGGGAAGGTCTGGATGCTCTAATGGAGCGAATGGGGCTTAAGGATAGCGCGTCTATGCGCGTTATTAAATTTGCGTGTGGAGCAAAATACGCCATGAGGGCAGGAGAGGAAATCAAATTTTACTCCTGTAAATTTAATGGTGGCGATGAATCAGATTACATTGATGAAAGAGCGATACTTGAGAGGGTTCAAGCTGTTGCGACTTATAGCAGCTTCTACGGCATTGAGGACGATATGAATTCGGGGGAATATTAATGCAGAGCCTCATCCTCCTCGGTTGGGGTGTTTCCCAATTCATCTTGCAAACCGATGACTAATTTATGGGAACTCCCTTCTAATAATCTTCGTCAACTCAGCATCACTTAAAGGCTCATAGTCTTCCCCACCATACTGTCCGTTCATGCTGGCTACTACCTGACGGTCTACAGGCTTGCCGTGTCCATGATCCAGTATGAGGGCAGCAGCAGACATTCGATCACGCCATGAGGCGTGTGGGTCGTTCATGGCCTCTTCCAACACATCAAGCGCGTTATCTGTCTTCTCCCGACAGGCTTCCATAAACGATCTCTTCTTCTCGCTCATACGTGGCCCCAGTAAGTTACGCCGTGGATCATGCCCGGGTTTAAATGAGCCGGAATGTTTCTGCCCTGGCTTCAGGCCAACTTTACGTTTAGAGATGGCAGTAGGTCGGGTGCTAACCAATCCATCGGAAACAGTAGCTTTCATAAGCCCTCCGGACAGCTAAGTTGCAGATGTCTGTAATTATGCGCCATCTACTGTACAAATATATAGCTATACGTATTTGACCACAAAAATATATTTTGTCGGCGTGTTAGTAGAGTAATTGGGCCGCGATTTGAATTGTTGGTACGGGGGGGTTCGGACAGTATTCCTCCAGCCTTCAAGACCCTGAAGATTGCAGTCTGAGCAGCCATAACATCTGGCTTGGTGGGAACAGCGGTGGGTCTATCCGCATCTGCTTTCTGAATCTTCGTATTAATCAGTGACATGGTCGTCCTCTTGGCGGAGAGAGTCTCCGTAATACTCACCCATACTGTGTTAGAGGTGTTAGTTCCCTTGACTAAGACCTTTCCCTGCACGGATGCTCTTTCTGGTGTGTTGGGTGTGTTGGGAGAGTGCTGGACCCATGACCAAGACCTTGACTTTGACTATGACACCTACAGCTACACCCACACCTACAGCTGCACCCTGAAACCGCTGGAAACGTATGCTGAGTATTGGATACAGCGATTCGCTATGGACAAACTGGCTTTCTCAAGCGGTCAATTTTGGAGTAGCCGCTCTGGTGTGGGGTTTTCTCCCTGTCTCCGTGGCGAGTGACATCGACTACCGTGGCGATCAGCGGGACATCTCTGAGGAAGATTGGCGAGATACGGTCTCTGCGTGCCGGTGATCTCCCCATGACCTCCCGGTACAGCAAATCATAGTTTGAGTTTTTCCTGAAACGGAAGTTACGAGAGCCACTCTGGATATTGATGAAGCGCGGAAGCAGAAACCCCTCGTATTCGCCCTCGATGATGGTGAACATCAGAGCGATCCGCTTCCCCCATGAGGCAGGCACTTTGACCTCTTCCACATGGAAGTAGATGACGGAATACTCCCCGGCTGGCACCAATTCCCAGTAGGCGTATTCAGGAGCGAAGGCTTCATCTGAAATGACGTTCCCGCCTGATGATTTGTGATTATCCATTCAACATCTTTCCTATGTTTTCGATCCGTTCCATCGCCTTTCCCACACGAGCCGAATCAGCGTCATTGAGTGCGTTACCGTTGCAGATGTCCTGTGCGGCGATGTAGATCACTCTGGCTTCGCTCTGGAGCCTCTGAGCGGCTTCCAGCCAGTCCTTGTGCTGTGCGGCCTGCTTCCATCGCTGACGCTCCTCTGGCGAGGCATTGTGAGCGATTCTCTCCGGCATGATGTCGGGGAGTTGCAACCCGCAGACCTGTAGAATTTCGTGCGGAGGACATTGCTCCGAGAAGCAGTGCAGGAGGACTCGTCCATCCTCTTTGAGCGTGATTTTCAGTGACCGCTTAGATTTGCCCTGGTGGACCGGACATTGAGCGCGAAATGATTCTCCGTCCCGGTGTACGAATTCCAGACGGTTTAGAAGAATTTGCAGAGATGGGTTAGAATAATTCATCGGCTGCACTTTTGGTCGGTATCCTCCTCAAGGATTTGAAGCCCCTTCATCGGGGCTTTCTCTTTCTGGGGGATACCTCATCCCGTGCCGTGGCCCTGAACGCCAAAACGCTCTTTGACTCTGATGATCCGCTTCAGATAATTTTGGTCGGACTCGAGGTTTCTCCGCATGACGCAGTTTCGATCTGCCCATTTGAGCAGAGCATCGCGCCTGTCCGCGGTCATATCTTCAGGTTGACCATGTTGGGCGTACAGCTTGTCCATGAGGTTGCCATTGAAACGCTTCATCAGACTGCACTCTGACGCTTACGGGCTTTGGCCTTAATCGCCTGTTCTGCTGAAGCGTCATGTAGTGCGCCACGGTCTGCGGCTTCAGCGCAGATTTTGTCGAGGTATGCGTTAATAGATCGGTCTGTGATGAATGACCGTCTACCGATTTTGACCAGTTCCAGATCACCGTCATTTACGTTGTTGTAAATCGTATTCCTGCCCACACCCAGCTTGGTGCAGGCGTTGTGAACGCTGTGAAGGAGGGGAGTTACTGCGGCTTTGTTTTCCAATTTCCTGTCCTCATCGTGTATCGCCATTGGTAGGCGTCGAGAAGAACATAAGCGAGGTAAATTGGTATTACCTCTCTGTGGTAGCAGGGAGAATTTAGGGGAGCTTCTTCCAACCGTCGATCCATTTATAGACGGTATTGGCGTTTGCTGGAATCTGCTTGCCATAGCGTTCGAAGGTGAAGTCGATCAACTCTTTGGCGAAATACGCGGGGAATCCGCTCTCGGCTCGTTCGGATTCAGGCCGATCGAAATATGTACGCTTGGCGATCTCTTTGACTTCGATCATGCGCACGTTTTTCTGAGCCTTATTCTTACCGCCCTTGCTGTGCTGTGCCTTGCTCTCTCTCCAGTATTTCAGAGCCTCCTCAGCGGTTGGATCGCCTCGCAGAATACGTGCCATTTCCCTTTGGAGGTCCATCTTTTTTGAGTGTTCCCGTAACTCATAAAGCAAATCCCATTCGCTCATTTTGTACCCCGGATCGGAGTCACGGTTGCAGACTTGGCAGGGATCACGGCGCAGTAGTCAGTCCATGCCTGCATCAATTTGACCCGTTTGGGAAATACTGTGGACCGTGCGTATGCAGCCTCGGCTTTATCCTTTATATGGTGAGCCAGTGCGTGTTCAATCACTTCTCTTGGGTATCTGGTCTGGTCTGCTGCCCAATCTCTGAAACTGGAACGGAATCCGTGTTGATGGAAACCGGGGCGTAGAGCTTTCATAATCTTCATACCGGCTGCTGTGGTCATGTGTTTCTCGGTATCCGTGCAGGGAAAGACGAATACACAACCAGCGACCTTTGGAATAGATTTGATGATTTCAACGGCACGGTCAGACAGGGGAATTTCGTGTGCCTTCTCAGCTTTCATGCGTTCCGCTGGGATCGTCCAGACCTTATTATCAAGGTCGATCTCGTCCCACCTTGCGCCGAATATTTCACCCGCACGGGAAGCGGTCAGAATTAGTAACTCCAAAGCCTTGGCTGAGAGTGAAGTTCTCTTGCGTAGCTCCGACATGAACAAACCAATCTTGCCATAGGGCAGGGCAGGGTGATGCTGAACCTTTTTCAGCTTGGTAGGTGCTGCCAACAGGTGGTCAAGGTGGCCCTTCCATCGTGCCGGATTATCCCCCTGGCGATAGCCACGCACGGTTGCCCATCCCAATACCGCCTCAATTCGCTGGCGGACACGGGTTGCGGTTTCGGTCTTGGTTTTCCATATCGGTTCAAGGCAGGCCAGCACATCATTCTGTCCAATGTCACCCACTGGCATATTCAAGATCGGCTTGGCGTAGGTGTCGAGCGTTGCGGTCCACTGTGCTGTGTGTTTGCCGTTGCGCCATTCTGACTTCTTGGAATCGATGAAACGATCCCGGCATTGCAGGAAGGTCAGACGTTTCGCATGGGCTTGTCGGGCTTCCTGTAAGAGTGCTTGACGTTCTGTAATCGGATTCTTAAATTCACGCAGTTGTGCGCGAGCCTTTTCAGCAAGGTCACGGGCCTTGGCTAAGGCTACATCGCGCTTACCGTAGCGACCCAAGCCCATATCGTGCCGCTTCTGTGTGACCTTATCCCTGAAGCGGAAAATCCAAGTCTTGCGTCCATCGGGTTTGACCAACAGGAATAGATTCCCGCCATCAGAATATCGTCCTGGCTTCGTTATCTTGTCGCAGAAGGCTGGGGCAAGTTTATTAAGAGTGTTAGGATTTGGTGTAGCCATTTTCAATCTCCATATTAGGTTGGTTTTGGTTAGGCTCCGTCCGGTGTTCGTTGCATCGTTCGGGGCCGTTTGAATTGAGGGACTGAATCTGTCCCCCCCGTTGTTCCCACCATCTTACTCTGGTCGGAGAGGTATTACAACAAACGTCAGCAAACGGTAATAATGGCTGATAGTGATGAGGGGCGTAATTTACGGTAACGTGGATAAACGTACATAAACGGGACTAAGTGGTAGATAGGCGGACTCCCTCTCCGCCAATTACTGGCGTAAACTGCTGAAAACGCTCATTTTATTTTGATGGGTGGATTTCGGTCCCAACAGTGGCACCAACAATGACCATCGGTGCTTTTACCGGTATCCGTAGCCGACGCAGCATTTTATCCATTTTGCGTTTATTATCCTTCTTTTGTGATTAATGACCTGATTTATCCATGTCCAAAGCTAAGAAACTAATGGTATCTGGCGGCTTAAATGATGAACACCTTAAAGCATTAGTTGCAGTCACATGCAACACGGCTTACCTTGATGATGTGGTAGAAGCATTAATTTGGGCGCTTTCGGATTTTCGTGTTGACTTTATGGCACCGGCCCCGATCCTCACGGATCGAATGAGCGCACCGAAAAAAAAGAAAGTATTAAAAAGCCTCGCGCAACACATCAGGCATGTTGAACCTGAACTCACTAAGAAAATATCAGCATTCACCAGCAAAGTTGATCGTTTTAAAAAACGCAGAAACATTCTGATACACGCCTCTTGGACCCATGAGAAGCACCCCATTAAGGCGTACTACAGCATCAAAGAATCTACAATGCTTGGACCCGAATGGAATCTAAAAGAGACAAGCGTTAAGGAACTCATCGAATTAGCCAACCGTGCATTCAGACTATCCGACGAGTGCGTCGATCTTATCGTGGCTTCTCAGTCTGCTCATATTCTTCGGCGGCGCAAATTGCGTACCAAACGTTAATCGCTAATTCTTCCGCATAAATCTTAACCTGTTAAGCGGTGATTACTTGGTATTGCATTTATTTCACTCCTGTTGCTTTGATCTTTTCCTTAAATCCAGCGGTGTGCTCAGCCATGCTGATGGCATGGCAGTATTCGTGTATCTTGGCGTAATCATTGAACAACTCCCAGTAGATGCGGGTGACGCGCTTTCCATCCTCGGTGATTTTGTAAAAGGCGCAACCATCAACAGCCTTGATCTGTTCATTAATCGCAGGCTTACAGGCTTTTTGCAAGTCCCAATAAAGCAGCTCTTGTGTATGAATAATTGTAGACCAGAGTTCTCCGCCCTCTTGTACACCATGAGCCTCACATACCCCCGGCTTTGATATGTCGATATCTGCCCCCGAGACAACAGATAGTAGGGCCGACAGAATAAATGCATTCATAGTGTTCCGCTCTCCTTGTACTTTTCCTTCTGGTTATCCCATGCAGCGCTGCTGTCAACGCGATCCTGTAGTGCTGTTCGCTTACGTTACAGGCCACTAGAATGAGCAGTTTGACTCAGGTCAGTTGAATGCAGGAGATCAGGAAGCATCCTGACGATCCGCAAGTCTTTCCTATGCCGCAACAAATAGCCCCAGCCTTTAAACCAGGGCCACGGCAAGGGGCTAAGGCTACCTACGTCAACTCCAAACGGCTCAGCCCTATTCACCCACAACGATAATTAGTAGTCTCAATCGGGACTAATTCGTGGGGATATAGACATGAGGCGGGTGTTATTGGCTGTTGTGCTACTGCTGGGTGTGTCGAGTATTGATGCTTTTTTTGTCAGTGGTAATGACCTGCTCAGCCATATGAAGAACTGCGATAAGTACGATGCAGGGCAAGAGTCCTATGATAACTATTATGGTTGTGCGTTTGGAACAGCTTATGTAGATGGAGTGTTTGACTCACACCACACCCTTCAAGGCTGGAAGGGGTTTGAGAACCATACGTGCTTTCCCGACGGTGTAACTGATGGCCAACTTAGAGCAGTAGTCAGGAAATATTTGGACAACCACCCAGAGGGGTTGCACAAGACCGCATCGGGTCTTGCCTTAAACGCATTTTATGACGCATTTAGTGACGGATTTCCCTGCGAGTGACAATAAAAACCCCAGCCGAACAGCGCGTTAAGCCGGGGCCACGGCAAGGGGACAGCCGTTGATTCATCCTGCCTGCTGCTGGCGGGGCTGTATGTAGGAGAACGGCTCGACGTGTTGCGGGATTCCTATTTCCGCTGTGTGGCCAGAAGCGGAACTCCATCAACCCTAAAATTCAGCGAAGTTTGGGACGCTTTCGGCCAGAAGCAATGGGATGGACTCCTCCTCCCCTAACCGGCATCTAAGTGCCACACTGGTAAGCGATACC
>PVMS01169390.1_pt1 | contig 11047 bp, 11 predicted proteins | sample 1853461 | NCBI WGS metagenome assembly PVMS01 (sample SAMN08582032, study PRJNA380276) | Marine sediment metagenome, whole genome shotgun sequencing project. | isolation source: ocean sediment barecode stripped | collected 2017
TTGAATCCTTCCATCTGGATTGCGCTGTGGTGAACAAAAACGTCCGGGCCACCTTCGCGCTCAATAAAGCCAAATCCCTTGTCGTCGTTGAACCATTTGACGGTTCCTGAAACTCTTTCGCCTGACATATTAACCTCATAAAAAAACTCGCCGGCCGAAACCGGCGCTTATCATCGCCTGCCTCACGGCAGAGCAGCCGACATATTACTCGCAAACGCGCTGCCAATCCCGTTATTTACCAATCAAATTATGGTCAATCTGGATATAAGCCGGATCAGTGCTACGCGTAAACAGCCAAATCTCGGATGGCACCTGACTCTCGGCTGCGCGTATACTGCGTTGCCATGCAGCTTGAAGTAGCCAACAACGCAGTAGAGAACTGGCGAGGGATTCACCTTCTCCACTATGACGCCTCGCCGTCCTCGCAGAAGGTTCGCATTCTTCTCAACGAGAAAAACCTCGCCTGGCAATCCCATCCCGTCGATTTACACAAGCAACAGCATGTAACGTCGTGGTTTTTGCGCATAAATCCCCGCGGCGTCGTGCCGGTGCTCGTTCACGACGGCGATATACATGTGGAAAGCAACGACATCATGGAGTACGTCGACGCCTTACCGTCCGAACGTGCGGCATTCTTTCCCAAAACTTCAGAGGCACGCGCATACGTCAAGGAGGAACTGGCTTTTCAATCCAGTCTGCGGCTCGGTACGCGGGCGCTGACCGTCAAATACATGCCCGGTGAGGGCAGGTTCATCAAGGATCGTCAGGCACTGGATGACTACAAAAAAAATGGCAAGCCAGACCTCAACCGCGACATGGAAATCGCCTGGTGGCAGAGTGCCGCCGATAACGGCGTCTCCCGTAAGACACTCATCGAATCATTCGCGGTACACCGCAAAGCGCTCAGGCGGCTGGAGGAGCGCCTGCAAAACCGCGAGTGGTTGTATGGAAAGCGAATATCGGTACTCGATATCGCCTGGTTTACGACTGTCCACCGCCTCAAAGTGCTCGGCTATGACTTATCGAGACACCCTTATCTGTTGTCTTACTATGAGCGCTTGCTGCTGCGCGCGGCGTTTCGCGAGGAGATTCAGATCAAGGGGCCGCTCAGGATCATCGTGCCGGCTTATCGCCTGTACAGACGCATGACCGGCTCAATGCTCGAGGACCTTGTCGCAGATTAGCCCGCATCTTCGATCACGCCCCGGCGGATCTGATCAAGCTCGAGCGATTCGAACAGGGCCTTGAAATTTCCTTCACCGAATCCCTCGTTGCCCTTGCGCTGAATGATCTCGAAGAAGATCGGGCCGATAACGTTTTTGGTAAATATTTGTAGCAACAGACCCTCATCGTCTTGCGGCGCCCCGTCGATCAGGATACGCCGCTTTCGTAGTTCCTCCAGCGGTTCGCCATGACCGGCGACGCGCTCGTCAACCATGTCGAAGTAGGCATCGTGGGTGTCCTGCAATTCGACGCCATTCGCAGTCAGCTGATCGACTGCCTTGTAAATATCGTCGGTTCCGAGAGCGATATGTTGAATGCCCTCGCCTTTGTAGTCCCGCAGATATTCCTCGATCTGACTCTGATCATCCTGACTCTCGTTCAACGGAATGCGGATTTTGCCGCAAGGGCTTGTCATGGCCTTGGAAAAAAGCCCCGTGTGCTTGCCTTCGATATCGAAGTAACGAATCTGGCGGAAATTGAAAAGCTGCTCATAGAATTCCGCCCAGGTAGTCATATTGCCTCGATGCACGTTGTGCGTCAGGTGATCAATGTACGTCAGACCCGTACCCTGTTTTTCCGATATCGACTGCCATTCCGGCTCAAAAACGAAATCGATGTCATAGATCGTGTTGTCGCCGTATCGGTCAACGAGATACAGCCGGCTGCCGCCGATACCCTCAATAGCGGGTATGTTCAGTTCCATGGGTCCAGGGTCGCTGGCCACCGGGGTTGCACCGAGTTCGACTGCCCGGTTGAACGCGTAGTTCGCGTCCTTCACCCGAAATGCCATCGCACAGGCGCATGGACCGTGAGCCCGCGCGAACTCCTGAGCGAAAGAATCCGACTCGGCATTGATGATGAAATTGATGTCGTTTTGCTTGTGCAGCGTGACGTCTTTCGAGCGATGATGCGCGACCGCCGGCATGCCCATTTTTGAAAACAGGCTACGAAGCAATTCGGGATCGGGTGCTGCGTACTCGACGAATTCGAAGCCATCCGTGCCCATCGGGTTTGGTTCTTGTGCCACTGCGAGATCTCCTGATTTCATGTGAAAAAATGCCCGTGCGTCGCGGCTACAGGCCTGTAAATGATAGCCGAGCATTCGGCTGATATCCCTGCAAATTCCGAGCTGGAACGTCTATAATCCGCAGTATTCCATCGTCAAACTGTATTTCACGAGGGATTCCTTCAATGTTGGATCAAATCGATACAAAAATCCTGCATGAGCTTCAGGCGGACGGGCGCCTCAGCTGGGTGGAACTTGGGGAACGGGTCAATCTTTCGGCCACGGCATGCCAGCGCCGCGTCCAGGGTTTGTTCGACAAGGGAATCATCGACGGTATCTCTGCGCGTATCGATCCGGAAGCGCTCGGCTATGAAGTGGAGGCTTATGTATCTGTCTATGTCGATCGGCAGGATGTCGAGCTGGCACAGAAGTTTCGCAAGGCAATTCGCGATTATCCCGAGGTGCAGACCTGTCGCATGATGACCGGTCAGGTCGACTACCTGATACGCGTCATCGCAAAGGACCTGAAGTCGTACGGCAAATTCATCGAGGAAAAGATTCTTCGCCTGCCGGGCGTCAAGGACGCCTCATCCTCGATCGTGCTCGATCGCATCAAATCAGGCTCAGGTGACTTGCCTTGACGCCAGCATCGACGGCTTCAACTCAGACAACGTTTGACAGCCCATCAATATCATGTCGCGTTCGATCTCGGCCTTTAGCAATGTCATCGCGCGTTCGACACCGGCAGAACCCGCTGCAGCAAGCGCATAAAGGTACATGCGTCCACCGGAACAAGCCGTAGCGCCTCTCGCAATCGCTTTGAGCACGTGCGTGCCACGCCGCACGCCACCATCAAGAATGATTTCGATTTGCCCGCCAACTGCGTCCGCGATTGATTCCAGTTGATCGAACGGCGCACGCGACCCGTCGAGTTGCCTGCCGCCGTGATTCGAGACGATGATCGCACTCGCACCTACCTCGACCGATCGTTTGGCGTCATCGACGGACATGATGCCTTTGATGGCAAAAGGCCCACCCCATTCCTCGATCATCTGTGCCGCATCGTCCCAGCCAATTGAGCGCTTCATCTGCGTGTCGAGGTAATCGACGATAGAAGACTGAACGCTTGAACCCGCTTCAATGAACTTGGATACGTTGGGAAGATCGAACTTCTCCCGTAGGACGTAGTTCAGACTCCATTCCGGATGCAGAGCGAAACTCAATAGGCTCATCGGCGTTAACTTAGGCGGCGTCGTCATCCCGGTGATGTAATCTCGTTCGCGATTGCCGGCAACAATGGCGTCGACCGTCAGCGCCATCGCGTCATAGTTGGATTCCTTGCAACGCGAAATTAAATCACTCGTAAGCGCGGGATCCTTGTGGATGTAGATCTGGAATAGCTTTGGTGCAGCGAATTTCCCCAGTTCTTCGATACTTCGAGTGCCGATCGTCGACACACTGAACATCGTGCCGAGCTTCTCCGCGGCTCTGGCGATCGCTCTTTCACCGTCGTGATGAAACAGCCGTTGCATTGCGGTTGGCGACATGAATAAGGGAATTTCAAGTTGCTGGCCAAGTACTTTCGTACGTAAATCGACACTGTCGACGCCTGCCAGCACGTTCGGCACCAAGTCGCAGACTTCGAAGGCTTGCGTGTTATGACGCAGCGTGACTTCGTCGTCGGCACCACCATCGATGTAATGAAATATAGGAGCTGGCAGGCGCCTCTTTGCCAGCTTTCGAAAGTCTTCCGTCTTGTGGCAGTTTTTCAGCCGCACCCATTCGTCCTTATGATCATTTTTCGGCCGATGATTGGAAGCGTATCATGGCTTCGTGGCGGGGAAAGCGATTGCGAGGGGATACGTTAATGCAGGCTAATAATAATTACGACCTACCGGTTCGTGGTGAGCGTGCCAGAAGGTCCGCGACCGCGTGGCTAATGCTGGGTCTCGCATCCCTGCTTGCAGCCGGCATTTTTTCCATTCTGCTCGTGTTGGCGCGTACGCCGGGAGTTTCCGAGTGGATCCCGTTTATCGACTTCTTTCACGTCGCCCTCGTGGTCCACGTCACTCTGTCCGTTCTGATCTGGTTGTTGTCGATGTCCGCCGCCATCTGGAGCCTGGCCACAGCACGTGATGCGCCGCTTTGGGACAAGTCGTCTTTCCTGCTTGCCGTGGCCGGCACCGCAGCGATTGTCATGGCGCCATTTATTGGCTCCGCCAATCCGCAAATGAGCAACTACGTTCCGGTGCTACAACAACCCGTGTTTCTCTGGGGGCTCGTTCTTTTTACAGCCGGCATCCTCAGCCATTTGATTCGCGTCGTGCTCACGAGATTACCGCTGGGACCATCGCTGAGTGGTACGAGCTCGCTGCAGGCCGGCATCACGCTCTCGGCGATGCTGACCGGCATCTCGGTCGCCGCAGTCGTCGCATCATGGGTCGGCACTCCCGACACGATGGAGGGACAAATATATTACGAGTTCCTGTTCTGGGGCGGCGGACACGTCATTCAGTTCAGTTACACCTTGTTGATGATGGTGTCATGGGTGGTCCTGGCGTACGCAAGCGGATGCCGTTTCGAACTGACACCCCGACTAACGCTCGTCTTCCTGTTGTTTCTTTCACTGCCTGTCATTACGGTGCCGTTCCTTTATCTGGCTCACGACATTGTCTCGGCGGGCCACCGGCTCGCATTTACAGAGCTTATGAAATACGGCGGCTTGTCATGCTTGCCGCTCGGGCTGGCTGTTCTGGCCAGCATCTGGAGAGCCGGCAAAACGGACGGAGAAGGCGTGTACCTGCGTGCCGCGCTGATCAGCTCGCTCGGACTCTTCGCAGTCGGCGGCGTACTCGGTTTCATGATCGCCGGTCTCGATATCGTGATTCCGGCCCACTATCACGGCGCCACGGTCGGCGTGACGATCGCGTTCATGGGCCTCACTTATTATTTGCTGCCCCGACTCGGTTTCAGCCCACCTCCGGCGCGCATGGCATTCTGGCAGCCTTACTTGTACGGCGGCGGTCAATTGATGCACATCATCGGGCTCGCGTGGACTGGCGGTTATGGCGTACAGCGAAAAACGGCTGGTCTCGCACAGGGTGTCGATCGCATCGGCGAAGTTGCCGGCATGGGTCTGATGGGTTTCGGTGGGCTGATATCGGTGATCGGCGGCCTGCTGTTTTTGATCGTCGCTTATAAATCTATTCGCGGAGAAACACACAACTGATGGAGATCATGGCCTTTACTGCGAACGCGATCATTATCTATTTGTTAGCGGACTGGATCGTTCGGACTATCGAAAAAAAGCGCGGTGAAGCCCTGAAGCAACGTCACGCCGTTTTTTTCGCAATTATTCTTGTATTGGCCCTGATCTCGTTCAGCTCCCTACGACTCATCTTCTCCGGCTAGTTGTCCGTGCAAGCGCGCGTCAAAAGATGCGAAGTGCGCTTCGAACCAGTCGGCGAGATTTTCTTTTAGCAACTCGAATCCTTTCTCAGGCGCACCGCGAAACTCGTCCATCATGTCGCGGATCTGGTCCAGCAACTCTTCGTGATCGTCCTTGTGTGCTTCGTACTCGCCGTAGCCGGCATCCTTCATCATGCGTTCCTCCAGCGCAAAGTGTGCGCTGATGGTGGCATGGATATCGCCGAGAAATTGCTCGACGGAACTCGCATCTCTGCGTGCCTTCATTTCGTCATAAATCTCATTGATCATGGCAATCATATTCCGGTGTTCGAAATCCATCGATTCGACACCGACAGAAAATTCAGGCTTCCATTCAAGCAGGCTCATTTCATCACCTATCTGAAAACGAACGCTTTTTGCAATTCATCGAAATCGATGACCAGATTCTGACCCGGGGAAAGGTATTGATCCACCTTCAGTTCGATGTCGAATCCATCTCCACCCGAGTCGTTCATACCAACGAACAGTTCATGCTCGCCTGCAGCCATCTGCAGCCGCTGGTAGACGCTGGCCTTGCCGTCGGACCATAGTCCGCTCGGCGGCGCCGTCACCCGATAAAGCAAGTCACCGTCGGCGCGAAGTTCTACCCTGATCGGATGCCGTTCGCGCGGGCATACTGTTGGTTTACGCATGTTTGGTGGTAGCTCGTTCAACTCCTCCTGTGACAATCGCCGGCATTCACCGACGCGTTGGCCGGCATGCGAAATCGTGAGCGAGACGACGGCCAATTCCGGCGCAAGAAGTTGGTAGCTTGGCCAAACGGACAGGAGGCCCACGAACGCGGCGAAGACGGCGTAGGCCATGAATTGCACGACAAACTTCATGACTCATCCCTCCCAATTGTCGACGAGTCGGATTGCCATCCATAAGTAATTCTTTGATTATCAACCCGTTTTCTCAAGCGTGGGTCGCGTTTCCGGGCTATGCGTTGCTCCGCCCACTCTATGCCGTACCGGTACCTGCAATCACCAACGCCGCAGCCGGCAAGCAACAAGCTGTCCGCCAAATCGCGGCTCAGTACGTAATCGAGGAACGACGGTGGCAAATGCCCCATGCAACGCACGCCGACGACAGCGTCACCGGATTTCTTCAGTTGCGCGTGTGCGTCGCTACCATTGCAAGCGAATGCCAACACCCGATTGTTTCCGTTAAGTGTCCCGGCAGACTCTTTGATCGCCTCCCGCATCATTGCGGCCGGGAGATCTGGCAGGTCTATTCCCGGAATCAGATCACTTCGCGTGCGAAACGGTGTCGCCGTTGGGCAGGCGCCGACGCACAAGCCGCAACTCGCACACAGATTACTGTCGACGACTGCTTCGAGATCGTAGGATTTGCCATCCGACCTCGGCATCATTTGTATGGCTTCGAACGGACAGTCATCAGCACATCGCCGGCAGCCGTTGCAATTATCGAGATCCACTATTGCTGCAGGCAGGCGCTTGCCGGGTGGAAGCCAGGGAGCCAGCACAACGAGCAGGCTCACGCCAACGAGCAAGACCCAGACCCATCCGGGTGACCATAGTTGAACCAGTGGATAGATATGCAGATAAAACCAATCAACTTCGAGCGTCTGCGACACAACTGCCAAATCGGCTTTATCCTGACTTTCGGCCGGGAAGATCAGCGAAAGTACAAGCATGCACAAAAGCGTACCGGCCATCAGCGATCGCGGCGGATTGATGCGTGGCTTGCTCAGTCGAAACACGTGCAGCCAAATTCCGAACACGAGAAAGAGTGGCAGGCCGACAAGGTGCAGGAAAGCCATCAGCGTAAAGAAACGATCGCTCAATCGTACATCGCTCAGGAAATTGGTCGCCATCGATTCGGTAAACACCGGAATATGATCGAGCAATTCGGCCGATGTGATCGCCACATACTGGGCGAGCTCGTCCCACACCAGCCAATAGCCTGTGATTCCCAACGGAAATATCAACCAGATCAGCGGCATGCCCGTTACCCAGCTGAACCAGCGCTTCAGGCGGTAGCGATCGAAAGAAAACTCTCTGAAGATGTGCAGCAGGATGGTTACGATCGCTGCATCGGACGCGTATCGATGCAGGCTGCGCATGATGCCGCCGAGATACCATTGCTCCCTGGTCAGGTATTCGACCGATTCGAAGGCACCGGATACGCTGGTTCGAAAAAAAATGAACAGCCAGATACCGCTGATCAGCACGATCCAGCAGAAGAATATAGTCAGGGCACCCAGGTTATTGAGCGGGCTAGCCTCATTCGAGAAACCGCCCGTGAGCAATCGTCGCAGTAATGAGAAACCAGAGCGGCCGGCTTTTTGCAGCAGCGCGAGCAAACTAATTCCGCGAGCGGCGGAACTCCCGCCAGAGATAGAATGAGACGGAGAGCACCACCATCAAGCCGATCGCGATTTGAATGAACAGTGAGTTGTCGATCTCATAGCGGCCAGTTGCCGGGTCATACACCGTACAGAACAGCCTGATTCGATCGACCAGACTGGCCCACGGGTGACCCACCGATTCCGGGCGATTGAATATCAGGTCCTTGAGCGGCTCGACCAGCCAGGGCAATTCGAACGAAACGCCGTATACCTGGGCGTAAACCGCGCTATTTCGATCGAGCACCGTCAGCTGATTGATGTGGTCGAAACCCCTTGGCGATGGAAAGAAGATGAAGCCAAGGTCTTCGCTGAGCGCTGCAATCGTCTCGGGCGTGGCACTCAGGAAATGCCAGCCGCTCGCATTAATTCCCTGCGCCTTTGCGAAAGCAGCCATCGCATCAGGCGTATCCCTGGTCGTATCGAAGCCGATCGTGACAATCCCGAAGCTGTCCTCTCCCAGAACCTCACGCGCGGCAGCTGCCGCTTCGTCGAGATGCTTTGTCGTTGTCGGGCAAACGTGATGGCAGGACGTGAAGACCATACTGATGACCAGCGGTTTGCCGCCGAAGTCATGGAGAGCAACGGTATTGCCGTCGGCATCCACAAACGAATGATCGCCGATCTTCTGGCCGATAGCGGCCTGAGATATCTCCAGTGCCGCGTCTGGATCGTACAGATCGACTGCAGCAGCCGCGACACAGCTGAGGCTGCTCACCAGCAGTACATTACAAACTTTCTTGTTAGCGCCGAATGCCATCATTCAATTCAAGAATAGCAACAAAAAAAAGGGCGAGCATCGGCCCGCCCTTTAAACGCCATTTCGTGGAGGAACGTAGCGTTACGACATTGGCCAGACTGAGGCAAGGTACTTCCAGTTAACCGCGTAATACAAAACGAAGATAAGCAGGAAGAAAAATGCCAATAAGAGGGTGCCGGGTGCGGCAAAGCCCCACTTGCCAGCCGCCGCATGCCCGCCTGCGGGTACGATGTCAGGCTCGGCTTTTCTCAGAACACTGGTCGAGAATCCATAACTGGACTCGGATCCGACACGTTTGCCGAAGAATACTGAGATGACGGTGATTAGTACGAAGATTGCCCCGCCGAGGATCGCGGCTACGCCCGAGATGCCGACGACGCCCATAAAGGTGAACGCGCTGGCCGGATAGTCGAAGGCCAGGGCCGAGTCCGTAAACGCCATGTCCCAGTGCCGGCGCTCGACCCCCAGGGTCCCGGCACCCATCATCGCCAGCGTAAATACAACCATACCGAATCCAAACAGATACGGTTGCCACTTGGCGAGGCCCGGCATCACAACTTCACGACGGAACAGCACCGGAATCAGGAAGTAGGTCAGCGACATGAAGGCCAACGTCGTGCCGATGACCACCGTTGCATGGAAATGGCCGGGCACATAAATCGTATTGTGAATAATGATGTTGATTTGCTCGGTACCCATGACGACGCCGGAAATACCGCCTATAAAACCGAAACCGATCAGTGATATGAACATGCCCGAGAATACGGGATTGCCCCAGGGGGCTTTCCGCAACCATTCAAACAAGCCTTTCGTGAGGCCCTTGGCACGTTGTGCGACCTCGATAGATCCCGGCACAGTCAGCCCGTGAATCATGCTGGCTAGGACCGCCAGATACATCGCATAGCTTGTATTGAAAATCTTCCACTCGGAGCTGATTCCCGGATCGACGAGCAGGTGGTGGGCAGCCGCGAGCTGCAGGAACGCGATGTAGAGGAAAAAGGCGGTGCGACTGACTTTCTCAGACAAGGGCTTGGCGCCAAATACGATAGCCGCAATGGCGTACCAGACCGCTACGTGAGCGGCAACATTGATCTGTTGTGAGGCGTGCCCAAATGCCCACCAGACCAGCCGGTACATCGCAGCATCGATGTGGTTGATGTATCCAAGAGACCAGAGGTAGGTTGGTACCAGGATAATTGCACCGGAGGCGATGGTGAACACCGCAATGATGCACGCAGTCAGCGCACCGAACGTGACGAGGGGAATCGACCCCTCATAGGTTTTTTCTTCTTTTGCAATGACGAGGGTACCAAGAAAGACAAAACAGCCAAGCAGCGCACCGACGGCAAACAAAATCAGTCCGAGATAGAAGTTCGGATTGGCCGGCATCGGCACATATGACGTCATCATCACGGACGCGTCGCCATTCAGCACTGCGAGATTATTGACGACGATGCCGATCACCATTAACGCAAAGCCCAGCCAGGCAATCCTCGGTGTCGCCAGCCGACAGCGCAGCAAAGTCGATGAGCAAAAATAGAGGATTGCTATCTCAAACGTAATGATCCAGAAAATCAGCATATTGACGCCGTGTGTCGTCAGGAGCTGATAAAAGCGATCGGCCGGCAGCAGGTGAATGGCTGGCCAGCGGGTCAGCGTGACCATCAACGCAGCAATACCACCAACCAGCAAGATGACGATCGCAACAACGGCGTTTGCGCGCATGAGTTGCTCAGCCGGCTTATGAAACTGGAGTCCGGACTCGGGGCAGGTTCTGAAGAGTTCGTTGCTCATGATCCGCCCTCCGTAACATAGATCTTGCCGACCATGGTGTGGTGGCCGAGACCGCAGTATTCGTTGCAGATGACAGTCTGATCGCCAGAAGTGTCGGGCGTGATGGTCAACACCATCTCGTACCCGGGAAGAATCTGGGCGTTGATATTGATGGGCTGCAGCGAAAATCCGTGCTGCCAATCCATCGAGGAAATATGTAGCCGATAGGTCTGGCCTTTCTCGAGCTCGAGCAATGGCCACCATTGCCATAATCGGCCGAGCAGGTAGACGTCGCTGCCCGGTGGGGGACGAACAACCGGCAGATTCGATGCCGTCTCGGTTCGAACCGTGTATTTGTCGACCATCGCCTGAGTCTTGGCCAGATAGGCTTGTGGCGTCGTACGATAGGCTTCGTTCGAGAGGTTTTGTTTTCCATACACATGGCGAGCTGGCATGGCTATGGAAA
>PVMS01033456.1_pt1 | contig 11045 bp, 8 predicted proteins | sample 1853461 | NCBI WGS metagenome assembly PVMS01 (sample SAMN08582032, study PRJNA380276) | Marine sediment metagenome, whole genome shotgun sequencing project. | isolation source: ocean sediment barecode stripped | collected 2017
TGCAGTTGGTGCAATTGCCATGAGCGGGATAACTAACAGCAACGGCGAGGCCGTATTTTTTGGCGGACGGCACTATTTTGTGCTGTTCGTCCTGTTGTTTTTTCTGGCCAGCCTGATTGGGCGAGCGCTTTATTTACAGATTGTGGAACAGGAGTTTTTATACAGTCAGGGTGAACAGCGACAGATCCGAACCATAGAAACTCCCGCTTACCGAGGTACGATTCGGGATCGATTTGGTACGGCTCTGGCGATTAGTACGCCGGTTGACTCGGTCTGGGTAAATCCCGCCGAAATACTTCAAAACTTACCCGCGTTAAAACAGGTGGTCAGTAAACTGGGGCTTGACTATGGCGAGACCGTAACACGACTCAAGCAAAAGGCTAACAAGGAATTTGTCTACCTCAAGCGACAACTCGAACCTGCGCTTGCAAGCCAGGTGGCGGCAGTCGCCGACGGGGTCTATCTGCAACGTGAGTATCATCGGTATTATCCTGCCGGAGAGGTGGTGTCTCATCTGGTCGGATATACCAATATTGATGACCAGGGGCAGGAAGGCCTGGAACTGATTTATGACGAGTGGCTCAGGGCACAGCCCGGCAAACGCCGTGTGATTCGTGATCAACGCGGTGCCGTTGTCGAAAATATAGCGCAGGTAAAACCGGCACTATCGGGTAACGATCTGACCTCCAGTATCGATATGCGTTTGCAGTACATCGCCTATCGCAGCCTGGCCCGGGTGATGAAATACCATGCTGCCAAATCTGCTAGTGCGGTAGTGGTCGATGCAAAAACAGGTGAAATTCTGGCGATGGTCAATCAGCCATCTTATAACCCGAATCAAAACAGAAATGAAAGCGCTGCAAATCGCCGCAATCGGGCCTTGACCGATGTGTTCGAACCGGGATCGGCGGTTAAACCTTTTACCCTTGCCGCGGCGATTGACCGTGGCCTGTTTGACGCAACTAGTCTCATCGATACGGCCCCGGGATGGTTTATGGTCAGTGGTTTCCCGGTCAAGGATGTGAGGAATTACGGCGAACTGGATCTCGCTGGTATCCTGCGTAAATCGAGTAATGTCGGTGCTTCCCGAATTGCCCAGGCCCTGCAGGGTGAAGAGCTATGGCAATCCTTTAGTGATTACGGCTTCGGCGAGTCTTCCGGGGTTGCATTCCCGGCCGAGTCTTCCGGCTATTTCAGTCACTTTTCACGCTGGCAGCCGCTGGATCACGCAACCATGGGATTCGGTTACGGTATATCGGTAACGATAACCCAATTGGCCCGGGCATACCTGGTGATAGCCAACCGTGGCAGGAAACTCGATCTTAGTCTGATCAAGCAAAATCCCGAGGATATGCACGACAATGAAATTTCCCGCCACGTGATGAAAGCAAGTACTGCGAAAATGCTTTTGACGATGCTGGAACAGGTGGTTGGTCCTGGCGGTACTGCCCAGGCGGCGGCTATCGATGGTTATCGAATTGCGGGTAAAACGGGAACGGTTAAAAAGAACGTCAACGGTGGTTATCAGAAGGATGTTTATATGTCCATTTTTGCCGGCATTGCACCAGTCAGCAATCCTCGCCTGGTGATGGCAGTGGTGATCGACGAACCGACCCAAAACGGTTATTACGGCGGACAGGTAGCGGCACCCGTGTTTCACGAAGTAATGAGTAATGCCCTGCGAATACTGGATATTGCTCCGGACAACTTACCGACTCTACAGGCGCAGTCTACCGGCCTGGATGCGGGGGCGTGATGATGAGTAAACAACAAGACGCCGGTCGGCTCCTGGCAGATTTACTGCGCGGATTCGATACCAGCGAGACGGTACCAGAAATCGCTATCCTGGATGTCGCGGGTAATAGCCGGACGGTTCGTGAAGGCTCGTTATTCATTGCCGTAAGCGGGATAAATTCACATGGCATTGACTTTGCTATCGATGCGGTTAAATCGGGTGCCGTAGCAGTTTTGTACGATGCCGAGGATGAATATTGCCAGCGACGTATTCCGTTGCTGAGTAAGCAGGTGCAAGCTCTATGGGTCGGAGTTAAATCTCTGGAACGTATCAATGGTGAAATTGTCAGCCGCTTTTACGGGGAGCCTGGCAAGTCTTTAAAAATAATAGGGGTTACCGGCACCGATGGCAAAACCAGCGTCACGCATTTGATTACCCAGGCGTTGTGCCAGCTGGGTAAGTCCACGGGGAGTATCGGTACCCTCGGTTACGGCATCGCCAATGCGCTCAAGCCAACCACGCATACCACCCCGGATACCGTGACACTGCAGACCTATTTGCACGAGTTTCACCAGCAGGGCTGTGAATACGTGGTCATGGAAGTCTCTTCGCATGCACTCGAGCAATACCGCGTCAATGGTTGTGACTTCGATATCGCGGTACTGACCAACCTGGGGCGCGACCACCTCGATTATCACCAGGATATGGCCCACTATGCGGCCGCCAAAGCACGATTGTTTCACGAGTTTGACCTGACCGTCAGGGTATTAAACGCTGACGATGATCTGGGGCGTAGTCTGGCGCAGGAACTGGAACCCGAGGGCATGATCCGCTATTCCGGATCGGCATCCGGCCCGACTACCGGGGCCGAGGTCTATCTGCTGCACTGCGACGTGACCAAACAGGGTCTGGACATGCAGGTAGCGACGCCGATCGGTGAAATTCGAGCCTCTACCGCATTGATGGGTCGATTCAATATCGACAATACCCTGGCCTGCATTTCAAGCCTGATCGCGCTGGGGCTGGAGCATGCCCAGATCCAGTGGGCGGTCAACGGATTGCAGCCTATTCCCGGGCGTATGGAGAAATTTAAAGGCGGTGCCGAAACCGCAACCGCGGTAATTGATTTTGCCCATACCGAGCAAGCCCTGCGCGCCTGTCTGACAGCCAGTCGCGAACATACCCGCGGACAGCTCTGGTGCATCTTCGGATGGAGGTGATCGTGATCCGGGAAAACGCAAGGGGATGGGGCGAGCCGCCGAAGAACTGGCAGACCGAATCATTATCACTGACGACAATCCACGGACCGAGCCTGCCGAAAATATTGTCTCCGACATACTGGCAGGGTTGAAACAGCCTGCGAAGGCCTGCGTGGTACATAACAGGCAGGCAGCGATCGAGTATGCCCTGGCTGAAGCCGGCAGTGACGATCTGGTCGTAATAGCCGGAAAGGGACATGAACTGGAACAAATTGTCGGTAACCAGCGTTACCCGTTCAGTGACCGTCACGTGGTGCAACGCTTCATGCAGGCAGTCTCATGATTGAAATGAATCTGCATCAGGTTCTGGCATTGTTTGGTGAGACCAGTCACCAGTCACTGGATCTGCAGTTTCACGGCGTCACTATCGATAGCCGTGGTGATTGTAGTGGACGGCTATTCGTGGCGATTCGAGGTGAGCATTTCGATGGTCATGATTACCTTGACGGCGCTTATCAAAATGGAGCTGTTGCGGCACTGGTTGAAACCGAGCTCGATTGTGCGATAGCGCAAATTGTGGTTAAAGATTGCAAGCAGGCGATGGCAAAACTGGCCAACTACTGGCGCCATAGATGCCCGGCAACAGTGATCGCGCTGACCGGCAGTAATGGCAAGACTACGATAAAGGACATGTTGTTTCAGATCCTGCTGAAGCAGGTTCCTGTGCACGCTACCAGGGGAAATTTCAATAATGATATCGGTCTGCCTTTGACCCTGTTTGAACTATCGGAAAACGACCAGTTTGCTGTGGTTGAGCTGGGCGCTAATCACGCGGGTGAAATCGACTATCTGGCACGTATAGCTGATCCGGAAATCGTTTATGTCAATAATGTGGCTGCCGCCCATCTGGCCGGTTTCGGCTCGGTCCAGGGTGTCATCGAGGCGAAGGGCGAACTCTACGCATACTGCCATCCAGAACACCGGGCAATTTTCAATCTGGATGAGGCGGCGAGCCAGTACTGGCGATCGATATGTGTCGCTGAAGAAACCCTCAGCTGTGCGCTGAATAGCGATGCCGATGTGTGCGCAGACTGGAACCAGGATGAAGCCGGATTAACGCTTGAAGTCAAATACGCGAACCATAGAGCGAGTGCTCACCTCGAGGTTTTCGGTGAGCACAATGCGCGAAACGCGTTGGCGGCAATAACAATCGCCATCCTGGCCGGCGTCGAGTTTGAAAAGGCGGTACATAATCTGGCCGATTTCAGCGGCGCAAAAGGTCGACTGCAAATGCTACAGGGAGCCCGGCACAGTCGCCTGATCGACGACAGTTATAACGCCAATCCAGATTCACTCGAAGCCGGTATCAAGGTCCTGTGTTCATTAAAAGGTGAAGCCTGGCTGGCACTTGGGGATATGCTGGAACTGGGTAGTGAAGCCGAATTGTTGCACAAAAAAGCAGCGCAAACAGCCAGACATTACGGCGTAGAAAAGTTGTTCGGTGTTGGCGAAATGAGCTGTATTGCGAGCCACGAGTTTGGCAGCAATGGGCACTGCTTTGAGCATATAGATGAAATGGCAGAAAGCATTCTCGGGCAGATACACCAGGGTGTCAATCTACTGATTAAGGGTTCTCGCAGCGTGGGTATGGAAAAACTGGTTAAGTGCTTGATGATGAACGGCGATCGGAGGGAAATAAATCATGCTATATGAGCTATCCCAGTTCCTTGCCCAATTTCATAGTGGTTTCAATGTTTTCCAGTATTTGACCTTGCGCAGTATATTGGGAGTGCTCACAGCGTTGAGCATTTCTCTGATCGTGGGTCCTCGCCTGATCCGCTATCTCAATAGTTATAACATTGGTCAAAGGGTGCGTGACGATGGACCGGAGAGCCATTTCAGCAAGGCGGGTACACCGACCATGGGGGGTACCCTGATCCTGGTCGCGATAGTAGTCAGTACCTTATTATGGAGTGATCTGTCATCCCGATTTGTCTGGATAGTTCTGTTTGTGACGATAGGATTCGGAGTGATTGGATGGATCGATGACTATAAGAAGATCGTCTATGGTAACTCCAGCGGTCTGTCCGCGCGAAACAAGTATTTCTGGCAGTCGGTGATCGGTTTGACTGCCGCCCTGGCTTTATTCCACACCGCCAGGTTTCCGATCGAAACCCAGCTTATCGTGCCGTTCATTAAGAATATTCTGATTGATCTCGGCTGGATGTACGTGGTGTTGACTTACTTCGTCATCGTAGGCAGCAGCAACGCGGTCAACCTGACTGATGGCCTGGATGGACTGGCAATATTGCCGACCGTGCTGGTCGGTGGGGCGCTAGGTGTGTTTGCCTACGTGACTGGTAATATTAATTTTTCCAATTACCTGGGCATTCCCTATGTTCCCGGGGTGGGAGAGATGGTGATATTTTGCGGGGCCATCGTCGGATCCGGTCTCGGTTTTTTGTGGTTTAACACCTATCCCGCGCAAATATTTATGGGCGACGTCGGCGCCCTGGCGCTGGGTGCCGCGCTGGGTGTGACCGCAGTGATCGTGCGCCAGGAAATCGTGCTATTCATCATGGGAGGAATATTCGTCGCCGAGACGGTATCGGTGATGTTGCAGGTGGCATCGTACAAGCTGACCGGACGACGGGTGTTTCGCATGGCGCCATTGCATCATCACTATGAATTAAAGGGCTGGCCCGAGCCCAGGATCATTGTACGCTTCTGGATTATTACGGTCGTACTGGTGCTAATCGGGCTGGCGAGTCTGAAGGTTCGGTGATGCTGTCAATGAGTCCGCAACTGCACCATCATCAAGACCTGAACTACCTGGTAGTCGGTCTCGGTGTTACTGGTTTTTCGGTTGCTAAACATCTATTGGCTCATGGTTATAGGTGTCGGCTTCAGGATACCCGGGATATACCGCCATTTCTGCATCAATTGCAAAAGCAGTTCCCGCAGGTCGAGGTCTGCAAACAGGCATTAGACTCGGAGCTGATCGCCTGGGCCGATGTGCTCGTGGTGAGTCCTGGCCTGTCTATCCATGCGGCAGAAATTTCCCAGGCCACCGATCTCGGAAAATCGGTGATCGGAGATATAGAGCTATTCGCGCAGGTGGTCGATAAACCGGTTGTCGCAATCACTGGATCGAACGGCAAAAGTACGGTCACCCGATTGCTCGGCGAAATGATCAGGGCGCAGGGTAAAAGCGTCGGTGTAGGGGGAAATATAGGTACCGCGGCGTTGGATCTACTGCAAACACCGGCTGATTGCTATGTGCTGGAATTATCGAGTTACCAGCTTGAAACCACGCAGTCGCTAGCGCCCCAGGTAGCAACAGTGCTCAACCTGTCGGAAGACCATCTCGATCGTTATACCAGCTACGCCGACTACATTGATACCAAGTTAAAGATTTACAGTAACGCTGTCACCTGTGTCAGTAATTACGACGATGAAACTACAAGGCATGACGCCGACGACATTCGCTTCAGCCTGGACCCGCAAGCCAGGGTAGACTTTGGCATAGTGGTTGGGGATGGTACCTGGCTAGCCCATCGCGGTGAGCCCTGGATAAATGTTGAAGATTTAAAAATAAGCGGGCAGCACAACTGGGCCAATTGTCTGGCGGCGATGGCGCTCGCGCATGTGGTGGGGGTGCCGAGAAAAGCCATTGTCGAGGCCCTGAAAAAATTCGCAGGTATTCCCCATCGTAGCCAGTGGATTGCGGAAATTGACGGAGTCGAGTGGATTAATGATTCCAAGGCGACCAATGTCGGTGCTGCCAGGGCTTCGATCGAAGGGCGTGATCGCCCCATCATCCTGATAGCCGGAGGCCAGTCGAAGAATGCCGATATGACTGTCCTGCGTCAGGTTTTAAAGGCGCGCGTGAAGTTAGTGCTATTGATGGGTGAAGACGCGGAGAAGATGGAAAAAGCCTGGCATGGGGCGACTCGTATCGAAATAGTGGACGATATGGAGGTCGCGGTTGCGCGTGCCAGTGCGGAGGCCAGGGCAGGGGAATGCGTGTTACTCGCGCCTGCCTGTGCCAGTTTCGACAGCTACGATAATTTTGAGGCCCGAGGCGAAGATTTTAGCCAGAGGGTGCGGGGTATGATCGATGTCTAAGCTGCCCGGTCAGGCGGTACGTGCCGGGTTATCGGATCCGCCGGAATCCGAGTTTTCGCCCTACCTGGATCGAAGCATTTTGCTGCTCTACCTGATACTGATACTGATTGGTCTGATCATGGTGGCCTCCGCGTCAATCGGTATTGCCGACCAGCTTACCGAGGATCCATTTTATTATGGCAAACGTCATTTCCTGCGTATTGTGCTTAGCCTGATGCTGGTATGGCTGGCCTTCAGGATTCCGCTTGGTTTCTGGAAAGACAATGGCATGGTATTGATGTTGGGTTCTATTGTATTGCTTGGTTTCGTGCTGATACCAGGCGTTGGGCACACCGTCAACGGGAGTACGCGTTGGTTGAATCTGGGTGCCTTCACTTTTCAGGTATCTGAAATTTCGAAACTGTTTTTGATCATCTATCTCAGTGGTTATCTGGTTCGTCGTAGTGAAGAAGTGCAAACTAATGCCATGGGCTTCGTCAAACCGATGCTGGTATTGGCGTTCGCCAGTGGGCTATTGATCCTGGAACCAGATTTCGGTGCTGCAGCGGTACTGTTACTCACTGGTCTGGGTCTGATGTTTCTTGGTGGTGTGCGCTTTGGGCAATTTACCCTGTTTTTAGTCGGCACCGTGGCGATCATGATATTGCTTGCCGTATCGTCTCCTTATCGGCTGGCGCGTATCACCTCATTTGTCGATCCCTGGGCTGATCCATTTAACAGTGGATTTCAATTGACCCAGTCGTTGATCGCAATTGGTAGCGGCGGCTGGTTTGGCAGTGGGCTGGGTGGAAGTATCCAGAAACTGTTCTACCTGCCTGAAGCACATACCGATTTTCTATTTGCTATATACGCCGAGGAATTCGGACTGGCCGGCACCGTGGTATTGATTTCACTGTACGCGTTGTTTGCGATGCGGTGTTTTTCGATCGGCAAGATGGCCCTGCTTGGGCAACAGGTATTTGGTGCCTACCTGGCCTATGGCGTCGGTTTGCTGATCACCTTGCAGGCAATTATAAACATCGGCGTTAATATGGGGGCATTGCCTACCAAGGGACTAACACTGCCTTTCATCAGCTATGGTGGTAACAGTTTACTAAGCATGTCTTTTGCGGTCGGATTGGTGCTGCGAGTTTACCGGGAATATCAACAGGGCGAATCAAATCCATCGGCGATACGTAAACGGCGCCAGCGACGGACTTCGAATCCACGGGTAACCGCATGAGTCAGGCAACTCATAAGCCCATCGTGGTTATGGCTGGAGGTACCGGGGGGCATGTTTTCCCGGCCCTCGCGGTCGCGGAGTGTCTGCGCGCTCAGGGCGAAACCATCGTCTGGTTTGGAACCCGTGCAGGAATCGAGGCGAGGGTGGTGCCGGCGGCCCATTTTGCAATTGAATGGCTCAGCATCCAGGGTTTACGCGGCAAGGGACCGGGTGCGCTTGTGCTAGCCCCATTCAGGCTGATCAGAGCTTGCTGGCAGGCGTTTGTCACGCTGTTGCGCCTGCGACCCAAAGCAGTACTCGGCATGGGCGGGTTTGTTTCCGGGCCCGGCGGTTTGATGGCCTGGGTGCTGAACATACCGTTATTTATACACGAACAAAATTCAGTCATCGGGTTGACTAATAAATTGCTCGGGCGCCTGGCGAAAAGAAATTACTTCGCCTTTCCCGATGTTGCCAACAAATTACCGCGTAGTGAATGCATAGGAAATCCAGTACGCGAAGGACTGGTCAATATAACCGCACCAGAGATCAGGCTGGCGGGCAGGCAGGACCAGCCGGTGCAGGTTCTGGTGATCGGCGGAAGCCTTGGGGCTGCAACCCTGAACCGGTTACTACCCGAAGCGGTTTCCCTGCTGGACGTTGCGGAACGCCCTAAAATTAAACATCAGTGTGGCAATAAACACCTGGATTTATGTAAACAGCAGTATCGGCAATTACGAGTCGAGGCTGAAGTATATGGTTTCATCGATGATATGAGCCAGGTATACCAGTGGGCAGACCTGGTGGTTTGCCGCGCCGGCGCGCTCACCATAGCCGAACTCACCGCAGTGGGTATTGCTTCAATCCTGATTCCCTATCCCTTCGCGGTCGACAACCACCAGTATTACAATGCGCGTTTTCTCGAACAGCATAGTGCAGCACGAATCCTCGTTGAACAAAATCTAAACGCCGAAACACTGGCTTTACAGCTTCGCTATTTCCAGCAAAACCGGGATGAACTGATAACCATGTCGGTCAATGCGCGCTCGCAGTCACGCACCGATGCGACTCAGCGGTTAGCACAGGGGATTCTGGCGGGAGCGATAACGTGACCGTTAGTTCCAGACATTTTATGCGGCGTATTAAAAATATTCACTTCATTGGTATCGGTGGTGCGGGCATGAGTGGTATCGCGGAGGTATTCCACAACCTCGGCTACATCATCAGTGGCTCTGATATTTCCGAGGGTCCGATGGTTCGACATTTACGCAAACTCGGTATCGAAATAGAGATTGGTCATCGTCAGGAATCTATAGAAGGCGTGCATGTCGTCGTGGTTTCTACCGCGATCGATGAACACAACGCTGAAATAGTGGCGGCCAAAGCAGCGCGTATTCCTGTCGTGCGCCGCGCCGAAATGCTTGCTGAACTGATGCGCTTTAAGCGCGGTATCGCGGTTGCCGGTACCCATGGCAAGACCACCGTAACGAGCCTGATAGCCAGTGTTCTGGCCGAGGGCAATATCGATCCCACTTATGTCATCGGCGGTAAGCTGAATAGTTCAGCCAGTCATGCCAGGCTCGGGCTCAGCGATTACCTGGTGGCCGAAGCTGACGAGAGCGATGCGTCATTTTTGTATTTACAGCCAATGATGTCGATTGTTACCAATATCGATCAGGATCACCTGTCGACCTATGAAGGTGATTTCGAGCGGCTCAAAGTGACCTTTGTCGAATTCCTGCACCATCTGCCATTTTACGGTCTTGCGATACTGTGTATTGATGATCCAGTGGTTCGAGAAATCATGCAATCTATTGCACGACCGATGCTGACTTATGGTGAGTCCGAGGATGCCGTGTTCGTATTACTGCGATTCGGCCTCAGGGTGCTAAAACTGAATTTTCGGTGATGTTGCCAAACCAGGACGAGCCACTCGAAATCGAATTGAATCTTACCGGCAGGCACAATGTGCTAAATGCGACTGCGGCGATCAGCGTAGCCTGGGAGCTTGACGTCAGCCGCGATATCATTCAAACCGCGCTCGCTGGGTTCTCCGGCATCAGCAGGCGATTCCAGATTAGCGAGGATGTAGCCGTGCCTGATGGCAAGGTCATGCATATCGACGACTATGGTCACCACCCGAATGAAATAAAGGCGACGATCGAGGGTATTCGTGCAGCCTGGCCGGATAAACGCCTGGCCGTGGTGTTTCAGCCCCACCGATATACGCGCACCCGCGATCTGTTCGAAGATTTTGTCCAGGTGCTTTCAGAAGTAGACGCGCTGGTACTTACCGAGGTTTATGCCGCCGGCGAAAAGCCCATTAAAGATGCTGACGGTCGGGCCCTGGCCAGGGCGATTCGGGTACGTGGCAAGATTGATCCAGTTTTTGTCGAGGCGCTAGATACGCTTGACGAAGTGGTCGACAACATCCTCCAGGATGGTGATATCTTTTTGACCCTGGGCGCTGGTAGCATCGGCACCTGGTCGGCTGAATTTCTGATGAAAAGCGGACCGGGACAATGAACGTGGCAGAAGCGATGACATATCGAGGACAACTACGGGTCAATGAATCGATGTCGAAGCATACCAGCTGGCGCCTGGGTGGTAACGCAGACCTTTTTTATATTCCCGCCGATTTGCCCGATCTGCAGGATTATCTGACATCGCTGGATTCATCGATACCGATCAACTGGGTCGGACTCGGCAGTAATATGCTAGTCCGTGATGGTGGAATTCGAGGTGTAGTGATCGCACCATTGAATGCCCTGAAAGATCTGAA
>PVMS01110708.1_pt1 | contig 11044 bp, 8 predicted proteins | sample 1853461 | NCBI WGS metagenome assembly PVMS01 (sample SAMN08582032, study PRJNA380276) | Marine sediment metagenome, whole genome shotgun sequencing project. | isolation source: ocean sediment barecode stripped | collected 2017
GCGAAGCGCTGGTGCATCAATCCAGGAAATCACTGACTGATCTTGGTGATAAAGTGGATGAAGAAACCAGAACCGCTGTAGAAACCGCGGCAACGGATCTGGAAGAAGCCTTGAAAGGCGAAGACAAGGCTGATATTGATCCGTTGCCGCGGTTTCTACAGCGGTTCTGGTTTCTTCATCCACTTTATCACCAAGATCAGTCAGTGATTTCCTGGATTGATGCACCAGCGCTTCGCCCTGATTTTTGGCGTCCACCAGTTCGCGTTTCTCACGATCCGCATCCGCATTTTCTTCTGCTTCGCGCACCATTTGTTCGATCTCTTCATCGCTCAGGCCGGAACCTGCCTTGATAACGATTTTGTTTTCCTTGCCGGTTGCCTTGTCTTTAGCCGAAACGTGCATAATACCGTTCGCATCGATATCAAAAGCCACCTCAATTTGTGGCGTACCGCGCGGCGCGGGCGGAATATCCGACAGATCAAAACGTCCCAGCGATTTATTATCCGTCGCCATTTCACGTTCACCCTGCAACACGTGTACGGTTACCGCGGGCTGATTGTCTTCAGCCGTTGAGAACACCTGCGTCGCTTTAGTCGGAATGGTCGTGTTTTTCTCGATCAACTTGGTCAGCACGCCACCCAGCGTTTCGATGCCGACTGACAAGGGTGTCACATCCAGCAACAATACATCTTTAACCTCACCTGACAGTACACCGCCCTGAACCGATGCACCTACAGCGACCGCTTCATCCGGGTTTACATCTTTGCGAATTTCTTTATCAAAGAATGCAGAAACCGCTTCCTGAACCTTGGGCATCCGGGTTTGACCGCCAACCAGAATCACGTCGTCAATTTCACTCGCACTCAGGCCCGCATCTTTCAAGGCGATTTTGCATGGTTCGATTGTGCGCTTGATCAAGCCTTCCACCAATGCTTCAAGTTTCGCACGTGACAGCTTGATATTTAGATGTTTTGGCCCACTGGCATCTGCCGTAATATACGGCAAATTGATTTCAGTCTGTGAGGTCGTAGAAAGCTCAATCTTGGCTTTTTCCACGCCCTCTTTCAGGCGTTGCATAGCCAGAGGATCGCCCTTGAGGTTAAAGTTCTGGTCTTTCTTAAACTCCGCTACTACGTAGTCAATCAGTCGTGAGTCGAAATCTTCTCCGCCGAGAAAGGTATCTCCGTTGGTTGACAGCACTTCAAACTGCTGTTCACCATCCAGGTCTGCAATTTCGATAATTGAGACGTCAAAGGTACCGCCACCCAGATCATAAACCGCTATAGTTTTATCGCCTGTTACTTTATCCAAGCCAAAGGCCAGCGCCGCTGCAGTCGGCTCATTGATAATGCGCTTAACTTTCAGTCCGGCGATCTTGCCTGCATCCTTGGTCGCCTGACGCTGTGAATCGTTGAAATACGCGGGCACGGTGACCACCGCTTCGGTTACGGTTTCACCGAGATAATCTTCAGCAGTGGATTTCATCTTTTGCAAAATTTTCGCTGAAACTTCCTGCGGAGACATTTGCTTGCCATCCGCTTCAATCCACGCATCACCATTTTTTGCCTTAACAATTTTGTACGGCATCAATTCGATATCGCGCTGCACCACTTCTTCGTCAAAACGACGACCAATCAAGCGCTTAACCGCAAAAATCGTGTTTTCAGGGTTGGTGACTGCCTGGCGTCGTGCGGATTCACCCACTAACACCTGCCCGTCTTCTGCGAATGCAACCACAGATGGAGTGGTGCGACGACCTTCCGCATTCTCGATCACTTTCGGCGTATCACCTTCCATTACCGCAACGCATGAATTGGTGGTACCCAAATCAATTCCAATAATTTTAGCCATGTTTAATAACCTCGTAAAATATTTGTTTAAGCAGCCTTTGAAAAATAAAGGCTTCTTTTAATAACCTGTGTTCTATATGGGAATAGTTACTCTTTTTTCAATGATAATTAAGTTCCGCTGGAAACAATTACCATTGCCGGACGCAATAAACGCCCATTGAGGGTGTAACCTGTCTGTATGGTCGAGATGATGTTATTCGCATCCACCTCATCAGAAGGTTGTTTAGTCATCGCCTGATGCAGTTCCGGGTCTAAGGCATCACCGGCTTCAGGTGCGACCACCTCGACATTAAAACGCTCGAACACGCTATCGAGCTGCTTAAGCGTCATATTCAGCCCCTCGGCCATTTGCTCGATCAGTTGTTCGGTTACATCGCTGCTAAGGTCAACCTGTGACGCTTGATCCAGGCTGTCTTTCACCAGCAGTAACTCCTTAGCGAAGCTTTCCAACGCAAATTTACGCGCTTTTTCCACTTCCTTGACGGATATCCGGCGTGCATTGTCTGTTTCTGCTTTCGCGCGCAGGTATTTATCATCAAGCACCGTGTTGGTCTCCTGCATTGCCGCAAGATCCTGCATCAGGCTTTCCATGGTTGGTACTTTGCCTTTCTCGATCAACCCCTGATCCAGCTCGTCGCCGGACACCTGCCCAGCAATTTCAGGCTCCAGAGCCTGCTCATCTTGCGATACTTCAGATTGCTTTTGCTTGTTACTCATCTTTAATCCCAATCATTAAAAACTGGCACCCACAAGGCACCTTCACTCGAAAATCAATGTGGGGATAGGCAAACGATTTGCAAGGGAATAAAACATAAAAACCGCACTGATTATGCGGCTGGACGTAACAAAGTCAGGGCATACCAGGATTTAGTCTGTACAGGAATTCAAGCGCCTCAATCGCTCAGCGCGCTTGATAATAACCTGGATGTCACATCCACCACCGACACAACCTGTTCGTACTTCATTCGCGTGGGCCCGATCACACCCAGCACCCCTACCCGCTGCCCCTCTTTTTCATAAGGCATGGCGATCACCGAACAGGCCTCCAGCGCCTGATAGCCGGACTCCTCTCCGATGTAGATGCTGATGCCTTCGCCATCCAGGCTTTTACTTACCAGATCCAGTAACACCCGTTTGGTGTGAAACGTATCCAGCACGCCTTTTAGCTGTTCGGTTTCACTGAAATCGGGCAAACTAAACAGGTTTGAACGGCCAGACACTACGACTTCGTCTTCCCCTTCGTTGAGCAAGCCCTGCGCCATCTCTACCGCGGTTTGCATCGCGCCCTGCATTTCAGTGCTATCCTGCTCCATTTTTTTTAGTAAATCCTGACGCACTTCAAACATCGAGCGCCGCGCATAGGCATCATTAAAATAATTTGACGCACGCACCAGTTCCGCATCTGAATATTCCTGATCCAGGTGCAACACCTTGTTTTCAACCATTCCATCCTCGGTTACCAGGATTGCCAGCACCCGGCCTTTTTTCAGCTTCATAAATTCAATTTGCTTGAAATGGCTGAATTCACTATCGGGCATGGATACCACACCGGCGAATGAGGTTAGCCGTGAGAGGATCTGCGAGGCATTGGTGAGCAATTTTTTGGGATCGTCATAACGCTGCAACGCCTGTTCGATTTCACTGCTTTGCTCGCTCTGCAGTGGCTGGACATGCAACAATTGATTGATGTAGGTTCGATAACCTGCCGAGGTTGGAACGCGTCCAGCCGAGGTATGCGGCGAATGAATCAGCCCAAGTTCTTCCAGGTCTGACATTACATTTCGCACAGTGGCTGAGCTGACCTGCAGATTTGAGGCACGGGCAAGCGTGGTCGAACCCACCGGCTGACCGGTATTCACATAATGTTGAATGATATGATTGAGCACCTTGCCCGCACGTTCATTAATTTGTTCGCCTTCTTCTTTCACGTCTCCTCGACCAATGGATAGATACATCTTATAATACCAAAATGATAAAGAAATTATTCGTTCAAGATGCACAATAAAATCGTAGGCTTGTTTGGTAAATATGGCTCCGGCGATGTCGAGCTCGCGCTAACCACTGTTAAAAACCTGTTAACCGAGGTCGGTGCCCAGGTTTTGCTGGGCGATACCACGGCGGCTGAAATCAGCGGCGAACGTATTCTGGATACCGAACAATATCATGAACTGGATTTCGCGATTGTGGTGGGAGGAGATGGCACGCTGTTGCATGCCGCGCGTTCACTAGCACCCTTTAAAGTACCGATCGTAGGAATTAATCTTGGCCGACTTGGCTTTCTGACGGATATTCCCGCAAATGAAATCCGACAGGGTCTCAAGGCGGTAATTGATGGCGAATATCGAATCGAAGAACGCGCCATGATACAAACCACCGTGTTTAAGGAAACCGAGGGAATCAACGCTTATTTATCCCTTAACGACACAGTGATAAGCAAAGGCGACACCGGCAGACTGATAGAAATGAGCATCCATATTGAGGATGAATTCGTTTCCAGAACGCGCAGCGATGGTCTGATTGTGTCCACTCCAACCGGCTCAACAGCGTATGCACTGGCGGCGGGCGGGCCGATTATCGAACCCACCCTGCCCGTCTTTGTATTAGTGCCCATTTGCCCACACACGCTGAGTAACCGCCCTATTATTTTGAATCAGCAAAACACGATCAGAATATCGGATATTCAATTAACCGACAACCATGCGACCCTGGCCGTAGATGGCATCATCGTACAGATACTGGACGGTAGCGAAACCATTGAAATCAACCAGGCGGAACATGCATTGAGACTGATTCGTATCGACAAACACAGCCATTTTGAGGCCCTGCGCGTCAAATTGGGCTGGACCAGCTAAATAGCGCTCCAGAGCCCCTTGCTGTGCTGACCTGTTTACACATTAAAAACTTCGCCATCGCGGATAACATCGAGCTGGATTTAAGCGATGGCCTGAGCATTATTACCGGTGAGACGGGTGCCGGAAAATCAATCATTATTAAAGCGCTTGGCCTGGTGCTGGGCCAGCGCACCGAACCCGGCGTGGTCAAACATGGCTGCAAACGCGCTGAAATTCAGGCAAGCTTCGATATATCAAATTGCGAAGCGGTAAGCAGTTTACTGGTCGAGCAGGAACTGGATGAAGACCACGAATGCCAATTGCGCAGGGTAATCAATGCTGAATCGGGCAGCAAAGCCTATATCAACGGCCGCATGGTGACCGCCGGCATGTTACGCAAGGTCGGTGAATTATTGATGGATATACACGGCCAGCACGAACATCAATCTCTGCTACGCGCCGATACACAGCGCGAGCTTCTGGATAAATACGCGGGCCTCAACTCGCACGTCAGCCAGATAAGGCATTGTTATCACAAATTGCAATTACACATCACGCAGTTAAATCAGCTACGCTCGGATTTCGCCCGCGTGCACGAGAAGCTGGATTTCCTGCAATTTCAGGTGGATGAGTTATCTCAATTTGCACCACAGGCAGATGAATGGTCAAAGCTGTACAACAAGCATCAGCGCATTCACCACCAGGCCGAACTGGCAGCTTTGGTGCAAAATGCAGAACAGGCCTTGATGGGCAACGAACTAGATCAAGCATCGCTCAGCTCACAACTTGGTAAGGTGATATCCGAACTTGATCGTGCGCAGGCCATCACTTCCGGCTTTAAAGACGTTAATGAAATCCTGCGCGAAGCACAAACCTTGCTGATTGAAAGTGAAAGCAGCCTGCGGCACGTGGCCGAATCGATCGAATTTGATGAAGACGAACTCGAACAAATCGAGCAGCGTTACGCAACTTATATGGAATTCGCGCGCAAACATCGGGTCGACCCCGAACAACTGTACAGTACCTACCAGACATTGTTAACTGAGCTGGACAGGGCAGAAAACCCCGAGCAAAATGAACAGGCGCTATTAAGTGAGATACAGGCGCTGGGTAAGCAGTACGCCAAACTGGCAGACACGATCAGTCGAAAACGCGTCTCACATGCGCGCAAACTTTCGAAAGCGATCACGCTAGCCATTCAATCGCTGGCCATGGAGGGTGGTGAATTTAACATCGTTTTACAAAACGTTACGGGTGGTTTAAACCTAAGCGACGCTGATAAGCTGATATCCGGTATTGGTCGAGAAACCGGCATGGAAAGCATCAGCTTTGAAGTCAGCACCAATACGGGAATGCCGGGCCTGCCCCTGTCGCGCGTTGCCTCCGGAGGCGAACTTTCGCGTATTTCCCTGGCGATACAGTTAATACTTTCTGACCTGGAAACCGTTCATTCCCTGGTATTTGACGAAGTGGACGTCGGAGTGGGTGGAAAAACCGCTGCCATTATCGGTAAAATGCTCGCTCAACTGGCACAAAACCGACAAATTCTTTGTATCACCCACCTGCCCCAGGTCGCAGCGTATGGCACGCGTCACTATCACGTCAATAAACAGCAAGGTAAACAGGTGCAATTGAGCATTGAAGCTCTCGATGATTCGGGTAAAATAAACGAAATCGCGCGCATGGTGGGCGGTGAAACCATAAGCGATGAATCGCTCGCGCACGCGCGCGGTTTGATTGCGGATAGTAAGATAAAATAATGCCCAATCAATGACAATCTTCAAGGTTCAAACGGCTAACGTTAGCCACGCTGAAGGCATTCATGAGCTGCTGACCCGGTATAGCGACCAGGAAGTGTTGCTCCCGCGCGCCGTGAGTGAAATTCTGGGCCTGATACCCCAGTTTTTTATCGTCGAAGCCAAGGCCCGGGTCATCGCGTGCGTAGCAATAGAGGTATTCAGCACTGAATTAGGAGAAGTGCGCAGCCTGGCGGTTGACCCGTCTTACAAAAATCAGAATCTGGGTATGCTGCTGCTACGCGAAATTGAAGCCTATGCCCGCCAACTGGGCCTTACAAAAATGATGGCCCTGACCTATGTAGAAGGTTTTTTCCATAAATATGGCTATCAAACCGTAGAAATGTCCAGCTTGCCTGAAAAAGTTTGGCGGGTTTGTGTAAAATGCCCGAATTTCCACAATTGTAATGAAATCCCGGTCCTTAAAATTTTATAAACCATGATCAAACGACTCAGCTTACTACTATTACTCGCATTCAGTCTGAGCGGCTGCCTGTATAAAATGGACATTCATCAGGGGAATGTGCTCGATCAGGAACAAATTGATAAACTCCGACCCGGTATGAATAAAAATCAGGTGATCGCCCTGCTGGGGTCACCACAGTTGACCGACCCGTTTCATAGCCAGCGATGGGACTATTATTCGATGAGTAACCTGAAGAACCAACGGCGTAAGACCGAAAACCTGTTAACGCTTAAATTTGAAGATAATCAACTGACTGAAATCATACAGGCAGAACCGGTAGTGGCTGCTGAATAAACAGTATCCAATTATCATGAACTTATGAACCTGATATGAATAAAGACGATCTGTTCGAAAAAATAGTGTCCGGGGAAATTGCGGCTAATATCCTGTATCAGGATGAATTTGTGACCGCATTTGAAGACATTAACCCTCAGGCGCCCGTACACGTATTGATCGTACCAAATCGAAACATCCCCACTGTAAATGCGATCAAAGTTGAAGATGAGGCGCTGCTCGGAAAACTATTCCTGGTGGCGAAAAAACTCGCCCGCGAGCTGAATATTGCCGAAGATGGCTACCGCTTAATTGTCAATTGCAATGAAAATGGTGGCCAGGATGTTTTTCATCTACATATGCATCTGTTGGGCGGGAAACGACTGGGGCGTATGTTGCCGAATATCTAGGAGGCTGTCGGACTTAAGCTGTTTTGATTCAGTACAGCCAGGCCCGACCGACGCCTAGTCGTACTTAACGTCTACGACCTCAAACTCTTTCACACCTGCAGGTGCGGTAAAGCTTACCTCATCGTCAACCTCTTTACCGATTAAGGCGCGCGCCAGCGGGGAACTGACGGTAATTTTGCCATTTTCGAGGTCCGCTTCCAGATCACCTACGATCTGGTAGGTCACTTCTTTTTCGGTATTCAGATCATACAAGGTCACGTACGCCCCAAAAACCACTTTCCCATTGACATTGGATTTGCGCGTATCGATGACTTCAGCAATCGATAATTTTGCTTCCAGTTCTTTAATTCTGCCTTCTATAAAACTTTGCTGTTCACGCGCAGCGTGATATTCCGCATTCTCAGATAAGTCACCGTGCGCACGCGCCTCCGCTATCGCTGCAATCACACGCGGTCGGTCACTGCTCTTAAGGCGCTTTAATTCAGCGCGTAATCGGGTTTCGCCTCCCGGGGTTAATAGTACTCTTTCAGCCATGTTCGGTTCTTTTGCTAATATTAGTTGATCAGGATTCTATGCAAATCCTGAAGTCGGTTTACTTCGATTTCTTCACCTGAGCGATGTGCCTCGACGGCCGCTTTTGCACCCGCGATGGTTGTGAAGTAGGTGGTTTTTCGCAGCAATGCCTCGCGACGAATGGTATAGGAATCTTTGATGCTCTGTTTGCCAGCCGTGGTATTGATAATCAGATCAAAATCATCGTTCTTAATGCGATCCACCACGTGAGGCCGCCCTTCGGCTACTTTATGCACCAGCACGACTTCGATTCCAGCTCCCTGAAGTATCCACCGTGTCCCTTCGGTGGCCACAATCTCAAACCCGACTTCAGCCAGGTATTGGGCAACGGGAAGTATGGCCTGCTGATCCAGTTTTTTTACGCTGATCAGTACCCTGCCGGTTCGTGCGATGGTATGCCCCGCTGCCAGCTGTGCTTTACGAAAAGCCTCGCCAAATGTTTTGCCCACCCCCATCACCTCACCGGTGGATTTCATTTCCGGGCCAAGAATGGTATCGACGCCCGGAAATTTATCAAACGGAAACACCGCCTCTTTAACCGAATAATACGGTGGTATAATTTCACCCGATATCCCTTGCGCCGCTAATGATTGCCCCGCCATGCAGCGCGCGGCGATTTTAGCTAGCGAGCGCCCAGTCGCCTTGGATACAAACGGCACCGTTCTAGAGGCACGCGGATTCACTTCAAGCACGTAAACATCATCACCCTTGATCGCAAACTGCACGTTCATCAAACCCACCACACCAATCGCAAATGCCATTTCACGCGTCTGACGTCTAAGTTCGTCCTGCATCGCCTCACTCAAGCTAAAGGGAGGCAATGAACAGGCTGAATCGCCTGAATGTACACCCGCTTCTTCGATGTGCTCCATGATGCCACCGATCACTACATCTGTACCATCGCAAATTGCGTCCGCATCGACTTCAATCGCATCGTTCAGGAAGCGATCCAGCAATACCGGTGATTCATTGGACACACTTATTGCGCTGTGCATATAGTGATCCAGATCATCCGCGTTATGCACAATTTCCATCGCGCGGCCACCCAACACGTAAGATGGGCGAACCACCAGGGGATAACCGATTTCTTCGGCCAGCGCCAGCGCACCATCGGCATCGGTCGCAGTTCGATTAGGCGGTTGTAATAAATCAAGATCGTGCAGCAATTTCTGGAAGTACTCCCGGTCTTCGGCCTTGTGTATTGAATCGGGCGAGGTGCCTATAATGGGCACACCTTCCGCCTCCAACGCACGCGCCAGATTTAGCGGCGTCTGCCCGCCGTATTGTACGATCATGCCGTGTGGCTTTTCGATGCGCGCGATTTCCAGGACGTCTTCGAGGGTTAAAGGCTCGAAATACAGGCGATCTGAGGTGTCGTAATCGGTTGAAACGGTCTCCGGGTTACAGTTCACCATAATGGTTTCATAGCCATCATCACGCAGGGCCAGCGCCGCGTGTACACAGCAATAATCAAATTCAATGCCCTGCCCGATTCGGTTTGGGCCACCGCCCAGCACGATGATTTTCTTTTTATTCGTGGGCCGAGCCTCGCAAAAATCCTCGTAGCTGGAATACATATACGCCGTCGAGGTATCAAATTCAGCGGCACAGGAATCAACGCGTTTATACACCGGATGCACCTTGAGCTGCCGGCGCAAGCCACGCACTGTAGCCTCATCCGTATCCAGTATAGCCGCCAGTCGTTTATCGGAAAAACCCTTGCGCTTGTACTGTCTGAGGCTAGTGGCATCGATACTACTTAGCCCGGCAGCGCGGATATCAGCTTCGGTGTTAACAAGGTCTTCGATCTCAGCCAGAAACCAGGGATCGACCATGCAGTGATTAAAAATTTCTTCCAATGAAAGACCGTAACGAAACGCATCGGCGATATACCAGAGGCGATCGGCTCCCGGGGTTCGCAATTTAGCACTCAGAAATTCTTCGGTATCGCGATTTTTATCGCGGGTATCGGTCAGCGGATCCAGGCCGGTACGACCGATTTCCAGGCCGCGTAACGCCTTTTGCAGAGATTCCTGAAAGGTGCGACCGATGGCCATCACTTCACCCACCGATTTCATCTGCGTGGTCAGTGTAGCATCGGCCTGCGGGAATTTTACAAAGTCAAAGCGCGGAATTTTAGTTACGACGTAATCAATGCTGGGCTCAAACGAGGCCGGTGTCAAGCCACCGGTAATCTCGTTACGCAATTCATCCAGCGAATAACCCACCGCCAGCTTGGCCGCTACTTTGGCAATCGGAAAACCCGTCGCCTTGGAAGCCAGCGCGGAAGAACGCGAAACCCGCGGATTCATCTCGATGATGATCATGCGCCCGTTTTCCGGGTTGATCGCAAATTGTACGTTCGAACCACCCGTATCCACTCCAATTTCTCGCAATACCGCGAGGCTGGCGTTACGCATGATCTGATATTCTTTATCGGTTAACGTTTGCGCGGGCGCCACGGTGATCGAATCACCGGTATGCACACCCATCGGATCCAGGTTCTCAATCGAACAGATAATTATGCAATTGTCTTTATGATCGCGCACCACTTCCATTTCATATTCTTTCCAGCCAATGATGCTTTCTTCAATTAGCAGCTCATTGGTCGGTGAGGCATCCAGGCCACGTTCGCAGATTTCGTTGAATTCATCAATGTTATACGCGATGCCGCCACCGGTCCCCCCCATGGTAAACGAAGGGCGAATAATGGCGGGCAAGCCCGTCATCTCCAGCACCTGATGTGCCTGCTCCATGGAGTGCGCGATCATAAAGACAATTGCATAATTATCTGTTCGATTGAGAACCTGGATCCGATGGGTGTGCATACCGGTGATTCGATCAC
>PVMS01113807.1_pt1 | contig 11042 bp, 11 predicted proteins | sample 1853461 | NCBI WGS metagenome assembly PVMS01 (sample SAMN08582032, study PRJNA380276) | Marine sediment metagenome, whole genome shotgun sequencing project. | isolation source: ocean sediment barecode stripped | collected 2017
GATCTGGGGGGAGGGCGCATTAAACCGCCGACTGCGAGATCGAGATTTAGTGCGCCTTCGGGGATAATCCAGTCCACTGCGTCAATCGGCTGGCCGCGCGCACCAAAAATCGGGTTGCGCAAACCATCGATGGCTCGCGCGTCGGGCAGACGCGGATGCTCGGCGATGACGCGGCCATCGGGCCGGGTGAATCGTAATGCTCCGCTGGCAATACGTTCGACACCGAACCCGCCCTCGTGCACCAGGCGGTGGTGACGGCTGCACAATAAAACAAGGTTGTCGAGCGATGTCTCGCCGCCGTTCGCCCAGTGCCGAATGTGATGGGCGTTGACGAAGCGGTCATGGGTGCACCCGGCCCGATGGCCGCGTCATCGCCGGGCATCCGCGTCTGCCCGACGCGCGTGTCATCGACGGTTTACGCAACCCGATTTTTGGTGCGCGCGGCCAGCCGATTGACGCAGTGGACTGGATTATCCCCGAAGGCGCACTAAATCTCGATCTCGCAGTCGGCGGTTTAATGCGCCCTCCCCCCAGATCTTCCGCGATCAATCGCATCTGTTCGAGGGCCCGATTCCAGGCCCTCGACAATCTCAATAAACTAAATGGGGAAAACTAAATGGGACACACGCCCGCGAGTCCTTTTTGCCCACGCCTAAAAGGGAAAGAGTTTTTTACTTGCCGTTAATCCTTGTATATACGAGAATCGCAGATCAATTAGCAACCTGTATATACAAATTCTGAAATTTCGTCTATATTCATGGAAAACCTAGAAATTCATCCGGCTATTGTTGAGAAACTTAAGACCAAGCACCGCGTAACTGTAGAGGAGATTCATGAATGCTTTTCCAATGTAACAAGAGGCTTCCTGGTCGATACTAGGGAACATAACCAAACAGACCCGCCAACTCGATGGTTTATCGAGGAAACAAATATGGGGCGAAAGTTGCTGGTAGCTTTTATGCATTTCCCCAAATCGAATAAAATCATAGTGAAGTCTGCATACGAACCTGATCAGAGCCAATTAAGCAACTACAAAAAACTGACGCACGTATAAAGAGATTAAGATAATGACCAAGAAAGCAGAGAAAATAGAAGGCACAGTAGAAGCTTGGGAGAGCGGCCAACTGGGTCGCGACGCGCAGTACGCGAAACTAGATAACTCACTGTCAATTAAAGACCTGGAAGATACTCTTGAGTTGAAGCCAATTTCAATTCGCCTTAAGAAGTCCCTGGTTTCTGATTTGAAACTCATTGCTGATATCGAAGGAATGGGCTATCAGCCTTTGATCAAACAGCTTTTGGAGCGATTTGTTATAGGTGAATTTAAGCGTTATGCCAGAGAGTGTATGACCGAGAAGCTGAAATCCATGGAAGCCGAAGAAGCAGAGCCTGGCGAACGCAAGATCGCGTAATAACTACCACCCAAGCCCAAACCCGGCCACCGCGCCGGGTTTTTTTTTAACTCCCAGAAACCAGGTAATCGGGACTGAAGGTCAATTAAGTTATCACCGGTACCGTTTTGTTCCTAGGATTGAGTGTGTGTCCCGGTATATCCGGCATATCCGGCATAGCGATCGAGTTAGCGGCAAGGCTGCTGGTTAAATGTCGCGGCCAGGGAGAAGAGCCGGCAACGGCGGTAGAGCAACGCTTGCTTTTTTCATATCTTGGTCAAATGGGGATGCTACCCTACCCAATGTATGCCTGAATAGAGATCGTTCGCTGTAGCGTGCTTCTACGCGCGCGAATCTTTACAAATTCAACTCAAATAGCAGGAAAGACAATCGAAAACTGTGTGGTGTTGTCGCCGACACGCCTAAAATTGCTCCTTCCCGCCGGTCAACCCTGCCACAATGCCGTATTCAAGGGTGTCGAAATAATCGAGCGCCTGCTCGAGTTCTTCCTTGTCCATCCAGCCTTCGATGACCAGATAATCCGCATCGACACAGATTTTATGCAGCTGCTTAGCATTATAGCGAGTTCATTTTTATCCTGAATTGTACCCAGACTTTTGCTAAGCCAGGTAGTACTAAGGGCTGAAATGTCACTGGCTTAAGTTTGTCATTACAGGCGTCACGCTGTCATTGCGAGCCAAGCGAAGCAATCTTTTTGGGTTGGGCTCAGTCGTCAGGAGTTTGCCGCGACGGTGACGATCCTCGCAATGACGGCAGTTTTAGGCTTAAGTGCCATAGGTTCGAATACCTTGTATATTTACCATGCATACAAACAGGACATTCACGGTTGTGATTGCGACATTCATATTATTTCTGCTGATTTTGTGTCATGAAAGGTAGTCACAGCAGCAAAACTATTTGATATACTGCGGCGCATTCAACCCGTTCAACCCGAGAGTTTACAGGCGATGATAATCATACCAGAGATACAGATTAAGGACGGCAAGGTAATATCCGGCGCCGCCGATGAAAGCAACGATTTGGTCCACGAAATATCACCCCGACAGGCAGTGCAGAACTTTGTCGCCGATGGCGCGCAAGTGCTGCAGATCGTCGATATCGATGCGGCGAGATCAAAGCCTGAGCATAATGAGCTGCTGATCAAGGAACTGCTGAACGAAACCGATGTTCCGATACAGGTGGCGGGCGGAATCAGGACCCTGGCCCAGATCAACGACTGGTTTGAAGCGGGCGCCGCACGTGTTGTGCTGGGCACTATCGCGATCACCGATTCATCTTTGGTGGTCGAGGCTGCCAGTCGGCATCCCGGTGGAATCATCGTGCACCTGGCTACGCGTGACGGCTATGTGATGATCGACGGCTGGAAAACACAAACCGCTTTCATGCCGCAGGATATAATCCGGGATTTGCAAATGACCGGGATTGCGGGCGTGGTACACAAAGGTACCGAGCTTATGGATTCCGAATATGACGAAGCCAACGCCCTGACCGAGCAAATGAGCCGCGACGTTTCGATTCCGGTTTACTCCAGCGGGACGGTTAGAACGCTGGACGATATCGCCAGGCTGCAATTTCTGCCCAATATCAATGGCGTGATTGTCAGTCATGCCTTGATGACCGGCGAAATTGCGCTTAAAGATGCGTTGCATATCGCGGCACAAAAGGACACCAACCTCGAACCCGAAACAGTTACGCATAACGTCAATATGGGGATCCATCATGGCGTCAGGGCTTATCTCGCCGCCTATAACAGTTCGCAGGCGGCCAGGGTGTGGAACCTGGCGCTACGCGATATGATTACCGAGGATAACCCCTACATGGAAGTGTTAATTCCACAGGTTGATCTCGAGCTTGATCCCGAGACCATGAGCCGACGCGAGATTCAGGCTTCCTACGAAGCGGAGCTCGACAGGGCGGATATCGTGATTGTCATTCTGGAAGGTGTTGAAGCCGAAGCCTGGACTGGTTTCGAATGCGGTTATGCCCGGGCACGGGGCAAGTATATTTACGGCGTAACCTCGGATCATGAAAACAAGGGTCCCAGCCAGCAACGTTTCGAATCGATGTGTGACGAGTTAATCCACTTTACCCGGGGCGACGATATCACCAAAACGCATGCGGAAATATCACACGCTCTGGCGACCCGGGTAATGGTACAAAACCAGTAAAGCTGTCTACTGCCTGGCGGCTGTTAGCCGTCAGGATTAACGCACTTGTAAACTATAAAGGTTTGTTGTCCCGCCTCGACCACGGTTAGCGGGACAATAGTGTCTCCTCCCATGCGAGCTGCGCTATTACGCGCGATCATGCGTAATTCGTCGACGATGGTATCGTCTGGTCTCTCGATACCCGCAACTGTCGCTGTCACCGAGGCACTGCTTTTGCCGAGCTCTCGACAACTGCTGACTTCACTCGGTTCCAGCACGCGGACTTTTTTGCCGTCATTTGTCAGGCTGATGCCGGAGCAGGCGCTTAACAGGATTGTTGCGGCAATGATACTGAGGTTTGTTTTCATGTGGATTGTCTTCTGGTTTTGGATCAGGTGCTGGAAGCCTGGAATATGCTTTCGATGGAACTATCCAGGAGGCTATTAAATTCATCGTCACTTTGCTGCGCGCTCAGGCCTTCGCTAAGAGCACGCGAAAAACTCGCGACCATACCGTTCTGCTTGCCGAGCCGCTGGTTTGCCTCTTGCCGGGAGTAACCGCCGGAAAGTGCAACCACCTTGAGTACATTGGGATGCTGGATGCAGCCGGCGTAAAAATTATCCACTTCAGGCAAGGTTAACTTGAGCATCACCATTTGACCTTCCCCGAGCTGGTCGAGATGGTTTAGCAATGCAGTCTTCAGCAATTCTTCAGTCGCGGCTTTTTGCGGGCTGTTGATATCAACTTCGGGCTCGATAATCGGCACCAGCCCGGCGGCAACGATCTGGCGCCCTATTTCGAATTGCTGACTGACTACCGCATTCACGCCATCGGCATTGGCGGTCTTGATAACCGAACGCATCTTGGTGCCGAAAATATTTTTTTGTTTGGCCTTTTGCAACAGCTCATCCAGTTCTGGCATGGGTTTCATGATTTGCGCACCATTGCTTTCATCGGCGAGACCCTTGTCGACCTTGAGAAATGGAACCACACGCTTGACGTTCCACAGGTAGTCGGCGCTCCCCTGCCCTTCGATTTCTCGATCCATGGTATTTTCAAACAGGATTGCGCCCATAATGCGGTTACCGCTAAACGCCGGACTGGTAACAATTCTGCTGCGCATGTTATGCACAAGCTGGAACATTTCGTCGTCGTTGCTATAGGCGTCGGCCTCGATTCCATAGTTAGCCAGGGCCTTGGGCGTACTGCCCCCACTCTGGTCCAGGGCGGCGATGAATCCAGGTTCGTTTTTGATCTTGTCGAGCTGCTGATTATAATTGGTCACGGTTTTGAGTTCTTTCCAGGTTGGATGGAGAAAAAGCACCTGCCTTCAGGTTTTCGTGAAGTATAAACACTGTGATTTTTTAATACAATTGACTTAATGATTCACTGGCCTAACGCGAACTCGCCGCAGGCATGGCAACGAATCCCGGCAAGCGCTCAATCCTGGAAATCCAGCGCTTGATCGAGGGGTAAGCGGACAAATCAAAGCCACCCTCGTGGGCGACATGGGTATAGGCAAACAGTGAAATATCGGCGATGCTGCAGCGTTCACCCACCAGGAATTCCCGCTTCTGGAGATGCTTTTCCATTAGATCCAGCGCAGCATAGCCGGCCTTGAGCTTGCTGTTGTACTCATCCATACGACTATCCGGCATATGCTGGTAAACCTTGATGAAACGGGCTACGACAATTGTCGGTTCGTGGCTGTATTGTTCGAAACATTGCCATTCGAGCACGCGGGTTTGCGACAACCTGTCACGCGGCCAATAATCACTGTCCTGGGCGAGATAAAACAACACCGCGTTGGATTCAGTCAGAACTTCGTTATCGTCGGTAACGCATACCGGGATCTGACCGTTGGGATTTAACGCGAGAAAGCTGTCGCTGCGGGTTTCACCACGGGTTATGTCGATCGGAATCCAGTCGTGCTCGAGCGCGAGCAACGCACACATCAGTTTCAGCTTGTAACAATTCCCGGAATAGATATCGCCGTATATTTTCATCCGGCGAATATACTATTAACCCGGCGACAATGTATATCGTCGCCGGGTTAATTTTAGTAGGCGGTTTTGATATCACCCATACGGCTGGACATCAAGGTGTTTTTGCCCAGGGATTTATCGAACACCGTCGAGTAAGCAAGCACCGCCTGCACATAATTGCGGGTTTCCTTGAAGGGCACGGTTTCTACCCATAAATCGGCGGACATGACTGAATTTTTGGGCAGCCACCGTTTCACGTTGCCGGGGCCGGCGTTATAAGCCGCCGCCGCCAGCGCGACGTTATTGTCAAACCGATTCATCACCGTTCGCAGATAATGCGTGCCAAGTCGAATGTTATTCTCGACTCGTAAAATGTCCGACTTGCGCGGGCGCTTCATGCCGAGCGAGCGTGCCACCCTGCGCGCGGTGCTGGGCATGAGTTGCATCAGTCCCAGTGCCCCGACTCGGGAACGCGCCAGTGGGTCAAATAAACTTTCGCGACGCATGACACCGTATATGAGTGACGGATCCAGTTCCCGGTCGTGCGCATGTCGCATCACCTGCTGCCTGTAGGGCATAGGAAAGCGCAGACTGTAGTCATTGCGGTGCGGCGTCCTGGCGACGGTGCGAATTGCGCTGTCGTGCCATTGCCATTTCGACGCCAGCGTGGCCGCCTGTTTTATCTGGTCCTGATCAAGATAGCGCAACGCCTGAAACCATTCGCGTTTGGCATCGACCATGCGATCCAGGTAAAAAAGTTCCCGGGCGCGTAGCATGTGGGGATTAGCCGACAGGAAGTTATCTTCATCGACTTCGACACTGCTTGCATTTTCCTGCTCGATACGATAGTCGCGACCCAATTTGTCGGCGGCGAGGAAACCATAGTAACTGCTTTTATCGGATATCTGTTCGAGCAAGCTTAACGATGCAGTCACCTGGCCCTCGGCTTCCATCGAACGCGACAACCAGTATTGCCATTCATTTTCCTGATGCAGGTGTTCCGGCATCAAGTTGATTGTCTTCATCAGTCCTGACCAGTCGCGACTGCGCAACTGAATTCGAGCCAACCACAGGTGAGCCTGATCATTCATGATCGAAGGCTCGAGACTGGATAGCAAGGCACGGGCCTCGGGTTTGTGTTGAAACGCCGCCGACAGTGCGATTCGCCTTTGGCTTTGATCTTTTTGCTCCTGGGTAAAAGCAAAATCGTCGCGCAGCAGGTTCCACTGTGCGAGCGCCTTGAGGCTGTCCTTGCGGGCCAGGCGATCAATCGCGTGAACGATAATGGCGCGGTTATAATGATTGTCTTCGACGTCGGCTAATTCTCTGAGCGAACGCTCCGGTCGTCTATGCGCCCGGTACCAGGTGTCCACCGTGGCCCTGGCCTGCTGGTCGAGTTGCTTGCCTAGATAGCGCGCCAGATTAGGCCGACGCGCTTTAAACGCTTTTTCGATGCGTAACCAGATTGCCTGCTCGATCTGCTCATAACTCTGCAGAAAATAGGCGAATGCCGGATCACATTGGGAAGGCTGTGAATAGCCGCGTGACCAGACCCTGGCAATTTCATCATTCAGGCCTTCAAGCTGATCGAGATTTAACCTGGCCTGAAAAGCGAGGCATCGTAGTCGCGTATTCTCACGATCATCAAAAAATTTCAGGTAATTTTCCCAGTCCTTTCGACGTGCAAGGACGTTCAACCATTTTCCCCGCGCATGATAAGCGAATGGAAAGTCAGCAAATTGCTGTAAAAACTGCTCAACCTGCTGTGGTTTGGCCCAGGTTACTCGACGGCTGAAAGCATCGTATTCCAGGTAGGGTTTCGCCGGGTAATCTTCAAGTTGCTCGAGCAACTGCTTAAAACGGGTGATTTTACCGCGTTCGAGCGCAAACGACGCATCCTTAAACAATTGACGCTGTTGTTCGATATTCGCCTGAAGTTGCGGGCTGATCAGTCCTGCGATCAATATACCGATTGTGCCGATGCTTCTGGCGCTATAAAAAGAACAGAATTTCATGGATGCCGGTATCAAGGAAAATCCTTATATTTCAAAAATTTAGATTAAAGTCTAGAAGTAAAACATTGTTTAGGCAAGCGAATCAATCTATATTTTCCGAATGATTCTGCACAAGGTTAGCCGGGTTTAGTAACGCCTTGAGTCTGTCCTCATCAATATTGGTCATTTCCAGGGCTACTTCGAGTATAGGACGTTTTTGGCGGAGGGCTGTTTTGGCGATCTCGGCGGCTTGTTGATAACCGATTATGGGATTCAACGCGGTAACCAGAATCGGGTTTAATGCCAGGTTTTTCGCCATGACATCGCTATTGACCGTAAAAGAATCGATGACCCTGGCCAGGTGCAGGTTTGCGTTGCTGATAATTTCGATACTTTGCAGCAGGTTATAGGCTATCACCGGCAGCATGACATTCAATTGAAAGTTTCCCGACTGTGCCGCCAGGAAGATAGTGGTGTCATTGCCGGTAACCTGTGCAGCCACCATCAGTACGGCTTCGGGGATCACCGGATTCACCTTGGCCGGCATTATAGAACTGCCCGGTTGCAGTGCTTCGAGCTGGATCTCCCCCAAACCTGTCAGCGGGCCGGAATTCATCCAGCGCAAGTCGTTGCATATCTTGATCAGCGAAGTCGCTAACACACGCAGCTGTCCGCTCAATTCCAGGGTGGTGTTCTGGGTGCTCAAACCCTCGAACAAATTTTCCATCTGCATAAAGCGAATCCCGCTCGCGGCCTGCAGCTTGTCGCAGACCTTACGCCCGAAATCGGCAGGGGTATTGACCCCGGTGCCGACCGCGGTTCCACCGATAGCCAGTCGTTGCAATCGAGTCAGGGTCGTTTGTATGCGGTAACGGTCATTTTTCAGCTGTGAAGCCCAAGCGGAAATTTCCTGTGCCAGCGAAACGGGCATCGCATCCATCAGGTGCGTACGCCCGGTTTTAATGGTTTGCCGATGCTGTTGCATACGCCTGTCCAGCGCAGCTTCCAGGGTTTGCAGGGAGGGCAGCAAATGTTCATGGATTCTCAGGGCGGCGGCGAAATGAATGGCCGAGGGAAAAACATCGTTAGAACTTTGCCCCATGTTGACGTGATCGTTGGGATGAACATCGAGTTTCTTCTTCGATGCGAGCGTGGCGATGACTTCGTTAACGTTCATATTGCTGCTGGTTCCGGACCCGGTCTGGAATACGTCAACTGCAAACTGGTCAGCGTGCTTGCCCGAGATAATCGATTCGGCCGCCCGTTGAATCGCCTGTTGGCGAGGTCGATCGAGCTTTTTCAGCTCGAAATTGGTTTCGGCACAGGCTTTTTTGATCGATGCCAGGGCGTGAATTACGGCATCAGGCAGGCGTAGCGAACTGATCTTGAAATTATCGAGGGCGCGTTGTGTTTGCGCCTGGTAGAGCGCGTCAGCAGGAATTTCAACTGTACCCATGCTATCGCTTACGGTGATTTTATCTTTACTCATTAATGTGCTGTTGTAAGCTTCGACAGCCGCCGATTGTAGCACTCAAGTTACCCATAAATACGTCTCGATGAAGATAAAAATTTGTGGTCCCGATGTAACAAATCAGCTTGATTTGGTCTACAATTCGGTGGATGCAGGTTCACCGACGAAACTAGATATCCAGTAGCGAGGAGATTGTGATGGGCGATGAAGATACAGTGGTATTAACTCCTGAAGAAAAAGACGATATTATGACTGAGGACAACGAGGACGAACAGCAGGACGATGAAAACGAGGACGACTAGATCCTGACACTTCTTATGTGGGCAAATAACGGGTTGCCCTGACGGTTGGCGGACACCCCATTCAATCTCCAGGCTCAACAGTGGCCACCGCGATCAATTATTAACCCGGTTGCTGCGCAACAATATCGATTAACGAAGTGCACAGTTGCTCCAGTTCCAGAGCAGAAATTATGTAAGCCGGCATCAGGTAAATCAGTTTACCAAACGGACGAACCCAAATACCGGCGTCGACAAACTGCCGCATTATCGACGCCATTTCAACCGCTTGTTTCATTTCTATGACCCCGATTGCACCCAGGCAACGAACTTCGGCTACCTGGGGTAATTCCGCGCAAGGAGAAAGCAATTGCTGCAATTGCAGCTCGATCTGGCTGACAGCTTGCTGCCAGTCGGTCTCGATAAGCAGCTCGATACTTGCATCGGCTACCGCGCAGGCCAACGGATTGGCCATAAACGTGGGTCCATGCATAAACACTCCAGGATGTCCCCGGTCGATCGTGTTACTGATTTCGGCGGTGGTCAGGGTGGCGGCAAGACTCAGGTAACCCCCGGTGAGCGCCTTGCCCACACACATAATATCGGGCGAGATGGCGGCATGCTCGCAGGCAAACATCTTTCCGCTGCGTCCAAACCCGGTCGCGATTTCATCGGCGATAAGCAATACATTGTAGCGATCGCAAAGTTCGTGAGCGCGCGCCAGGTAATCCGCCGCCTAAAAATACATGCCGCCAGCTCCCTGAACCACGGGTTCCAGGATCAGCGCGGCGATCCGGGTATGATTTTGTTGCAGTAACTGCTCGAGCGGCTGCATGTCACTGTCGTTACAGGCTTCGCCAAATCGACATTGCGGTCGTTCGACAAAAAACTGTTGATTGATAACGGCGTTAAACAGGCTGTGCATACCGGTTACCGGATCGCATACCGACATCGCACCCAGGGTGTCGCCATGGTAACCATTACGTAAAGTCGCAAACTGCTGCTTGCCCGGCTCACCTTTGGCGTTCCAGTACTGGATCGCCATTTTCAGGGCGACTTCCACGGCGACCGAGCCCGAGTCGGAAAGGAATACCGATTGCAGCGCTGGCGGCGTTAGCGCAACCAGTTTCTCCACCAGTCGAATTGCCGGTTCGTGGGTGAGTCCACCAAACATGACATGCGCCATGCGCTGCAACTGCTGTTCAAGCGCAGCATTGAGCCGCGGATGATTGTAGCCGTGGATGGTGCACCTCCAGGAAGACATGCCGTCGATTAGCCTGTTACCGTCCGAGAGCTCTAGATACACCCCGGCGGCCGAGTCGACATGAAACACGGGTAAATCGCTATGCATGGCGCTATAGGGATGCCAGATGTGCGCCTGGTCAAACGCGATTTGAGCTTCGATGGCAGAGTTCGTCATGGTCTCGTTTTTACGGAAAAAATTAAATTATGGTCCATACTTAGCGCAACATGCTGGATTTCGGTGGCGGCATGCAGACCAGTTTGGGATCGCTGTTAAACCAGTTTACACCGAAACCAGATCAACTTGATTATTACCCTGGCAACATCCAGCCGAAGTAATCATTATCAGGAGTTGCGGTGAGTAACTGGATCGTTTACGACGAGTTTGTCGAGCAGATGAGAAATCTGCATCATCAGGCTTACAGTGGATTAATTACCGGGGTGAGCGATGATAATCATTCGTTTCAAATTGGATTTGATCAGGGTGCAATCATCATGCTGACTTATCGCATC
>PVMS01147038.1_pt1 | contig 11042 bp, 7 predicted proteins | sample 1853461 | NCBI WGS metagenome assembly PVMS01 (sample SAMN08582032, study PRJNA380276) | Marine sediment metagenome, whole genome shotgun sequencing project. | isolation source: ocean sediment barecode stripped | collected 2017
AGGGGGAACCGCGGCTAGGACCGAAGCGTTCTCAGAGCATGATCCCGAGAGCCATCGCCGTGTTGATTACGCTCGCCGTGGTTGGTACCGCGTGTCGATCGGACGACATCTCGGGCGCGATAGAAGCCGGCGATCTCATCGAATTCCCCGGAATCGAGGCGTTGGCCGCCGAGTTCAACGCTGACTCCGGTGTGCCACGGCTCATCCTCTCGCTGTCGCCCACCTGACCCGAGTGTCTCAATGGCGCCAGTTGGGTGCAATCCGAAATCCTAGAGGCCCACCCCGAGCAGCCTCTGGCCGTCTACGTGGTGTGGTCCAATCAACTGCCGAGCGACTCGCGCGGTGGCTGGGATCCCGGACTACTCGACGACCCCCGGATCATCGAGTACTGGGACGGCGACGGGGTGGCGGCACGGTGGCTGTTCTCTAACCGAGAGGCAATCGGGTTCGAGTTCTTTGGTGGCGCCGCGGTCTGGGACTCGAGTCTGCTGTTCGGCGCCAACGCGACGTGGGCCACGGTGCCGAGCCCTATAGAGCACCTCGGGTACACCGTGATCCGGCAGCGAACCGGCCTGGAAAGCCACCTCTACGACGCGTGGAGCATGTCGGGCTAGAGAACCAGAGCCTTCATATTGTGAACGAAACTCCTGTTGCAGAGCCGGTAGGTCTCGCCGACCGGTACCTTCGGCCCAGCAGGGAAGCAATCGCTACTCTCCCTCTCCCGAGCGACCGCAATCACCGATGAGGGGCCGATGACCTGTTCCAACTGCTCGACCGCGAATCCGGTCGGTGCTGCCTTCTGCATGTCGTGTGGATCAGCCCTGGGATCCTCCTGTACCAAATGCGGTGCCGACCTCGCCTCGGGAGCTGCGTTCTGTTCCGCCTGCGGCACCCCCGTAGAAGGCGAATCTGGTTCCGACGAGGGCCTGCGCCGATACATCCCTGCCGAGTTGCTCTCCAAGCTCAAGTTCGCCGCCGAATCCGGCGGAATGGAGGGCGAGCGCCGCACGGTGACGATGCTCTTCTGCGACGTCCAGGGCTCGACGGCTGCCGCCGAGCAGATGGATCCCGAAGAGTGGGCCGACGTCATGAATGGGGCCTTCGATCACCTGATCGCCCCGGTCTATCGATACGAGGGAACCCTGGCGCGACTCATGGGCGACGCGGTACTGGCCTTCTTCGGTGCGCCGATCGGGCACGAAGACGATCCAGAACGAGCCGTCCGCGCCGGACTCGAGATCCTCGAAGCAATCGAGCCCTACAAAGCAGAGGTCAAGCGCGAGTGGGGCCTGGACATCGACGTTCGGGTTGGCATCAACACCGGCCTGGTCGTAGTCGGCGCGGTCGGATCGGACCTTCGGGTGGAGTACACGGCCATGGGCGACGCAGTCAACACCGCAGCCCGAATGGAATCCACCGCCCAGCCGGGCACCGTTCAGATAGCTGCCGACACCCGGAGACTCGTCGACAAGCTGTTCGAGTTCGAAGACCTGGGCGGGATCGAGGTCAAGGGAAAGTCCGAGCCGGTACCCGCCTTCCGTGTGATCAAGGCGCTCCCCCGCCCCGAGACTCGACGAGGCATCGACGGTCTGCGGTCACCGCTCGTCGGTCGGGCGGCAGAACTCGATCAGCTGAAGTCGGCCATCGCTGGTAGTGCGTCCGGCAAAGGTGGAATCGTTTCGGTGGTCGGCGAGGCCGGACTCGGCAAATCCCGCCTGGTGGCCGAGGCGCGCGCTCACGCAATGGACCAAGGGGGCATTCACTGGCATGAAGGCAGATCCCTCTCCTATGAGACAGCCACGCCATACGCTCCCGCAAGGAGGATCGTCCAATCCATCTGCGGACTGACCGGCAATGAATCTCCCGCTGAAGCTTGGCGACTGATCGACGGTGCCGTTGCCAGGGTGGTGCCCGGCCGGGCGGACTCGATCACTCCGTTCCTGGCATGGATTCTCGACGTAGATCTCCCCGAAGAACACCAGCACCGGCTCGAGTATCTGGAACCGCCGCAGCTGAGGTCTGAAGCGTTTCGCTCGATCATCGAACTCGTCGCCGGAATTGCCGCCAACGAGGCAGTAGTGCTCGTATTCGAAGACCTGCATTGGGCCGATCCGGCCTCCCTCGATCTCGTCCGCGAACTCCTCTCCGCCGCCGCCACAACCCGGTTGCTGCTCGTGCTGCTCTTCCGCCCCCGCCGACAAGAAGGTTCATGGGAGGTCCACGAGATCGCCGCACGTGACTTCGCACACGCCTACACCGACCTGGTCCTCGATCCCCTGCCGGAGACCGCCACACGCGACCTCATCGCACACCTGCTGGCCGTCGACGGGCTGCCCGAGTCCATGAGAGCCGAGATCCTCGCCAAATCAGAGGGCAATCCCTTCTTCGTGGAGGAAGTCATCCGCTCACTGATAGATCGTGAGTTGGTGGTCCACGACGGTGAGCAGTGGACCGGCACCGGTGGCGTTGCGAGCATCGCGGTCCCGGAGAACCTCGCAGCCGTTCTGACCACCCGCCTCGATGCGCTCGACGAGAGGGGCCGCCACATCGCCCAGGCGGCCAGCGTCGTCGGCCGTGAGTTCCGTTACGACGAACTCGCGGCGTGCCTCCCCGACCTATCGGGCATCGACGACGGCCTTATTGACCTGCAGCGGCGGGAGCTGATCGTCGAGGTCACCCGGATCCCGAAGAGACTCTTTCGATTCCGTCACGCTTTGCTCCAAGAAGCCACCTACGAGACGGTCCTCCTCAAGCAACGCACCCGGCTACACGCCGCGATAGCGGATTTTCTGGAGAGGACTCAGCCGGGGCGCATAGAGGACCTGGCCGCTCATCTGTCGAAGGCTCGTGATTGGGATCGGGCCGTTCCATACCTCGTCTCGGCCGGAGAGAAAGCAGCCCGCGACTACGCAGTTCACTCAGCCATCGATCGCCTTCAGACTGCGCTGGACCACATGGACGACGACACTTCGTCGGACCTGATGCGCCGAGCGCTGGAGGCGCTGGGGCAGGCGCATCAGTTCCTGTTCGACATGGAGAGCGCAGCCGCGGCGTACCGCAGGCTGGGGGAAGAAGGAGATCGCCGCGATAACACCTCCATGAGAATCTCCTCGCTCAATAAATTGGGTTTTGTGCGGGCTCTCTTCTTGGATGAGCGCGATGCGGGACTGGACGACATCGAAGCCGCCGAAGCGATGGCCCGCGATCTCGACGAGACAGTCGGTCTCATCGAGTCGTGTATCAGTCAGTGCTATATCCGGACTGCTCAGGCCGAGTTCGATCAGGTCGCCTACTACATGAACGAGGTCACCGCTCTGGGATCAGAAGCCGGTGCCGTCGAATCGACCCTCTTCGGCATGGGTCACTTCACCAACTCACTCGTGTATCTCACCAAGTTCGATGAGGCCCTCGAACAAGCAGAGAAGACGCTTGCCAAGGCGGAAGAGTTGGGCAACCTCCAGTACCAGGCCGAGATGCTCACCTTTGCGATTCCCTTGTGCCATCTCCGCAATGGAGACGTCGCAGCAGCCACCGGGGCGCTGGAACGCGGGATGGAGATCGCCCAACGGATCGGAGCCCGCGACTCGGAGGCTTTCGCTGCCGTGTTGCAAGGAAAGATCGCGATGGAACAGGGATACTTCGAAGATGCACTCGGACTGTTCCGCAGGACGATCGAAGCGTCCGACGCCACCGGGATCCCCTACGTCATGGCTCTCGGACGGTGCGTCACCGGCACTTGCTACCTGCACATCGGCGGACCGATGGTGGAGCGGGCACTCGCTCTCCATCGGGAGACACTCGAGATGATGGAACAGCCGACCGGCACCGTTCTCGGCGCATGGATGTGGACCGAGATCGGCCAGTGTGTGTTAGCGGCCGGTGAGGTCGTCGAGGCGCGGCAACTGTTTGAAAAGGCGCTCACCGAACAGACCGCTCCGATGTACCTCCAGCGACCGGGTGCCCTCGCCGGCGTGATCCAGGTGGCGCTGCTCGAAGGAGACCTCGATACGGCTCGAGAACGGCTCGCAGAGCTGGAGGAGTACATCACCGAGCGCGATCTGAAGGATCAGCAGATGCTGCTCATGTACACCCAGGCCGTCGTGGCCGCCGGAGGGGGCGAGCACGAGGTCGCCCTCGAGACACTCGACTCACTCGTCGAAGCGTGCGAGGAGTTCGGGATGCGCCGCATGCTGCTCGACACTCATCAAGCACGCGCCACCAGCCTTGAAGCGCTCGGCCGCACGAACGAAACTGCTGTGGCGCGCAGCGCAGTCAACGCGGTGGCCCAATCAATCGCCGGCGACATCACCGACGTCGAGTTGAGTGCCGCTTTCCTCGAAGGGGTCAGCAACAGACTCGATGCCTGACCGGTAGCCCTACGCAAGCGCTACCCCGCGTAGATCTCCACTTCCGGAAACGCCCCCACGAAAGCGAACCAGAAGGTGGTTCGGCTGGAAACGGGTGCCAGTGCGACTCCTTCGAGCGGCCCCGACACCGCTACTCCACTTGCGGTCCATACAGAGCCGGTAGCGGCGTCGATGAGATCCCCGTCCCGCAACTCAAACACCGAGGTCTCGTCGTTGACGATCGCCTGGTACACCGCAGCGCCGCCTTCGGTCGGGAAGACCACAATCGGGTTCCCGGCCACGTCGTCGTTGATCGGGTCGATGAGACCATCCACCGGGTATGCCCGGACGACACCATCGAGGATGACGCCGACCACCAGTGCGGCCGGTTGAAGCCGTCCATCTCTTGAGGCCTCGCTCACCGGGAAGGCAAACTGGCCCGAGTCGAGATAGTCGGCATAGCTGCCGAAGGAGTCTCTCTCGTATGGCCGTGAGAATCCGGTGTCGCGGGTCAAGATCAGGGTGTCGGGATGCTGCACCTTCCAGTCTTCCCAGGTGGCGACGACCGAGGGCAGCGGATCAAGGGAAGTGCCGGTCAGTGTGCCGACGATCGCCGAGCCGGCGACCTGCCACCAGTAGGAACCGGTGTTGCGATCCACCATGACGAGATCCGACTCGTACAGAGCGCTGGAATTTCCGAAACTCAACGTCTCACCATCGACCCGTCGGTCGTACACGATGGCGCTGCGACACAGCGGGCAGTAGCTGATTAGAACCGGGATTCCGTCGAGCTCGTCATTGACGATTTCGTGGAAGTTGAGGATCTTGAACGGGTAGCCGTAGGCCTGGTCGCCGGCGAGATATCCGAGCACCAGGTCGGTCGGCTCCAGCCAATCACCTGTACCGGCGTCGCCGTAAACCGGACGATCAATCGGTGGGATTGCGTCCAGCAATTCTGCCCTCAAATCCGACGTCGAATCCGAAAGCCGCACCGAGCCACCGTCGAAGGTGTCGAAGTAGACCTCCTCGAGCGGGACGTCGTGGAGGCTCAAATCGAGGTCCGGAGGCGTCGACGGCCCACGATCGGTGGTGGAAGGCGGTGACACCGCCGGCTCCGTCACTTGGTCACCGTCCGAGCCACCGGTGCAGGCGGCGGCAACCAGGCTCATCGAAACGATGATCGCCGCGGTTCTCCGATGACTCATCTTGAACGGAACCACCACCACCACCTTCGGGATTCCCGGCGGACTCCTGAAACAGTGCTCAGACGACGGTGACCCCGCTGCGGTCGACCTTCTGGCGACCAGCGACGGGATCGCCGCTCTCGACGTGATGCTTCAGCCCGGCGAGTACTCCGGTGATGGCCTTCTGGTTCTGGCCTTTGAGTGCTCGACCGAGGAGGCCGGAGAAGATGCCGCCCTTGGGCTTCCACTCGAGAGACATGGATACGAGCGACCGACCTTCACCCAACGGTTCGACGGCGAGCGTACCGAGCGCTTTGGCGAATGGATTGCGGCTGCCGTCGTATATCTCGATGGTGTACGAACTGCCCTCATTCCAGTCGACGATCCGCTCTTCGATGGTGGCTCCCCCGACGGCGAGGTCGCAGTGCCTGGCTGCACCGACCCCATTTGCCGCGTCGGTAGTCGAATAGGATTTGGTCACGCTGGGATTGAATACGGAGACATTTCCGAAGTCCGCCAGAACACCCCACACCTTTTCTGCCGGGGCTTCGATCTCCACCGTGGCTGACTGCTTCTTCACAGCTTGCTCCTTGGTAGCGTCCACCTGTTGTGGACCGGTCATTCCACAACTTCGGTGTCGCATCGATCATTCCCGCCATGTCGGAGGACAAGACAGTCGCGCTCTACTTCAGCCGCCCAGAGCTCGTTCGAGAACATGGCGTCCGTAACGCTCGGTCGGCTTGAACCCCATCCGACCCAGGTACGCGGTGTGCTCTTCACTCCACGGGTCAGACCAGGCGCATACCGGATGGCCGAAGATCTCGGAGTCGTCTGAGTAGACGAATGGCCCCAGTTTGAAGTCCCGGTATTGCGGCGTGGCATAGTCGAGTTGGATCTCGAGCGAATCATCGTCGCGGTGTACCGCGATCAGCAGGCCGGCCGGAACCATGTCACGCAGAATGAATACCGGCATCGTGGCGCCGGTCGGGGTGTATTCGAACCCGGGTTGGAATCGCTGGATCTGCTCGGCGTGGAACTCGAGGAACCGCGCCAGATAGAGCGAACCCGGCTTGACCCGAAGGATCGAGAACACCTCGTTACGCCCGAGCAATTTGCGCAGGAAGTAGGCGTGGATCGAGATGATCACCACGTTGGTGATGGCGATCGGCACCGATCCGATGAGTATCCCGTACGCAAAGAACCCGATGGACCCGGCGAGTCCGATGAGGCGGAGTCGGAGTACCGACTTCATCGAGAGAGAAAGCACGACGATCACCGAAGCGATGTAGCCGACTATCTCATGCCAAAACGGTCCATCCATAGGTGTGAGGCTACAAACCCCCTAGGTAACCGTGCCGAAAGTGACCCGTCGGCGTGTCTCAGACGCGCCCAAGATCAACCCTCTCCGCGGTTAGTCGGCGCCTATCGGCGCCGCCTCCCACGCCCCGGCCCGCGCCTTGTCGTGATCGAAGAAGTGAGCGTTGTGCAGGAACCCGTGTACCGAGAAGGGCCGTGAGGCCTCCTGTCGGCTCGGCGGGAAGACGATCGCGGTGGCGGCGGCACCGACCAGGCAAGTGACGGCGGAGATCGTGAACGCCATTGTGAAGTTCCCGGTATCGCCGAGCCAGCCGCCCAGGATCGGGAAGACGATCCCGCCTGCGCCGTAAGCCAGGAACACCCACGGGTAATTCTTCCCGACCGCTTCGTTGCCGAACTCGTCGGCGGTCAACGCCGGGAAGAGTGCGAAGTTGCCGCCGAAGTTGAACCCGATGAGGGCAGCTCCGAGATACAACAGCCACTCGTTGCCCGCCATCGGGATGAACAGGAGAAGCAGGATGCCCTGCGACGCCGCCATGGTCACCACGGAGTTCTTGCGGCCCAACTTGTCACTCAGGGCTCCCCAGGCAAGGCGCCCTATCCCGTTCGCCAGCGAGAAGAAGACGGCCATCGCGGTACCGGCAATGGCGTCGGCGCGGACATCGGCAAAGCCGTTCTCGACCAGCGCCTCGACCGGGTACAACTTCATGAGTCCGATTGCCATGAGTCCGGCACCGGCGGATACCGCAAAGGTGATCGACATCAGATGGAACTGAGGGGTCCGCAACATCTCCTTGGGTGCAAAATTCTCACCACCCTCACCGATAGCAGTCGATGGCGTAAAACCTGCCGGCAGCCAGCCATCGGGCGGCATGACCATCGCACGGCTGCCCAGCAGCACCAGAACGGCAAAGGCCGCGCCGTAGATGAAGAAAGTGGTATCGATGCCGCGGTCGTCGATCAGGCTTCCCCAGGATCCTCCGAGCTTGACCCAGCCAAGGGCACCAAATCCGAATCCGGCGACTGCTGCTCCGGTGATCATCCCCTTGTGATCGGGAAACCACCTCATACCGACCGCGATTGGAACAACATAGGCGAGGCCGATTCCGGCCCCTCCAATCAGCCCGACTCCGAGCAACACCATCCAGAAGTTCGTCCCACCTCCGAGACCGGCGATCACATAGCCGACACCGAGCGTGATGCCGCCCCAGACCGCCAGCCGCTGCGGACCGTAGACCTTGAGCCGGCGTCCGGCGTAGACCATGACGAGGGCAAACGTCGCCAGCCCGACCGAGAAAACGATCTGGGTCTGGAGCTTGCTCCAACCCGAGTCGCGCAACGTCGGTGTGAAGACCGACCAGGCATAGATGGCTCCCAGGCTGAGCTGGATGAGAATGGCACCGACGACGACGGTCCACCGTTTGGTGATACGAGATTCGGGCATAACTCCCTCGAAGATTCCGGAACTGCGTCGAACGTATCAAGCGGGTGCGCCGCGGCCTCAGGGCCAAACGGGCACGTTGCTGGGCCGGTAGACCCGGACTGATTCCAGGTCCGGAACCCGTTTCCCGTTTCCCGTTTCCCGAATGGTGTTGTTGGACCTTTCGTGGCGCTGCGAACTGCTCCGGGACTCTGATCGGAGTCCTGGGAACGCGTCGACCGACCCGCGCTGACCAACCCGCCCAACCCAAGAATGTGTCACCGAACCCGCGTTACGCGAGTCGAACGACCATGACCGACCGGCGACAGAATTCGATCATGCGCACCGCACGCAAGGCCGGGGTCGGAGCCGCCGGTGTCGTAACCATCGCACTCGGAGTCGTCCTCATCCCCCTGCCCGGGCCGGGGTTCTTGGTGATCTTCGGGGGCCTTTCTGTTCTCGGGTCGGAATTTCCCATCGCGCGGCGCCTTTCAGATAGAACCACGCATTCCGTGAGGAACATGCTGCGACGGAAGCGCCCCCGCTGAGAAGTCGCTTCCTGGATGCTCCATGAGAAAGGCCGGCCTACCGGCCGCCCTTTCTCGCACCTGTCTTCGGATTACCCGAGCGGAATCAACTGGCCGACGGCAAGGTCGTCGATCGAGTTCGACTGCAGCGACCGCCACGACAGGGTCCAGATCTGATCACCTATCACCAGGGAGCGGGTGATCGCCGGATCCTGTGAGTCGAACTGGGGGAAGCAGACCTCGAGCCGATCCCCTTCGTCCATGATCGTGGTGAGATCGACTCCGTCCTCGGCTGCCAGCGCCACGACTTCCTCGTATGGCAGTGATTCGCATTCGAGTGCTCCGGCACCGCCGCGCTGATCTTCACTGCAGACCTGCACGATTACCCCGCCGCCGAATTCGAACTCGGCGTCGAGTGCCCGAAGTTCCTCGACGGTCAACTCGCGGCAATCCGAGGCCACGGCTCCGGCATTGAGCGAGTGGGTGATTCGACCGAACTCACGGACTCCGTCGTCCGTCTTGAGCACCACAGCGCCGAAGAAATTCTCCTGCCAGGACTGAACCGGCAGCACCGCCACCGACTCCGGTGACCAGTACAGGAACGCCAGGTGGTCCCACTCGACGTCGCTGTAGCCGCCTTCCATGGTCCAAGTACCCAGTGCACGGGGGTTGGTGGGGTCGCTGACGTCGAACATGGTGGCCTTGGCTCCGGTGGTGAATCCGTCGTCGGTGGCGTCCTGGCCGATGCCGATGATGCGATCTGGACCGATCGGATGCAAGTAGCCCGAGTAGCCGGCGATCTTGAGCTCTCCGGCCACCTTCGGTGCCTCCGGGTCGCTGAGATCCACCACATAGAAGGGGTCTACCTGGCGAAAGGTGACCACGTAGGCGGCATCACCGATGAAGCGGACCGAGAAGATCCGCTCGCCGCGGCCCATCTCGCCGACCCGGCCGATCTGCTCGAGTTCACCATTGCGTTCCTGCAGAACGGTCACAAAGGACTCGGAGGTGTCGTCGAATCCCCACGGCGGACCTTCTGTGGTGGCCACTCGCAGGTTCCCTTCGAACTCATCCATCGCAAACTGGTTGAGCAGGTGGCCTCTCACCGTCCCCGAAGCCCGGTACTCGGTCGAACCGCCCGAGATGTCGAACTTGTGAATGGCGGTCGAGTACTCCTCCTCGATCCTACGGACCACATCTGTCCCCCACACCTCGCTGGGAACCCACACGTTGGTGGACACGTAGAGGCTCTCGGTCGAGGCGTACACCGTCTCGCCCTGGGCTATCACCGCGGTGCCGTCCGGAGCCCGCAGGCCATCGGACATGTCGACCGTGAGCACCGCCAGTGTGTCGAACCCGGCGAACTCGGCCGGTCGGTGGACCTGACCGCAATCGACCAGAAGACCCTGGCTTATGACTTCACCGTCCGTCCCGGCGACCAGTGTGTAATTGGGGAGCCAGGTGTCGATGGTCGACTCGGCGATGACTCGCTGATTTGTCTCCAGAGCGATCTGCTCGGCGGCCGGAGTCGATGGGTACACGAACGGGAGGTCGGAGGGATATGCGGAGACGACAATTCGCGCCGTCCCCTCGATCGAACGGGCGCTCAGGTAGTTGCCGTCGATGTGCATCGGTCGCGCCACCGTCAGGTCTTCGGGATCGGAGAGATCGATCTCGAACACGAGGGTCTTGGGACCGCCGTATGGTGCGATGCTGTCTGCCTCGCGCTCGGCGAGCAACGGGATCGCATATCCGTCGCCGCGGGCGAACACGATCGCGGTATCGCCACTCAAGAAGAACTTGTGATCCCATCCCGGCAGGAACAGGGTTCCCAGGAGCCGGCCGGTGCCGCTCGACACCTCGACATAGGACAGTGTCTGGTTTACGAAGGCGAGGATCCGGCCGCCATCGGTCTTGATGATGTCCGGTTCGTCGACTCCGACGACCTGTACGTTGCTCCCCGAGAAATCGACGCCTTCGCGAGCGGCGCCGGACGACGGCACCGCAAAGCCATCACCACCTACCGCAGCTGAGTCCTCGGCCACTGCAAATACTTCGTCTTCGAAGAACGGGGTCGGAAAGAAGCCGCCCCCTCCGTTGAGACCGTATGGGCCGACCCGCCCCATCGCCTCCGTTTGGAAATGAGTGAGAACGTCGGCACAAGCGTCAAACCGCTGCAACGACGCAATGAACTGGATCGAGTCCGGATCGAACGAGGCCGCTATGGCGGAGATGCCGGTGCCGCCGC
>PVMS01124976.1_pt1 | contig 11039 bp, 9 predicted proteins | sample 1853461 | NCBI WGS metagenome assembly PVMS01 (sample SAMN08582032, study PRJNA380276) | Marine sediment metagenome, whole genome shotgun sequencing project. | isolation source: ocean sediment barecode stripped | collected 2017
CAACAGACAGAAAACCCTACATTCCGTAAGATTCTAAAGCAGGTTGTTACCGATGTGGAAGGTGGGGCCAGCCTGAACGAGGCCTTAAAAAAACATCCCCATGTATTTGATGATCTGTTCTGCCACCTTGTGGCAGCAGGCGAAATCGGCGGTATCCTGGACACTATTCTTCAGCGACTTGCGGTTTATATCGAAAAGGCAGAGAAGCTTAAATCTCAGATCAAAGGTGCCATGACTTACCCGCTAGTTGTCATGGTGATTGCCGGCGGCGTCCTCGCAGTAATTATGATTTTTGTCATACCTGTGTTTCAGGCGATGTTCTCAGGCGGCGGAAACACCCTTCCCCTCCCCACCCAAATTGTTATCGATATAAGCGATTTCAGTGTGAACTACTGCCTTCACATTATTGTTGCAATGATTGTGTTCTTCATCGCCTTCAAACAATTCAGAAAGACGGCCTTTGGGCATAAGTTCACTGATTCCCTACTCCTGAAAATGCCTGTAATCGGCAATTTGTTGAGGAAGGTGGCCGTTGCCAGATTTACGCGTACCCTTGGGACCATGATCAGCAGTGGTGTGCCGATCCTGGATGCCCTCGAGATCTGTGCCAAGACATCAGGAAACGTGGTTCTGGAAGAAGTGGTCCTTGAAGTGCGTTCCGACGTATCTGAAGGGCAGACGATGGCAGAACCCCTTTCCCAAAACAACATATTCCCCAACATGGTGACACAGATGATTTCTGTGGGAGAGGCCACTGGTGCGCTGGATACCATGCTCGACAAGATCGCTGATTTTTATGACGATGAAGTGGACGTGGCGGTCGGCGCTCTGACATCCATGCTGGAGCCGTTACTTATGGTTTTTCTTGGCGGTTCCATTGGCGGAATTGTTGTTGCCATGTACCTGCCTATCTTCCAGGCAGCAGGAAATATGTAGAGTCTGAACGAAAAGTCCGTTCAGACACAAGCTTGTCCCGCCATATAGGCGGGATTGAATGTTTAATTTTAAATGTTGAATTGAGAAAAGGAACAACTTAGGGACACGGGAAAAAATAATTGTTCCAAGTTGCGCCCGAATTTAGGTTGATTTTGTTTGATCGCAAATTTCAAAAGGCACCGTAATCCCTACATGTCGGGATTACGGTGCCTTTTACTCTTTAAAATCTACCAAACTTATATCTGAGTGCCAGAATGTGAATTTATTTCTGTGCGAACCCTAAAAACCTCTACCCTGCGAACTCTCAATCTCTCACTCCCCCTCCTACCAAACCCCGCCCATTAAATCTTGGACAAAGGGTGTTACATTAAATATACTCATGTTCAATTAATTGAAACGCCAACTTTCAAACATTGCTTATGTCCATATTAGATCACCAATGGTTTTCAAATATCATCCGTCCAAGCCGTTACCTTGGGAACGAATTCAACTCAGTCAGGAAAGATCCTTCCCGCACAGAAGTGTCCATTGCCCTTGCGTTCCCTGATGTCTATGAAGTGGGCATGTCCCATCTGGGCCTCAAGATCCTCTATCAAATCCTCAACAGTCATGACTGGCTGGCTGCTGAAAGGGTTTTTTCGCCCTGGGTCGACCTGGAAAAGGAATTAAGGCGGCGCAGGCTTCCTCTCACCACGCTGGAATCTGATCGGCCTTTATCGAGTTTTGATATTATCGGTTTCAGCCTCCAGTATGAGCTTTCCTATACCAACGTTCTAAACATGCTTGATCTCGCCGGCATTAACTTTTTAGCTGCAGACAGAAGCAAAGATGACCCCCTTGTTATTGCCGGAGGACCCGTATGCTTTAATCCGGAACCGGTTGCCGATTTTTTTGACCTTATCGTGGTTGGAGACGGTGAATCAGCGGCTGTTGAAATATGCCGCGCCGTACGAGAGAAAAACAGGGGAAAGATTAAGGACAAAGAAAGTCTTCTTGATCAACTGCGCCATATCAGAGGGGTATACATCCCCTCCAATTTCAGGATTCATTATACCCCAGAAGGTTCTGTTGATGAAATCGAACCGCTTGTCCCCGATTATTTAAATATTACAAAAGCCATTCTCCCGGATATTGATGACGCAGCCTTTCCTGTCAAACAGGTTATCCCTTTTACGGAAGTGGTTCACGACCGTTTGTCCATAGAAATCTCTCGCGGATGCACACGCGGGTGCAGGTTCTGTCAGGCAGGCATGATTTATCGTCCTGTGCGTGAACGAAGCCCATTGTCCATTATTGAAAAGGCAGCCGCCGCATTAAGACAGAACGGCTATGATGATCTCTCGCTGCTCTCTCTGAGTTCAGGCGACTATAGCTGTATCGAACCGCTCCTCAAGGCATTGATGGACAGATTTTCCGGCAACAAAGTTGCCATAAGCCTGCCGTCCCTGCGGATCGACAGCCTGAGCCCCCTTATGATAGAAGAGATAAAGAGGGTGCGAAAAACCGGTTTCACACTGGCTGTTGAAGCAGGTAGCGATCGGCTGAGACAAATCATAAATAAAGGACTGACGAATGACGCCATACTGGATATGGCCGGGACCGTCTATGAGGCGGGGTGGAAATTAATAAAGCTTTACTTTATGGTAGGCCTTCCCTTTGAAGAGGAGAAAGACCTTCATGATATTATCGATCTTGCCCAACAGATAACCAGACTGGCCGGCAAACGAGGAAAAAAGCCGACACTAAATGTCAGCATTTCCACTTTCGTCCCCAAATCACACACCCCGTTCATGTGGTCATCCCAAATCCCGCTGGAAGAGAGCACAAGGCGAATAAAGCTTATCCGGGACGAGCTTAAAGGAAATAAAATCCGCGTTAAATGGAACCAGCCCGAGATGAGTTGGCTGGAAGGCATTCTCTCAAGGGGCGACAGGAGATTGAGCGGGGTTATAATGGAAGCTTGGAAACAAGGGGCCAGATATGACGCCTGGGGAGAACATTTTCACATTGGACACTGGGAAGAGGCCTTCAGTCGCTTAGGGCTGCCCCCCCTGTTTTACCTCCGCGAAAGGAATCTGGATGAAGTCCTGCCATGGGACCATATCCAATCAGGAGTCACAAAGAAATTTCTCAAAACCGAATGGGAAAGGGCACAAAAACAGAGCCTGACACCTGATTGCAGGGAAAAATGTCTGGAATGCGGTGTTTGCGATCACAAGACCGTAGACCCGATCATATTCCGAGGACCAGACTTCACCGCCGATATGGCCCACTCCCCATTAAGGATAACCAATACAACATCACCTAAAAAGTACCGCCTCACATTCACAAAGTTAAATCATTCACGGTACATCAGCCATCTTGAACTTGCTCGGACCTTCATTCGGGCATTTAGAAGGGCAGAGCTGAATCTCGTCTACTCTCAGGGATTTCACCCCATGCCCAAGGTATCTTTTACCTGCGCACTGCCTGTGGGGACCGAAAGCCTCCAAGAAACCCTGGACATCCAGCTCGCTGAGACCACAGACACTTCATATCTGAAAGAATGCATTAACAGGCAACTGCCTCAGGGGATTGAAGTAATTTCTGTTGATGAAATCCCATCGGGAAAAAAGAAAGTTAGCCTCAAGGAAACTCATTTTAATATCACCATCGCGGGTGCAGAACTGAAGGAAGAAGACCTGAACATATTTCTGGAGTCGGATAATTTTCCTATTGTCAAAAAAACAAAAAAAGGCGAGCGTAGCATTGATGCCAGATCTTTGGTTAAAGAGATGTGTCTCACCGAATCCGGCAAAATAGAACTGGTCTTAAAACACACAGAGGGGCCACAATTGAAACCAGAGGAAATAATAGCCGGCATTTTCCTGTCCGGGGAGTCAGTCGGTAGCCATCTCAGAATAGTGAAGACCAAACAGGAACTTGCATAAGGGACTGTCATAAAAACTCCATGTCCAAGGAACTAATCATCAATACAAGGCCTCACGAAACCAGGGTAGCTCTGGTTGAAGACGGGGTTCTTGTTGAACTTCACAGCGAGAGAAAAACAGGTCAGGAACTGCTTGGGAACATTTATGTGGGGAAAGTCACCAGAGTCCTTCCAGGCATGCAGGCAGCCTTTGTGGATATCGGTGTTGAAAGAACGGCCTTTCTTTATGTCTCAGATGTACACAGAGACATGTTAAATATTGAAAAATCGATGTTTGGAGACCTTAAGGAAAACACCGATCTTAACCTTGACGATTCAGAAACGCTCCAAACCAATCCGCTTGACCTCATCAACTTTCAGATAGAAGATCTACTCCGTGAGGGCCAACACATCATGGTCCAGGTGTCAAAAGAGCCCCTCGGTGAAAAAGGCGCCCGACTTACCTCCTACATTTCCATTCCGGGAAGGCATCTCGTTCTGATGCCAAAAGTTGACCACATTGGTGTATCCCGGTTAATAGAGGATAAGGAGAAAAAGGAAAGCCTGAAGGAAATCGTTCGTGAAATAAGGCCCAACAATTTCGGCTTTATTGTCAGGACCATCAGCGAAGACGCATCGAAAGAAACGCTCAAATCTGAAATGGACTTTCTGTTAAAGCTCTGGGCTGACATTCAGAAAAAAGGTGAAAACAGGTCAAGTCTCGGGCTCATTCACGAAGAACTGCCTGTTTCCCTGCGTGCGGTTCGAGACCTTTTCACAAAAGAAGTTGATCGACTCATAATTGATTCGAATGAAGAATACGGAAAAATCACGAAATTCATCCGTACCTTTGCGCCGTCACTGAAACATTCTGTTGAGATTTATGATGGGCATAATCCGATATTCGACTCATTTGGGATCGAAAATGAGATTTCACGTGCACTCAAGCCCATTATTCCGTTGAAATCAGGAGGCCATATAGTCATTGAACTGACTGAGGCCCTCACAGCCATTGATGTCAATACTGGACGCTATGTGGGCAAAACAAATCTTGAAGAGACAATTTTAAAGACAAATCTTGAGGCGTCCAAGGAAATTGCCTGCCAGCTGCGGTTTAGAAATATTGGCGGTCTTATCGTTATCGATTTCATCAGCATGGAAGAAAAGCAAAACAAAGAGAACGTCCACCTGTCACTGCAACAAGCCTTGAAAAAAGACAGGGTAAAAACCAACGTCCTTACCATGTCTGATCTTGGCCTTATTGAGATGACCCGTAAGAGAACGAGGCCAAACCTGTACAGCCTGCTGACCGAACCCTGTACGCACTGTGAAGGTAGGGGCCGCCTTAAATCTAAAAAAGCCCTTTGCTATGAAATATTTCGAGAGATAGAAAGAGAATGCTTGATTCCTGGAGAACATAGCGACGTCTTTGTGTCAGTGAATCCACTGATTGGCGACATCCTTAGGGAAGAAGAGAAAAATGCGATACAAGCCTTGGAAAAAAAACTGACTAAACGAATCATCATTATTGTGAAGGAAGACTTCCATCCCGAACGATACGAAATATTCACCTAACCCATTCCTTTACGTTTCCTTTTAAATTCATTCAACCTTTCATCTATCTGCGTTTTTGTATAGGTCTTGTCGCACTTGGTGCAGTGATATATTTCCTCGGTTAACCTATCATAGATAAGATCTTCAGAGAAATTGACCCCATGAAACTGGATAGAAAAATTGTAAACGAGCTTAAAATCTTTATTTGAACAGTTATCACAACAAAAATAGTCCTGGTCCTGGATTCCAGCCATTCGTACTTCCTCCAAAAGCGTTCGTTGTCCAGCGGTTGGAACGTCTTTTATCTCCTTTCATTGCTTTTGACAATCTTTTTTTTCACATGAACGGACGCCAGGGCACCAAGACACCACGACCAGTTACATTAACCCGGTTTTCTCGCATTTATTGAGTATTGATTGCCAACTCAGAAATAATGGAGGGGTAGTGTCGGAAAGGAAAAGGATAGGGACTCAGGGAATAAGCACATCTTCTTCTTTCATATAAAGGAGGATTCGTTTTATGGCGCAGGCAAAGAGGAATAGAGCTAAAACAAGCGATAGGACTCCCCCCAGAATGGGGACCCAGAAACCGGTCTGCCGCATATGAACAAACCCCGCCCATACCGAGACGGCAGAAATGAATACCAGACAAGCGGCAACGACGCCAAAAATGACGATTAAACACCACAGGCATATCTTTTTTATAGAAACAGGCTCTTTCCCGATCATTTTTTCATGTTATCTATTCTTTTACTCAGGAACTCAATTTCGCGCCTCATCTTGTCATCGGATCTCATATTACGCTCAACCAGCTCAGAGGCATAAACAACCATTGAATGGCTTCTATTGACTGTTTTGGCGATTCTTTCCATGGATTCACGCGTATGACTGCGGCACAAATAGACATAGATCTTTCTGGGATATGCATAGGTCCTTTTCCTTGATTTCGATCTCAGCATATCAGGGTCAATCTTGTAATACTTTGAGACGGTCTTCATGATGTCTCCCGATGAAATAGCATCCTCTCCAGAAATAAGGCAGGCAACCACATCTTTCGCAAGATCAAGATCGATCCTGGCCTTGACGAGCTCAGATTTTGCCTTCAGGCATTTGAGGGCGCTTTCCATCTGACGAACATCCTTTGTAAGACGACTTGCCAAGAAATGTATGATTTCTTTGGTCAGCATTATGCTATGCTCAGAGGCCTTATTGGCAATGATGTTTACTCGGGTCTCGTAGTCCGGCCCGTCAATTGTGGTCACAAGGCCGGAAGCCAGACGAGAGGAAAGCTCCTTGGACATACGGGGAATATCCTTCGGGGGCAGGGAACTGGTAAAGATAACCTTTTTATTATCATTGCCAAGGGCATCCAGAGTATAACCCAGTTCAGCCTGCATCTTTTCCTTTCCGCTTAAAAAATGGACTTCCTCAAGCAAAAGCACATCGCATGAACGGCGATACTTATTCTTGAATTGTTCGATACTATTGTTTTTAAGAGAAGAAATCATGTCATTGGCAAAATCTTCGGCAGTGACATATAAAACGCGGCTTTGCGGGGCCTGCTCAAGGATGGCATGGCCTATGGCCTGGGAAAGATGACTTTTACCCAGTCCTGTGTTGGCCAGCATCATCAGTGAATTGTAGGTCCACGTGCCTCCCTTGGAAATGGCTCTTGAAGCCGAGTATGCAAATTCATTGCTGGGGCCGACAACAAACTTATTGAAAGTAAAGTCTGAGTTAAGACGGATCTTACGGGCCCTTCCTTTTTCAGGCATATTGGGAAGCATTAACTGCTCAGGACCGGAGGAAAGGACTGGGGACGCCGTCCCCTTTTTTTTCGGCCCGACTTTAAAGACCAGATCCACATGGCCTGCGCCGGCCTTAAGGAACTGGTCCTTGATAAGCCTCGAATAATTTTCTTCCACCCAGTTACTGGAAAACTTATTCGGACATCCGAGAACAACGGTGTTGTCTCCATTTTCCAGAAAAGTAATCGGATTGATCCATAGCGAAAAAGTGTTTTCTGGAAGACCGGTTTGGATATACGTCTTGACCTCTTCCCAAGTGGCTTTCATCAATAGTTCCCCATTGAATAGAATAGAATATTAAGTTGTAGTTGTTAAATGAATTGAAAGACTAGATGTGCTTGGCCGTTGGTAATTGCGTCAGCGATGTAAGCTTTCTACCTGAAGCCATACCTTCTGTCAAAGCCCATGAGGGGAATAAATTAGTTATGAGGATAGATCTTTTAAACATCCGACAAAGGTGTTTATTGACCGAAGTATGTTGTTTATGTTTTGTAACTTGCTGACAGGAAAGGAAAATACTGAAAATTTCATTTAAACCTAAATTCAATCAGTTAGCAAAAATAGCCTCCTTGTGAATGATTTTGTCCACAATTAAAAACTCCCGATTGCTTTAAATTTCATGCTTTTTTTACGATTCACAGTTTTTTACGCTTCATTTTTCAGTTGCCATTATAGAGGAATTCAACGACAAAATTCAGGCGAGGTTTTTGCAGTGGAGATAACATACTATTTTATCTTGGGATTATCCATAGCATAGTTTTCAAAAAACATTTGATAGCGTACTATGTAAAAAATAAAAATCTTATTTTTTTTTAATTTCCCTGAAATTTAGTGAAAAAGGTGAATAATTCAATATTTTTCTGGCAGGAATAGGCTTTTGAAACATAAGGCCTTGCAAGTTATTATTTTCATTATCATTCACGGACGGTCCTAATCCATTGCGTTGTCATCCATTTTGCTGTGGTTCCATCAGAACCGAATTTATGCTCCTCGCGAACAGCGCCTCCAGTGGCCTCAAAAAAACAGCCCCCACCTTTTTCCCAATGCCGGGTGAACAATCCCATAACAAGGCACGGTCGATTAGAGGACTCCGGCCCCCAGGCCTGGGTTTCTGTTCCTTGACACATAAATCGATTTCTCATACACTTTAACAATTGGCGGAACGCAAAAATAGTCATTACAGGTAAACCCCAACGTTGCATAAAATTTGAGTTCAAAACGCTTTAGATGAGGCCAGCAAGGGACGTTATGATGTTTTCAGGGGTGATAGCGTATTACCCATACGGTGAAGTCCTGAAAACGGCATAACGTTTCTTGATGGACTTATATAGAACGAGCGTAGCGTTTTTGGGCCAAAGATTTATACAACGTTGGGGTAAAGTTAAACCCTGTTTTAATACTCGATTCTCTTTGTAGAGTTTATGATTAAGGAGTTTTGCCGGAGAATATTTCAATCAAAAACTTTCAGGTTGAAATAGAAGCATATTTTTAACCCTCCATATCACTACCCAGATTATTATTTCATTCAAAGAAAGGGAGAGGCTGTTATGAGAAGAACTTCTTTTTATCTATTTGGATTCCCTTTACTAATGGTTTTTTTGTGCTGCGCCCAAGAAACAGCAGAGAAACAAAAAATACTCTGCCGGGTAAATGACTACAAGCTACCGGTCAATGATTTCCAGGTCCAACTGTCAGAGGAACTCGAAATGGATCCCGACTTCAAACTGACACAGCAGGCCAAGCAACAGTTTCTGGAAGGGCTCATACGAAAAGAACTTCTCATTCAGGAGGCAAAAAAACGAAAGCTGGACAGAAAAGAAAAGTTTGAGCGAGCCATCGAACGCTACTGGGAATCCACGCTGATCAGAGATCTAATGGACTTGAAATGCGAAGAGATTAACAAAAGGACCCCTATATCCGAGGAAGAGATCAATGCACGTTACAAAGATATGAAAAGCACAGACGCCAGTCTGCCTGCCCGCAAAGAAATGTATGACCAAATCAAAGAAGAACTCAAGGAAGAAAAAATGACAGCAGCCCTTGAAGGATGGGTCAATGATCTAAGAAAGAACGCAACGATTGAGATTAACCATGATCTTCTATAGGGATGAAACCAAAAAGGAGAAATAGCATGTCTCAAGGCAAAACCCCCTATACGAGAAGTCATTATTTTATCAAGAAGGACTTTCAGACCAAATTCATCCTGAAATTCTGTCTTCTCCTGCTGGCAGGCGTTATCGTATCCACCGGACTCCTTTTCCTCTTTTCCCGGGACACCCTGACATCTTCATTTCAGGACTCCAAACTAGTCATCGAAAATACGGCCATGGCTATTCTACCCAATGTTGTCTACACCGGCCTGATCACACTTGCCTTACTGGCCATTGCCACAATAATCGTCACCTTGTTTATCTCGCACAGAATAGCCGGGCCCATGTTCCGGTTTGAAAAGGAGCTCAAAGAGATAGGGGAAGGGGACCTGACAAGAATAGTATCCCTCAGGAAAAAAGATCAGGCACAAGAGTTGGCGGACTGTATCAACGACATGACCGCCAGCCTGCGTGGAAAAGTAATTCCTATTCAAACCGGGCTGGAACATATACTAAAATCCGCTCGCAAACAGAACGCGTCAAATGGCCTGATTGAAGAATTGGAGAAACTCCATCAAGATATTTTAAGCAACCTCAAAACCTGACACTGCCATTTACATGCCGGTTCAAGATGCTCTTAAAAATAGATTCCTGCCCCCCGCACTGCTATGTCTGTTCGTTTTCTTCATGTACGGCGCTGCAAATGAAGCGTCGTCCTCTGACATTGACTGGCAGACTCTTGAAACAAGGAATGCGATTGTTCGCTACCAAAGCCTGGAGGACCTTAGAAAATTCAATAAAAAATTAAAATACCGGGCTGGGCATTCCGGATTTAAAGGGTTGTTTTCATCATCGGGATCCAACGAGCCGGCAGACACGGTGAGCAAAAAGGTGGACGCCTTGTTTGAAAGGACGCAGCAGATCCTGGACATGCGCAAAAAGATCAACAAGGTAACCATAAATATCTATCATGACAAAGAACAACTGCATAAAACATACGAGCGCATTTACAGAAGGCCCTGTCACATTCGAGCATGGTATGAATACAGATTCCACACCATATTCATCTGCATCGAGGAAGTACACGAAGGCATGCTGGCCCACGAAATGGCCCATGGGATCATTGATCATTACCTGAAGGTCCGTCCGCCGACTGCCACGGCTGAAATCCTGGCCCGGTATGTGGACAGTCATCTTAAGAAATAAGGATTGATCAACAGATTACATAGAGAATTCTTAATCCTAAATGTTGAATTTTGAATTAAAATCGGTCTTTCTTTTCATTCACAATTAAAAACTCAAAACCCTACTCTAACCTGACCCAAGAGGAACAGGCTTCGCATTCCACAGGGCAAGCGTAGAGATTGGATAAAAAAGGCCGTTTTGAAACCATTTTTTTGACGGGATAAACAGGATGGACACGATGTGTAACCATAGAGATAAAGACAAGATCGTTTTATTTGTTTTACTATCGATCTTCTTGATTACCGCCTGCTCTGTTCGGTCCGTCCAAATCAAGCGGGCGGAACAGCGTTACAAAAAAGGGCAATATCTTGTCTCCAAAGGTGAGATAGATAAGGCGATTGTGAATTCAATAAATCCATAGCCATGGCCAGGGGGGCCGGATACATGGCAGGGGTTGCCCATAATCTGAACGAACTGGCCATTATCCATACAAACAGGCGGGAGTATGAAAAGGCCAGAGAGATGCTTACCGAGATGATTCAGATCTATAAAGATCTCG
>PVMS01061294.1_pt1 | contig 11038 bp, 8 predicted proteins | sample 1853461 | NCBI WGS metagenome assembly PVMS01 (sample SAMN08582032, study PRJNA380276) | Marine sediment metagenome, whole genome shotgun sequencing project. | isolation source: ocean sediment barecode stripped | collected 2017
CTGCGATCGTAGGCGAACCTGAGCTTGAGGTCGTCTATCTCCTTCCTCAGTTCCAGCTGGAACAGTTTGTCCACATCTTCCTTGTCCATCTCTTTGAATGAGCGCTTCCGCTCGAACGTCATCTTCACTTCGGGCAGGTAGTCGGGCACGACCTCGAATTCCGCCTTGTAGGTGTTGTCGAAGGATTCATCCCCGGCCATGCCCCGATACGGCTCGGTCCGACTGCGGGTGGCATCGTAGGTGAGGTTCATCGAAGCCCTTGGTCCGTCGATAACGATTTCGATGGAAGGCGCCAGCTTCGAGGACTCGGCGGCATCGTCATCGTAGGTGTCTCCAACATCGAGTCTCACCCTCATGATGAGGTCGAAGATCGAGGTCAGCGCCGACTCGTAACTGATCTCATACTTCTGCTCTACCCCGGTGCGGCCGGTGACGACGTCACCGAGGCGGTCCTGCGCGTAAGTGTAGCTGAGATCGATCGTCGTTTCGAGAAGAGTCGAACGTGCCGTGGACGGCAGGATCAGCAAAGAACTAAAGATCGCCGTGCCGAGCACCCCCGTGAGACGCCGGGTACTCATTGACGCGCACTGCCCGAATACACACAGTTCATGCCGCGTACAACCCCCATGCTCAATGCCGGACAACTCGGAAATAGATAAAATTCTTTCTTTTCTAATGAATTCAGCCTGAACTGTCAAGTCAATCGTCAGCTTCTGGGTAAAATGATGCAATTATTATTCCCGGTCTCCGGCGGGAGAATCCGGTCGAAGCGAGGGCGGCTGTTCATTGTTCAACTATTTGATCATTATGGGAATTTCGAAGATGGCCGCCCGCCGGCGAGGCAGGGGGGGGGCTTTGTGCTTTTTTCACATGGTGCGCCCTGACACCCTCCGTGCGTGACATCACTCTGCCGGGGCCGACAGGAATGCTCCTGGAGGAGAGGGTGCCGGAGCACCGCCCGCTCTTCTTTCTCGGTGATTTTTGTGCTAGTGTGCTGTCCCACGATTGAGTCTGCCGGCAATCATGGGACGGCACCCTGGTATTATTGTTTGGTATTTATTGTCAACCCGGCACCTGAGAGGCTCCCGCCATGGGCAAAGCACGAATCGGCATCGGCAGCGATCACGCCGCCTGGCACCTGAAAGAAGAGATCGTCGGCATTCTCGCGAAAGAAGGGTACCCCGTGCGGGACTACTCGCTTGACAGCCCGGCCCCGGTGGACTACCCCGATGTCGCCAATCGCCTCGCCGCCGATGTGGCGCAGGGGAAAATAGGCCGCGGCATCCTGATCTGCGGAACGGGACTGGGGATGGCGATCGCCGCGAACAGGCACCCCGGGGTGAGGGCCACTCCCTGCTACGATTCCTTCACCGCCCGCCTGAGCCGGGAACACAACAACTCCAACGTCCTTGTCCTCGGCGGGCGCGTCACCGGTCCGGAGCTCGTCTTCGAGATCGTGAGGATCTGGCTCGCCGCGAGGTTTCAGCGCGGCCGCCACGCGCGGCGACTGGCAAAGATCAAAGGGTAAGGAGCAGAAATGACGTATCTCGAAAAAGTCGATCCCGATATCGCCGCGGCGATATCACTCGAAACCAGAAGGCAGTCGGAGAACCTCGAGCTGATCGCCTCCGAGAATTTTGTCAGCGAGGCGGTCCTGGAGGCTCAGGGATCGGTCCTGACCAACAAGTACGCCGAAGGATATCCGGGGAGGCGGTACTACGGCGGGTGCGAGCACGTCGACATCGCCGAGAATCTCGCCCGGGAGCGGGTCAAGGAGCTCTTCGGGGCCGATCACGCCAACGTGCAGCCGCACTCCGGAACCCAGGCCAACATGCAGGCCTACTTTTCAGTCCTCGACCCCGGCGACACCATCATGGGCATGAACCTCGCCCACGGCGGCCACCTCTCGCACGGCAGCCCGGTGAACTTTTCGGGGCGCTACTTCAACATGGTCTTCTACGGGGTCGAGAAGTCGTCCGAGACGATCGACTACGACAAGCTGCGGAAGCTGGCCGTGGAGCACCGTCCCAAGCTCATCGTCGCCGGCGCCAGCGCCTATCCCCGCACTCTCGATTTCGCCGCCTTCCGGGCGATCGCCGACGAGGCGGGGGCCATCCTGATGGTGGACATGGCGCACATCGCCGGGTTGATAGCCGCCGGCATCCACCCCTCGCCCATCTCTCACGCCGACATCGTGACCAGCACGACGCACAAGACGCTCCGCGGCCCCCGGGGAGGGCTCATCCTCTGCCGCGAAGAATACGCCAAGGCGATCGACAAGAATGTCTTTCCCGGCTTTCAGGGAGGGCCGCTTATGCACGCCATCGCCGCCAAGGCGGTCGCCTTCCGGGAGGCCCTCCAGCCGTCCTTTCGGGAGTATCAGCAGCAGACGGTCGACAACGCCCGCGCTCTCGCCGGGGAACTCGGCCGTCTCGGTCTGCGGATCGTGGCGGGGGGCACGGACACCCACCTCATGCTGGTGGACCTGGGTCCCATGGGAATCACCGGAAAAGAGGCGGAGGCGGCCCTCGACCGCGCCGGGATAACCGTCAACAAGAACGGCATCCCCTTCGACCTCCAGAAGCCTTTCGTCACGAGCGGGATCAGGCTCGGCACGCCGGCCCTGACGACGCGGGGCATGAAGGAGGAAGAGATGACCGTCGTCGCCTCTCTTATTCACCGGGTCCTGGCCGACCTGAAGAACGAAGAGGTCGAGAGAGAAGTGATCGCCAAGGTGCGAAAACTCACCGACCGGTTCCCCCTCTACGCCGGGAGACTGACCGCCGGTGCGGCGTAACCGGACCGCTGCCGGCGAACCCGCCGGGACGCCGCGCGTCGACACGGCTGACGATCCCGCCATAAGTCTCTTGCACGGACGGTTTCGGAAAAGGTCCGGATGCAAGGCGCGCAAATCCAGAGGAATGAGGCGCACTTACGCGTGCGTCGCAGTGACGAGGGATGCAGTGCAACGCCGCAGACGGGCTTTTTGCGAGACCGTCACGGCTGACGGTGGGGGGGGTGGGCAGCCATGATAAACGGTAAGACCCTGGAGCACAAGCGTCCCCGGTGGGACGACTACTTCATGGACATCACCCACTTCGTCGCCACGCGCTCGACCTGCCTGCGGCGGCACGTCGGCGCCGTCCTCGTCCGCGACAAGCGCATCCTCTCCACCGGCTACAACGGCGCCCCCTCCGGCATCGACCACTGTCTCGAGGTCGGCTGCCTCCGGGAACAGCTCGGCATCCCCTCGGGCGAGCGGCACGAGCTCTGCCGCGCCCTCCACGCCGAACAGAACGCCATCATCCAGGCCGCTCTCCACGGCGTCGGCATCAAGGGGGCCACCCTTTACTGCACCAATCTCCCCTGCATCATCTGTTCGAAGATGCTGATCAACTCCGGCATCCGACGGATCGTCTACCAGGAGGGTTACCCCGACAAACTGGCGGGAGAGATGCTCGCCGCCGCCGGGATGAAACTGGAGCGCCTGGAATCCGGTGACGGGGACGACGCGGAGGGACGGTCGTGAAATGCCCTTTCTGCGCCCACCTCGAGGACAAGGTCGTCGACTCGCGCACCGGCCGCAACGGGGAGGTCATCCGGCGCCGGCGGGAGTGCCTCGAGTGCCGCCGCCGCTTCACGACCTACGAGCAGGTCGAGGAGATCCTCCCCGTCATCGAGAAGAAGGACGGGCGGAGAGAGCCTTTCGACCGCACGAAGATCCTCATCGGCATCCAGAAGGCCTGCCAGAAGAGGCCGGTCAGCCTGCAGCGCATCGAGGAGGTCGTCCAGGAGATCGAGAACGAGCTTCTCGGGCTCGGCGAGAAGGAGGTCCCCAGCAGCTGGATCGGCCAGAAGATCATGGACGGGCTACGCGGCCTCGACGACGTCGCCTATGTCCGCTTCGCTTCGGTCTACCGTCAGTTCAAGGACATTTCCGAGTTCATGAACGAGCTGAACGGTCTCCTCGGCAAGAATGACAGCCGCGATGAGAAGGCCGGAACTCCCTCGAAATAAGAGAGACGCGGCCCTTCCTCCCCGGTGAGAGACCGGTACGGGGAGGGTGCAGGGATCACTGAGAAGATGAAACCGCTCGAAGGGCGAGACCGCCGCAGACGAAACCTGCTCATCATCGGGGCGATCTTCGTCCTCATCCTTTTCCTCACCATTCTGCAGACCTATCTCCAGGGAATCAGCCCGACCATGCCCGTCAGCAGCAACATCCTCGTCTTCGCCCTCGTCAACATCAACATCATCCTCATCATGGTCCTCGTTCTTCTCGTCCTGCGGAACCTGATCAAGCTCTACTTCGAACGGCGGAAGGGGATGCTCGGCGCGAAGTTCAGGACGCGGCTCGTCATCGCCTTCGTCTCCCTCTCGATCATTCCCTCACTCATACTTTTCCTCGTCTCCTTCAAGCTCATCACCGGCAGCATGCAGAGGTGGTTCGACGTACAGCTCGAGGAGGCCCTCCGCAGCTCTTCCGAAATTGCCAACCTCTACTACCAGGACACCGAGGAGTCCCTGGGGCACACCGCTCGTCTCCTCGCCGGCGAGATCGGCGAGCAGCGCCTTTTCGAAAGCTACAACCGCGACGGTCTCCTCCTCTTCCTCGCCCGGAAACAGTCGGAGTACCAGCTGGCGGCGGTCGAGGTCTACTCCCGCCTCGGCAAGGCGGACCTGGTCCTCATCAATCCCGCCTTTCCCCTGCAGACGCTCGAACCCCTCGGCGCCGAGCAGCTCCGCTCCGCCTTCGACGGGATTCCGGGGGTCGAGATCGAAACCGCTCCCGACTGGGACATCTTCCGCGCCGCCTGGCCGGTGCGATCAGGAAAAGACGGAAAAGTGGAGGTCGTCGTCGTCGCCAACCACCTCATCCCCGACAGTCGCCGCGGGATGATGGCGGCCGCCACCCGGACCTTCGAGGAGTACCAGCAACTGAAGCTCTTCCGCCGTCCGATTCAGGCGAGCTACCGGATGACACTCGTCATGATCGCCTTGCTCATCACCTTTTCCGCCACCTGGTTCGCCTTCTATCTCGCCCGGAGCATTACCACCCCCATCCAGGAACTCGCCGAGGGGACGAGGAACGTCGCCGGCGGCAACCTCGACTTCGAGATCACAACCCAGGCAAGCGATGAAATCGGGCTCCTCATTTCCTCTTTCAACCGCATGACCCGTGACCTGAAGGCGAACAAGACGACCCTCGACGCGACCTACCACAACCTGCAGCGGACCAACCAGGAACTCGACGAGAGACGCAAGACAATCGAGACCATCCTCGAGAACATCTTCACCGGCGTCCTCTCCCTGGACCTCGAGGGAAAGGTCACCAACCTCAACCACGCAGCCGAGAAGATGCTCGGCCTCTCTCCGGGCGACGTGGTGGGGCGGCACTACCGGGAGGCGTTCCACACCGCCTCAATGCTGCCGGTGACCGAAGTGCTGGACCAAGTGTGCCGCTCCGCCAGCGGGTCGTGGGAGGGGAAGGTGTCCCTCACCCGGGGCAGCAGCACGAGAACGCTGGTGATCAACGCCGTCGGCCTGCGGGACCAGGCCGGCGAAAACCTCGGTCAGCTCGTCGTCTTCGAGGACCTCACCCAGCTCGTCAAAGCCCAGAGGATCGCTGCCTGGAGAGAGGTGGCGCGGCGGATAGCCCACGAGATAAAGAACCCCCTTACCCCCATCCAGCTCTCCATCGAGAGGGCACGTAAGAAGTACCTCGCCCACTCCCCCGATTACGGCCAGGTCTTTCTCGAAGCCACCGACACCATCACCGCTCAGGTCAAGGAGCTCAAGAGACTCGTCGATGAGTTCTCGCGCTTCGCTCGCCTGCCTTCGCTCAAACCCGAGCCGATCGACATCCATCACACCATCGAGGACGTCCTCAGGCTCTACCACGCCAACCGCCGGGAGATCGAATTCGTGACCGACTTTTACGGCAGCCCCCTCGTGGTCGAGGCCGACCCCGAGCAGCTGAAGAGGGTCTTCATCAATCTCGTCGAGAACGCCTTCGCCGCCATCGAGGGAAAGGGTACTATAACCTTCACGACCTCCCTCGTCGATTCGGAGCAGACGGTGCAGATCCGGGTCGGCGACGATGGCCGGGGACTTCCCGCCCACGACCGCGACAAGCTCTTCCTACCCTACTTCTCCGCCAGGAAGGGGGGCACCGGGCTGGGACTGGCCATCGTGAGCGACATCGTGAGCGAACACAGGGGGGAGATCCGGGTGGAAGACAACACCACCCGCGGGACGGTCTTCATCGTCGACCTTCCCTGCAGGGGGAGAACGGCCCGGACCGTCCCCGACAGGGAGGTGACCCATGAAGTTTAGGAGCCTGTCGGAAAAACTCTTCTGCTCCGGCCGGCGGCAGCGTCTGTGGTATCGTGGCTTTATCAGTGATGAGCGACGCAGGCGTACGATACGTCGAGGAGAGAAGAGCGGATAAGGCCGCGCGGTCAGCGGGCGAAGTGCCCTATGGGTGCCATTACCGCTCGCAGCAGGGAGGTTCATGAATAATGCGGGCTGAGACAATTCTCGTCGTCGACGACGAGCCCAGCATCCTCAAGGCGCTGCAGGGCATCCTCGAGGACGAGGGGTACGAAATCCTCCTCGCCGACAGCGGGGAGGAGGCCCTGGGGATCGTCAGGGAGAAGCCCGTCGATCTGGTCTTCCTCGACATCTGGCTTCCAGGCAGGGACGGGGTGGAGGTACTCAAGGAAACAAAGGAAACCCACCCCAACCTGCCGGTGATCATGATGTCCGGTCACGGCACCATCGAGACCGCCGTCAACTCCACCAGGCTGGGGGCGTATGACTTCATAGAAAAGCCTCTCTCCCTCGATAAAATCGTGCTCAGCGCCCGCAACGCCATCGACCAGCACCGCCTCCAGCGGGAAAATATGTCGCTGCGGAAGAAGATTGGCGAATCGATCGAGATCCTCGGCACCAGTCCGACGATCATCGCCCTCAAGGAGCAGATCTCCCGGGCCGCGCCGAGCAACGGCTGGGTGCTCATCAGCGGCGAGAACGGGACCGGCAAGGAGCTCATCGCCCGCAACATCCACTTCCTCAGTCCCCGGAGGGAGGGTCCCTTCGTGGAGGTCAACTGTGCCGCCATCCCCGAGGAGCTCATCGAGAGCGAGCTCTTCGGCCACGAGAAGGGCGCCTTCACCGGTGCTGTCAGCCAACGGCGGGGCAAGTTCGAGCTCGCCCACGGGGGAACCATCTTCCTCGACGAGATCGGCGACATGAGCCTCAAGACCCAAGCCAAGGTCCTGCGCGTCCTCGAAGGCCAGCCCTTCGAGAGAGTCGGCGGGTCCCGTCCGTTACAAATCGACCTGCGCGTCATTGCGGCCACGAACAAGGACCTCACCAGGCGGATAGTGACCGGCGAGTTCCGGGAGGACCTCTACTACCGGCTCAACGTCATTCCCTTCACCGTCCCCCCTCTCCGGGAGCGGCACGAGGACATCACCCTGCTGGCCACTCACTTTCTCAAGCTCTTCACCCTGCAGACGGCGCAGAAAGACAAGGTCCTCACCGCCGGAGCGATCGACCGGCTCAACGCCTACCACTGGCCGGGGAACATCCGGGAGCTGAAGAACATCATGGAGCGGATCGTGATCATGATCCCCGACGAGGTCATCGAGGAAGGGAGCATTCCTGTCGAGGAGGCGGGCGATGTTCCCGAGACGGGCAGAGGAAAACCCCTCACCTTCCGGGAGGCCCGCCTCGACTTCGAAAGATCATTCCTCACCGAGGCCCTCGAGAGAAACCAGTGGAACATCACCCATACCGCCAGGGAACTGCAGCTCGAGAGAAGCCATCTGCACAAGAAAATCAAATTCTTCGACATCCGGCAGTAAAGCCGGGGGTCAGGCGTTGATTGTTGACGGTCTGCGCCGTCGCAGACCGTCAACAATCAACGCCTGACCCCCAGGGAATAATCTGGTACCATTAGGCTTATGGACAGCGCCAAGATCGAAAAAGGAGTGCGGCTTATTCTCGAGGGAATCGGCGAAGACCCGGCCCGCGCGGGACTCGTCGAAACGCCCCGGCGCTACGCCGATTTCTGTCACGAGGTCTTCTCGGGCATGAGCGATGACCCCCGTTCGGTCATCAAACCGATCGCCGGGGAAAAACACAACGAGATGGTCCTCCTCAAGGACCTCTCTTTCTTCTCCTTCTGCGAGCACCACCTCCTCCCTTTCCTCGGCAAGGCCCACATAGCCTACATCCCCCGGGGAGGAAGGATCGTCGGCCTCGGCAACCTCGGCCGGGTCCTGGAATCCCTGGCCCACCGGCTGCAGGTGCAGGAAAGGCTGACGACCGAACTCGCCGACACCATCACCCGCAGCCTCAAGCCTCTCGGCACCATGGTGGTCATCGAGGCGAGGCACCTCTGTCTCGTCATGCGGGGCGTAAAACAGCCCCACTCCCGCACGGTGACCTCGGCGGTGCGCGGCATCTTCAAGACGAACCTCAGCACCCGCAGCGAGTTCATGTCCCTCCTCTCGCTGCCCCGCGTTCATTTCGATGACTGACGCCGGCGCTCTCATCATCGACGGCCGCGAGGTCTCAAAGAGTCTGCGCGAAGGGATCCTGGCCGAAGTCTCCGACTTTGTCGACCGGCACGGTCGCAAGCCCGGCCTCGCCGTCATCATTGTCGGCGCCGATCCGGCCTCCCGCATCTACGTGAAGCAGAAGGCGAAGTCCTGCGCCGCCACCGGCATCCACTCTCTCGTCGAGGAACTGCCGGCCGACTCCACCGAGGAAGAGATCCTCTCCCGCATCGAGGAGCTGAACCGGAACCCGGAATTCAACGGCATCCTCGTCCAGCTTCCCCTGCCGCCCCACATCAGCGAGGAGGCGATCATCGAGGCCATCTCCCCCGACAAGGACGTCGACGGTTTCCACCCGAGCAACCTGGGAGCTCTCCTCCTTGACCGCCCCCGCTTTGTCCCCTGCACCCCCCTCGGCATCATCAGGATGCTGGAGCACTACGACATCGACCCGGCCGGCATGGAGGCGGTAGTGATCGGACGGAGCAACATCGTCGGAAAGCCGATGGCGCTCCTGCTGCAGCGGAGAAACGCCACCGTCACGATCTGTCACTCCCGGACCCGCGACCTCGGGGAGCACACCCGCCGGGCGGACCTCATCGTCGCCGCCGTGGGGAAGGCCGGACTGCTCACGCCGGAAATGGTGACGCCCGGTGCGATCATCATAGACGTGGGGATGAATCGCCTCGAAGGGCGAAAAGTCGTTGGTGACGTCGACTTCGAGGGTCTCCGCCCGATCGCCCGCGCCATCACCCCCGTACCCGGCGGCGTCGGGCCAATGACGATAACCATGCTCCTCGCCAACACCCTTCGCGCCGCTCGGATGGCTCGAGGCGAAAAACCACCTTACCAAGGAGAGAAACGATGACCGGTCTCTACAATTCAGGGCGATTCGAGGAAACCCCTTTTGCCGAAGTGGCCGGTGCCCTTTTCCGCGATAAAAAGACTGGCGCTCTCACCATTTCATCGGGTGAGCGAAGCCGCCGGGTTGTCTTCTACCAGGGCAGCCCCGTGGCGGTGGTCTCATCGGACCCGAAGGACCATGTCGCCCGCATCCTGGCGGCCAAAGGAAAGATCTCCAAGGAAGACGCCGATCGCCTGCAGGAGATCGCCGAGACGAAGGAAGCCCTCCTCTCCGTTGATTTCATCCCCAAGGAAACGGTGACCTGGGGGCTCAAATCCCGCTTTGTCAGCCTCTGCTACGATCTCTTCCGCTGGACGGAAGGAACCTTTTCCTTCGAGGACTCACCGCCGCCGAGGGACCTCTTCCTCATGAAGGTCCCGACACCCGCACTCCTGACGAAGGGAGTGAAGTACATGCCGCCTTCCTCCCTGCTCGAGAAAATCCCGGCTGACCATGTTGTCGCACCGGGGACCGCCGCCGCCGGAAATATCGGCGAGGAGGAGGACGCCTTCCTGGCCGAGTGCCGCGAGGGGCGGGACATCCAGGAGATACTCGACGCGGGAACGACCGAGACGGGTCGAGCGCGGGAGATGCTGTACGTCTTCGTCGCCCTGGGACTGATATCGATCCAGGCGCCGATCGCCGACGAGCCGACCGCCCTGGAGATTGAGCGGGAGCCTGTCTTCGAAATCGAGCCGGAACCCGAGGCTGAACCCGAGCCGGCGCCCGAACCCGAAGCGACCTTCGAAATCGAGCCTGAGCCTGAGCCTGCCTTCGAAATCGAGCGCACCTCTTATGAGGATGTTCAGCCCGCCGGCCCCATCGAGAAGACGCCGCTCATGGAGGAGGGGCCGAGTCTCATCGAGACGGAGGAAGCACCGGCCGCCGAAGAGTCAGGTGAATTGGCGCCAACCGACCTCGAAGAAACGCAGCCCGGATATGCCCCCTCCGAACAGTCCATGCAGCTTCAGGAAATGACAGAACGGCCCTTCGCGGAAGGTGAGGAAGCGGCGGTTGACGACGGAGAACTGACCCCGCCGGGCCTTGATCTCACTCCCCCGCTCGGGGAAGAGCCGGGCACCGAGATGCCGCCGCCCCTCGATGAAGAGCCGCCCCTCGATGAAGAGCCGGGCCTCGAAATGCCGCCGCCTCTCGATGAAGAGCCGGGCCTCGAAATGCCGCCGCCTCTCGATGAAGGGCCGGGCCTCGAAATGCCGGCGCCTCTCGATGAAGAACCGAGCACCGAAATGCCGGCGCCGGAAGACGACATGCCGACGCCTCCGTGGCAGGGTGACACCGGAGCGGCCGGTGCGGCCGGCGAGGAAGAGGTGCGTTCTCCCTTTGCCTCTCCCGACGAAGGCGCCCCGCCGGCCGAGGACCTCCCCCGGCCGCGGGAGAAGAAGGAACCCAAGCCGAAAAGCAGTTTCGCCTTCCCCTTCCGGGCGCTGATGGTTGTGGCCGTGATCGGTGCGGTGGCCTTCGTCGCCTACGGGATGTGGAAAGGATCATCCGGTCCGGGCTCGTCAAACTCGGGCATGGAACCGATACCGGAAGCCGAGAAAATTGA
>PVMS01160863.1_pt1 | contig 11038 bp, 8 predicted proteins | sample 1853461 | NCBI WGS metagenome assembly PVMS01 (sample SAMN08582032, study PRJNA380276) | Marine sediment metagenome, whole genome shotgun sequencing project. | isolation source: ocean sediment barecode stripped | collected 2017
AAAGACTAAAAATCCTGCTTATTTTAATAATGTTGACTAATAGTTGACTAAATATTAAATGCAAAAACCGTAATATCTTAATAATAAAGTAACTACGGTTTTTAACTGTACTCAAGGTGGGTACATAACCATGATAATAAAAGAAAAAGTAAACTACCTAAAGTTAAAGATAATCAATAAGTTAAGCAAATATACTTCATCATTATTTTCTTTTTATTTCTTATATTTGTTATTAATATCGCTACTATAGCACTACTGATAATAGAATAAGACTTATGGGAGTAACATTAAAGGAGAGACCACTTGCTAAAGGCGCTAAGAGGTATTACTTAGTCATTTGGAATAATGGTATTAGAAGTTATGAATGGTTGCATACTGTTCAAAAAAATGATGATAAAAGACAAAAAAAGGCATTAGCGGAATCTATCAGATCACAAAGAGCGTTAGAAATTGAAAGTGAAGGAACAAATTATGTGCCTAAACATAAAAAGAAAATTACTGTTACACAGTATTTTGATTACTATATCAATAACTACAAACAAAAAGATTTAAGAACAATCAAAGGTTCTCTTAATAAGTTTCAAGAATATCTTAATAAACCTAAATTACCTTTGAGCAGCCTTAATCAATTACATATAGAGAAGTATAAGCACTATTTGGTGCATGATGCAGGGTTAAAAGGAGAAACACCTTATAGTTATTGGAGAAGGTTTAAAAAGGTCTTAATTAATGCTGAAATGGAAAGCTATATTAAGGAATCCATTTATAAGTATGTTAGATGGGATTCTAAAAACAAAAAGGCAGAATCTACTCTTACAAAACAAGTTTTAACTGAAGATGAAATTACTATACTGAAGGAAACCAGGTGTGGAAATGATGAGGTAAAAAGGGCTTTCTTATTTGCCTGTTATACAGGTTTGGGATATGCAGAATTTAAAATTCTTTGTTGGAAAAATATTGTAAATCAAAAGTTAATCATAGATAGGGCTAAAACTAATAGTGAGATTAATATAAAGTTAAGTAATTCAGCAATTCAATTATTAGGTAAAAGGTCTAAAGGATTGATTTTTGACTTAAAGAAAAATGGAAAGTTCATAAGTGATACTGCAATTAACAAAAATCTTAGAAATTGGGTAAAGAAAGCTAAAATTGAAAAGGATATTACCTTTTATTGTGGGCGTCACACATTTGCAGTTAGATTATTAATGAATCGTGCTAATTTAAAAACTGTATCAGATGCTTTAGGACATAAAACATCAGCACATACTATAAAGTACTTAAACCATGTGAACAGTATAAAAGATGAAGCAACTTCTAATCTCGATTAATATAAAGTTATGGATTATAAAGCAATTATTTTTGATGGGTATTTTAACCCTTCATCAAGAAAAAACTTAAAAAGTTATTTTAAAAGACAGTTTATAAATGCTGAAAAAGAGAATCATTCTTATAATGAATTATTTGATGGATTTATGAATGAAATTCAATTTGTAGAAGATAGTATTGAGCAAAGATATCATAGTAGAAAGAATGATTTATTTATGATTTTGAATTTGAGAAATAATGGTATGAAAAGCAGTTCAGATTCCCCGAAACCATTAAATGAAGATGATATTCAAAGAATAGAAGATATTGAAAATGAAATTACAGAATTAAACAAAGAAAACTTTCCAGAAAATCTTTTCAAATCATATTCAGATTCTAAATATTTAGGAAGAATTATTAAATGGAGTGAAATACAGCATATAAAACACACAATAATAAAAGTAAAACCTAAGGAAGTTCAGAAACCATCGATTATTGAACCCCTTGATTTTAATTTAAACCAAACCGATGTTGTTCATTTTTTTGATTTATTAGTAGATGCAGATATAATTAAAGAACCAACTAATGAAGTGCATAAAAAGACCAAAGGTGGATTTTATGGCAAATTATCTCAATACTTCACTGCAAAAGGGAGGTCTATTAATTCAAAAAGCGCTAAACAGGTTAAACAAAATAAAAAAGACAAAGCAAGTTCCTATTCAGATGCCTATTATAATATGCTCCGAGATTTGAGGCTCACAATTGATAGAAAGCTGAGATAAACTGAATAAAAAACCATATTAATCCACATTGGATTTTCTTTCTGCTTTTTCAGTTAAAATCTTATCAATATAAACATCTAACCCTTTCTCATTTTGAATTTCCTTTTTAAGAAGATATTTCTCAATTTTTTGAATCCTTTTTACATCAAGAGAATAGGAGATTAAAGATAAATATAAAATTATTAACCTACAGTAAACCCACAGTAACCCCTTATTTTTTCCCTTACTATCTATTTTTATCCTGTTTAAACAAAGTAAGGATAAGTCTTATCCATTTATATTAATTCATTAAAAAGATTAGAAGATGGAAAAAAACATTTTAAGTTTAAGGGAAGCTGCAAAGTTCACAGGCTACAGTAAGAGCCACTTATACAAACTAACACACTATAGAAAAATTGACCATTATAAACCCAATGGTAAAAACATCTTTTTTAAAAAGACCGACTTGGAAAACTTTTTGTTGCAAGGGAAAAAAGAAGTGATACCTACTGAAGATACAGAATCACTTGCCGCAAATTATTTATTAAATAAAAACACCAGTTTTTAAGCATTTGTTATGGTATAGCAAACCTATGGCTAAGCCTCAACAGAAGGATAAAATATTGCTAATCAAAGAATTAAATACATAGTAATCTATGAATTATATATACCCTTACTATGTTCAATAACTAACAATAATAAACACAAATAAATATGAATTTAATTGGATTAGAATATGGTAAGTGGTTGTCAGGATATAATTGGGATTATATAGCAACTATTAGGAGGCATTTTAAACTTACTGAATTTAATACCAATAACATGATGAAAAGACTTATTAAACATAGATCAATACATCGGCTTTTTTACGCCTTAGAACCTGACCAGAACGATAACCATACTCATGTACATTTAATGATAAGAACGTCTGGGAAATACACTCGTAAACGATTGGCAAATGAATTAGGAATTAATACAAAGGCAGTTAGTTTTATCGATGAGGTTGAAGATTCAAAATCAGTTTCTTATTATTGTACAAAGCACATAAAAAAACCGTTTTCGCATCATGATTTTTTATATTAAACAAATATAATTTTAGAATGCCCTTTAAAAAGAATCACAAGTTATCCAATGGACGTCCTGAGGGATCAAAGAATAAAGCAACCCAAAAAGTTAGAGAAAACTTTCAAAATTTAGTTGAGGTCAATATGGAGCAAATGCAAAAGGATATTGATGCTTTAGAGCCATATGAACGCATCAAGGTTATTCTGCAAATGTCTAAGTTTGTTTTACCAAATCTTAGAGCCATAGAAAATCAAATCGAATTTATTGAACAACCATTATTCTCGGAAGTGAAAACTTATGTAATTGACTGTCCTGAGCATTGTGATAAGTCCAAACAAGCAAAAGCTGGCGACTAATAGATAGCTTTTACGGCAGTTATTTTAAACTTGATGAGTTGTGAGCAGTTGTATAAAAAACACTTTAAAACGCATTATAATGAAAATCCTACAAAGCGGTATTTGAAGTTAATGGAGCAAATTAATCGAATTGAATGCTTTACATCTTCTGACATTGAAAATATATTTTTAATTTAGTTAACTGATTTAAACTGTTAATCAGTAATGATAATCTTTAAAAATAAATTTAATATTATGAAAAACCTTTTATTATTACTCACTATATTATTAACTCCTTATTTTTTAAGAGCACAAGGAGAAAATTTTCAAATAAATAAGGACGCCCCTCAACTAATAAATCAATATGTAGTTATAAAAAAGGATTCAATGTCTGTATCTGACGGTTTTAATAGGATAATAGAGTGGGTAAACAAAACTTACGATACACCTAAAGAAGTAATAAAGGCTCAATTAGAGAATAAATACATTAGGATTAAGGCAACTAAATATATTATGATTGATGGAACTTCTTACAATGTGAGTTATTCTCTAACATTTGAATTTAAAGAAAATAAAATTAAAATGGAAATAACTGAATTACAATTAAATCATAAAGCATTTGGATGGATCAACCGAAATCCAACATACGATAAGCAATTTGAAAAGAATGGAGAACCTAATAGTTTCATCCAAGAGAACGAGGGTTTTATAAATACTATAAATGGTTTAAGATTACTGGTTGAAAATTATGTGAACAATTCTAATAAAGATGGTTGGTAGATAAATGACCCTATACGAATTTAACTCTCTAACCCTTGAAGAACAACCAATAATTCCCTTCTAACCAAATACCATCATAGAACTTTAAAACACTCTAATTGGTCGATGTGTAAGGCTTAAAACACTACTCATACTCCCGAAACAGCCAAAGACATCAGGGAGGTATAATTATGCACTCTAATTTTTTTGAATAAAGGAAAATTATGCTCAGCTGGTCAAATCGGGCGGATTAATATCTAGTTGGTGCTAAAACTCCAAATCTGACCAACGGTATTAGCTCCATTATCATCTTTTACAACAATCTTCCAATAATAGGTAGTTGTGGCAACAGTGTTCACATCATAAGTTATCTCACTTTGATTTTCAGAAACCATTGTTGTTGGAGGATTATCTGTTCCAAAATAAACATCTGAAGTTAAAGCATCACCATCTGTATCACTTGCTATCCACTCCAGCGTAACTAATCCTACAGCTATTGCAGTATTCATTTGTGGAGTTACCAATTCTGGTGCAAAAGGTAAATGATTAGAAACACCATCGCCTTCAGTATATAAATTATATGTTGTTGAATAACTACTGGAGGCATTATTACTATCTGTAGCTCTTACTCTCCAATAATAGGCGATGCCTTTTTCTAATGTAAAAGTATGGCTTGTTGCAGAACTGCTTGTTGTAAAATCTATTTGACTAAATTGGTTATCCTTTGAAACCTGTATGGTATATGTTATAGCATCACCGTTGCTATCGGTAGAGGCGTTCCAATCGAAAGTAAGCGTATTATCGATGCATAATAAATTATTTGTAGGATAAACTAACGACGGTGTTGTAGGAGCTACATTAACTGGCGGTGGTGGTGGCGGTGGTGGCGGTGAAGACGTCATATCATCTCCACCCGAACCACTACAAGTCCATAATATCAAACTAAAAACGACTATATATATATGCTTTTTCATGATTATTGTTTTAGTATTTTTAGTGTAACTGGTTCGTCTAAATAGACTTTTGCAAAATAAATACCATTGGCATTATTTTTAATATCAAGCTGCACCTTACCATTTTTTACAGGGTAACTTGCTGTTGATAATAATTTTGCCTGTATAGAATACAAACTAATTGTAACCTCTTCCATAATAACTGGAAGTGCTATTTCAAAAGCTCCTGTTGTTGGATTTGGGTAACCTATTAGTTTATCAACCAATCCAATGGTTTTTGCGTATGTACCTTCACAATCTTTATCTGTTTTTACTTCAACAAAATCACCATGACCTACAGTTACATCAAAAGTGTTTGAGTGGGATTGTAAAACAATCTCATTATTAACAAATACTTTAAATGGTGCCGTCCCTTTATCTATAGTGATGGAGATTCTACCCGAACTCTGTGAAGACCGTCCTGAAGTTGTTGTGCCTTCAATAACTTCTATGGTAAAACATTGTGTGTAATCTTCTGCTGGGACTGATATACAAAACTCATAATTCCCTGGTGGTAAATCTGTAACAAGTAAATCGCTGGTAAAGTTATAATCCACACCGTTAATTGTAGTTTCATAATCATGTGTTTCATTAGCTAATATTGAAATCTGGCCATTGTTTTTCCCAGGACAGGTTTCACTAATAACTTCTATCCCAAAATTATCGGATGGTAAAGAAAAACAATTTTCACTAAAATAGGATTGCGGGTCTATATTAGTCCAATTAGTAGCACTCCAAGTGGCATCATCCACTTCTATACAACTTAAGTTTGGGTTGTTGTTTGAAATAAAACCTGAAATAGCAGTATTATTGCCATTTCTAGTATTTAAACTTGCTAAATTGTTGTAACTACAATTAATAAATTCTAAACCTGTATTTTGAGACAAATCTAAATTCGTTAAATTACTGTCAAATAAATTTAGCGTAGTTAAAGCAGTATTTTGTGAAACATTCAAACTACTTAATGTACTTTCGCCACAACTTAATGAAGTTAACCCTATGTTTTGTGAAACATCCAAACTAACCAATGGATTCCCTCCACAAAATAACATTGTTAACTCTGCATTTTGAGAAACATCCAAACTAGTTAGTTGATTATAATAACAATGTAATACTGTCAAAGCTATATTTTGAGTCACATCCAAATTTGATAATGGATTATCCCAACAATATAGTTCAGTTAAATTAGTGTTTTTACTGACATCTAAACTAGTTATTTGATTATACGGACACCATAATTCAGTTAAAGCTGTATTTTCGGACACATCCAAATTTGTTAATTGATTTTCAAAACAATATAGTTCAATTAAAGCTGTATTTTGTGTAATATCCAATTCAGTTAAAAGGTTTTCAGAACATGAAAGTATAGTTAAATCTGTGCTTTGTGTCACATTCAAATTCATTAATTGGTTATTTCTACAATGTAAATAGGTTAATGCTGTGAACGCCTCAATACCTGTTAAATCACTTATGTTCTTGTCTCCTACAGCTAAATAAGTAACGTAGTTAATATTAGCAGTCGGCACATAATCGTCTAAAACACCAGTATCATAACCCAAATCTATTAGGGCTTGTTCGAAGTTATCATCGGGAACATAGGTGTCATTATAACGGCAGTTTTCACTAAAACCCGTCTGCGCATCAATATCCGTCCAATTAGCCGCACTATAGGCAGCATCATCTACTTGTATACAATATAGGTTTGGGTTATTGCTTGCACCAAGGGCATTAATCGCATTATTATTTCCGTTTTTAACATTTAAACTTTCCAGAAGATTAGAACTGCAATATAATGTTACAAGGGCTATGTTTTGGCTCAAATCCAGATCCGTTAATTGATTTGCATAACAAAATAATAAATCCAAAGATGAATGTTGTGTAACATCCAAATCAGTAAGTTGGTTTGCTGAACAAATTAAAGTTACTAAATCTGTGTTTTGTGAAATATCTAGACTTGTTAATTGATTGGAATCACAATTTAAAGTTTTTAAAGCTGTATTTTGTGAAACATCCAAATCATGTAATGGGTTGTTATTACATGTTAAAGTAGTTAACCCTAGGTTTTGTGTTACATCCAAATTGGGTATATAATTTCCTCCGCAACCTAGTGCAACTAAAGCTGTATTTTGTGTTACATCCAAACTTGTTAATTGGTTACCTTCGCATGTTAAAATAGTTAACCCTGACATTTGTGTTAGGTCCAAATTGGATATTTGATTGCCTCCACAACCCAGGTCTACTAAAGCTGTATTTTGTGTTACATCCAAACTTGTTAATTGGTTAGCCCAACAATATAAATATACCAAAGAGGGGTTTTGTATCACATTCAAACTGGGTAATTGGTTAACAAAACACCATAATATAGTTAATGCTGAATTTTGTGTTACATCCAAACTCGTTAATTGGTTGTATTGACAGTGTAATATTTCCAAAGCTATATTTGAACTTAAATTTAAACTACTTATTTGGTTGCCACCACAATACAATTCTTTTAATGATGTAAATGCTTCAATTCCTGTTAGATCGCTTATGCCTCTGTCTGACACATCTAAATATGTAACTGTATTAATATTTGCAGGGAGTACATAATCATCTAAAACATCATCATAACCAAAATCTATTAAAGCTTGTTCAAAATTATCATCTGGAATGTAAATAAGTGGACTTGTAGTAAAACTATAAACATTTGAAAAAGGACTTTCACTACAAATATTTATTGACTTTACTCTCCAAAAATAGCTTGTATTTGGTAATAATTGTGATGTAGCTTCAAATGAATTTGAAATTACAATTGTTGATTCAACAATGCTTGAAAAGGTATCATCTGTTGCTAATTGAATTTCATAATTCGCTGCATTTACGTCATTATCCCAGCTTAATAAATATGGTACTAAAACATCAATTGCATTATTTAATGGAGAAACCAAATTTGGCGTAGTTACTGAACCATATATATACAAAGGAACATTGGTTGTTTTGTTTGTTGAAGCCGAAGTTCCGATTACAGAAATATTATGATTTCCTATATCATCATCTTGAATATCACTAACAGTCATTTCAACCACAGTATTATTTGCCGTAGCTGATATTGGATTAAAAGTAACTGTTGCCCCGTTTGGGTTATCTGTTGCCGAAAAGATTGTCTCCTCATTAAATCCAGAAAACGTTTTATAGGTGAATATATAAACTGCATCATTTGGACTGCATACCGCATCGTCAGGTGATGTGAAAATCATAGCAAATTCAGAATCTTGAGCCGTAATAGTAATTGGTGAAGCATTCATTGCATAAAATATATTACCAACACTTTCAACTTTTAGTCTTGCAGAATTATTTGAAATGTTTGGTACTGCAATTACATATAATCCATCATTAGCTACATTTGAAGCTAATACAGTTGGATATGTGTAACCTCCATCTAATGACAATAAAATATTAACATCAGTACAATTTATTGGAGATGCGTTAGTATTAGCAACATCCCAGGTAATAGTTTGTAATGTTCCTCCCTCCCAGGTCACAGGCGAAGCTTGTGAAGTTACATTAAATGGCCCCGAATTGCCATCGACCGTTATGGTTGTTTCCTCACTCGCTGTTTGTCCACCATTAATATTATTATCTCTTACTATAATTCCAAATGTCATGGTTCTTGAAACGGATGGCAATACTTCATAATCATTAAATAATGCTCCAGTAACTACCGTACTTTGCTGTGGAAAATAACGCATTGATGAAGTGGTAGGAGGCAAAGCTCCAAAAGCAGGCCCTCCAGTTGCTGTTGACTCTAAAGGGAATGGAATTATTTCTGTATCCAATTGATCCCAGGCATAGGTTAAATTATCATTGTCTAAATCAGAAGCAACAGCATTTAAAGCAAAAGGTGTAGAAATTGGAATGGTATAATTAGGGATATCCTCAATTGTAGGCGCATTATTTCCAGTTGAAGTTAGAGAGGAGCATGTAGCGTAATATTTTATATTTTCCCATATTACTCTGATACTTCCAAGATGAAAATAAAAGGTTTCAAAATTGCCAGCATAAGACAAAATTGAACCTTGACCTGCCCATCCGCAACCTGGTTCGAACCCGTAGCCATAACCATCTTGGCAGGTGTTAAAAGTATGATGAGATCCATATTGATGCCCCATCTCATGCATTACAACTCCCTCAAAATAAGCTCCTATTGGATTGATATCGCCAGAAACTCCAAATGCCTTGGAGCTGGGGTTACATACAACATTTAGACCAGCAACTCCTGCCCAAGGATAACCCCCAAAACCATGACCAATATCATAATTCTCTGTACCAATAATATCGTCTATTACAGGTTGAATTTCTCCTAATAAAATAAATCTATCCTCTCCAGTTAAATTGTCAGTATCTGGGTCTAAAAATATAATATCCGTATTATTATCTACTAATACCATTGTTAATCCCAGATCTCTTTCAAAAACAGCGTTAACGTTAGTCATAGTAACATTGATGGCAGATAGGACAGCTGCTTTTTTCTCCTCATCCGTAGCACCTTCACTAATTCCTTGATCTGCTAAATGATATTGGGAGTACTCTCCAGTCGCAGTTACAGCTAACCTAAAGGTTCTTAAATAACCATCATCTGCATTAAATATTTTAGCAGATGAATCAACGTCTTGCCTATCGAAAGTTTGGTTTACCTCATCAACTCCACAATCAAATGGTTCTGACGGAGGTAAATTTTTTGAGAAATAAACCATGTAAGACTTTGCATCGGTGGTATAAGGTTCAATATAAACCGCCCCTTCTGCATTGTTAAGAATTAGGGCATTTAATCCCATAGTAGTAACACTAAATCTAATAGTTGAACTTGGGTTATCAATATTTTTTCCTACATAGGACCTAATACTTGGGAATCTGTTTTGAAGACCTTCTTCCATAATAGAGGCTTCAAACACTTCATAACGCTCTAATGTACCACTACCATTAGGGAAACTTACTATGGCGATGGAATTATCCAATCTACCATTTCTTTTAGGGGCATTGGCCAATTTACTTTTTAAAAGAGATATATTTAAATCGTAAATATTAGATGTGCTCGGATTAGACTTCCTGATTTTTTTTGTAATTCCAGTCTTGGTAGAAACTGTCGTTTTTGACCAAAGCTCATCGGATTCTTGAGCTGAAATCGAAAAGACGGATGAAAAGATTAAAAAAATTAATATTGAAAGTTCAATTTTTTTTGTTGATTTTGGAAATAAAATTGATCTTCTTTTCATTACCTGTTGGTTTAATTATTCGTCAAAATTATGCAGGTACTAGAAAAACCATTTACGTTGAAGTATGGCAAAAAAAGAGGACTATTTAAAATCTAAATGGTTAATTAATAGCGTTTTAAAGTAAGAAAAATAAGGCAGACAAACAAATATAAATATTAATAAGTTTGTAATACATTTAAATTTTCGATGTAGTCCATCTATTATAGACAAAGAGGTATGCTAAAATTAATGTTTTATAATCAAATCCCATCATAGAACTGTAAAACACTCTAATTGGTCGATGTGTAAGGCTTAAAATTAATAATCTTTTTATATTCTTCAATAGTTAGATTTTGAAGCAAATAATATACAAAAAAACACTTGCGCTACTATAACGCTACTCAAATAAATGTAAAACCCTATAAATCAAATGATTAATAGGGTTTATTTGTACTCAAGGTGGGAATCGAACCCACACTCTGTTGCCAGAACTGGATTTTGAATCCAGCGCGTCTACCAATTCCGCCACTTGAGCATTTCAGACCGCAAATCTAGTTTTTATCTCGAATTAAACGAAGTTTTTCTTTGCC
>PVMS01098408.1_pt1 | contig 11037 bp, 10 predicted proteins | sample 1853461 | NCBI WGS metagenome assembly PVMS01 (sample SAMN08582032, study PRJNA380276) | Marine sediment metagenome, whole genome shotgun sequencing project. | isolation source: ocean sediment barecode stripped | collected 2017
GTTTGGAAATGCGAGAATCCGAGGTATCGGCGCTTCACGAATTCGGGAATTGATTGAAACACGCCACACCGTCGTTGTCGCCGGTTTCCAGGGGTGCGACCCCCACGGGAATATCACCACTCTGGGCCGGGGCGGGTCCGATACCTCTGCAGTGGCCATCGCTGCCGTTCTCGGGGCGGATGTTTGTGAGATTTATACTGATGTCGACGGAATCTATACCGCTGACCCCAATGTCTGTAAAGACGCCAGGAAGCTTAAAAAAATTTCTTACGATGAAATGATTGAAATGGCGAGCCTCGGCGCTAAAGTTTTACAGATCCGGTCAGTGGAATTTGCCAAGAAATACAACGTGCCGGTGCACGTTCGGTCATCATTTAGCAGGGAGGAGGGAACAATGGTCGTGAATGAAGATACAGACATGGAACAGATGGTGGTCAGCGGTGTCACCTGCAATAAAAATGAGGCCCGTATTACCCTCAGGCGGGTGATGGACCAACCGGGAGTCGCCGCCAAAATACTCGGCCCGGTCGGTGAGGCCGGTATTATAGTGGACATGATTATTCAAAACACTCTGGGTTCCGGTCAGACTGATTTCACTTTTACAGTTCCAAAAGTTGATTTCAAAGAAGCAATGGCACTGGAAAAGACAATCGCTAAAGAAATACACGCAGAAGATGTTCTGGGTGATGAAAATATCGCCAAAGTATCTATCACAGGTGTCGGCATGCGGAGCCATTCCGGAGTTGCAGCGAAGATGTTTTCAGCCCTTGCTGCTGAAAATATCAATATCATTATAATTGCGACCTCTGAAATTCGAGTCTCCTGCGTGATTGAAGAAAAGTATGCTGAACTTGCTGTACGCGCACTCCATTCGGCGTTCGGACTCAACCGGACATAGATCAGTGTCTGAACGAAAACCGTCTTTTAGAGACCGATCCGAGTGGGATAAAAATTGTGACCCTTAAAATAGAGGCGTAGGCCTAGGATCAAATTTTTAATCTACCTTAATCTGGGCAAAAAATCATAATTTTCGTTCAGACACTAGATACTAGCTTGTCTGGCTGATGATCCGCAGACCTTCCAGGGTCAACGTCGGTTCCACCTTTTCAATGGTCTCCGAAACCCGGTCGATGAGTTGTGCGAGCCCACCGGTAGCAATGACCTTCGGATTGCTCCCCATCTCTTCTTTCATCCGTCTGACCATACCGTCCACCAGACCGGCATAACCGTAGATGATCCCTGACTTGATACTATTAATGGTATCTTTCCCAATAACGGTTTCCGGCGGATTTAAAATGTCAATGCGCGGGAGTTTGGAAGCCTCGCGAAACAGCGCTTCGGCGGAAATGTTCACTCCCGGACTGATGACGCCTCCGATGTACTCTCCCTTTGAGCTGACAGCATCAAACGTGGTGGCTGTCCCAAAATCAATCACGATCAGACTCGTTTGATATTTGTGATAAGCCGCTACGGCATTGACAATACGATCTGCCCCCACCTCGCCCGGATTTTTAAGTAAAATGGGCATTGCCGGATATGATTTTGCATCCACCCAATGGGGGGCATGCCCGAGATACTTGTGGCAAAATGCTTCTAAAATCGTTACAATGGGCGGGTATACACAAGAGATAATGGTCTGGTCAATATCGTCAAATCTGAATTTTTCACTGGAAAACAGGCTCTTGATCAGAATGTTAATCTCATCCTCGGTCGTATGCTTTTCCGTATGAATCCGCCAGTCTTTGATCAACTCCTCCCCTTTATAGATCCCCAAAACAGTATGCGTATTTCCCACATCAATGACAAAAAGCATCAATTATCCTTTCCGTATCAATTCTATGGACTTCACGTACAGGAGTCCGGAAATGGTTGTTAGCTGTTTCTGATTGCATCTGAAATTCGGACTGTCGCCCATGTTTCCGCCACATCGTGAACCCGAACGATGTGAGCGCCGCAATGAACGGAAGCGGCCACCGCTGCTTGAGTTCCCGTCGCCACAACCGGCGAATCGGTTTTGATATCGTCTTTGGCCTCATCTTTGAGTAAATGCCGAATAAAGGCTTTTCTAGATGGACCGATAAGGACCGGCACATCAAGGGAATGCAACTGATCCAGGTGATGGATCAGTTGCAGGTTGTGTGATACTGTTTTCCCGAAACCGATGCCCGGATCAATGATCACCATGGATCGTGGGATGCCGTTTTGAATCGCCTGCTTGACGGCATTATTCAAAAAAGCCTTAACATCGGCAACGACATCATCATATTCCGGCGTCACCTGCATGGTCTGAGGCGTTCTTAGCATATGCATTAAAACGACCGGAACGCCACAATCACGAACCACACCGGCCATCTCTTTATCAAACCTGAATGCGCTCACATCATTTATCATGGCGGCCCCTGCCGAAATGGCCTTTCTGGCTACCAAAGCTTTGTTGGTATCAATAGAAATCGGAACGGAGATTCGATCGGCGAGTTTTTTGAATCACGGGAATTACCCGTTGGATCTCCTCTTCGGCAGAGACTCCTTGTGAAAAGGGGCGCGTCGATTCGCCACCGATGTCCAGAATGTCTGCACCGTCTTGAACCAGTTTGAGGCCCTGCTTCACCGCATCTTCAACCTTGAAAAACAGACCGCCGTCGGAAAAGGAATCCCGGGTCACATTGACAACACCCATAATCTGAGTCCGTTGACCCAACCGGAGGCAGTGGCCTTTCCACGATATTTCGTAATGTTTCATCGATTCAACGGTGATGCGGCCCAGCAGCCCATCATTTTAGCATCTGGAAAATCACAATAAAATAAACGTCATAATGACAAACACCCAATTCAGAAAACGCACGATTTTTTCCGGGTCAGGGTCGCACAAAGGTTTGCAGAAAGCAGATCGCGGGCTTTACGCAGCAACCAACCGAAAACCCGCACTACACGCTGCTTTGCAGCACAAAAAGGGCCATTTATGGCCACTCACCAAGATCTCACTTGCTCTCCTGTGTCGTCTCCGCATTTTTATCTTTTTTCGCAGACGGCAATTGAAATCCTTCCGGCCTCAGCTTATAAATCAAATCATCTAGCTCTTTTCCCTGAACGGTCTCTTTTTCAAGAAGCTCTTCAGCCAGTTGATGAAGGATATCCAAATTTTCTTCTAGCACGGTTTTGGCACGCTGATAGGATCGATCCACCAGGTTTTTGATCTCCTCATCAATCTTTTTAGCCGTGGCCTCTGAATAATCCCGATGCTGGGCGATTTCCCGCCCTAAAAATATCTGCTCCTCGCCTTTAGCATAAGAGAGAAGCCCGAGTTTTTCGCTCATTCCCCAGGTACGAATCATTTTTTCAGCCAGTGTGGTGGCTTGTTTAATATCATTGGCTGCTCCGGTACTAATCCGGTGGAAAACCACCTCCTCGGCCACTCGACCGCCATATGCAACCGCCAATTCACTCTCCAGCTGATCTTTAAATTTAAATTCCCGTTCTTCAGGCAAAAACCAGGTAATCCCGGCAGCGCTGCCCCTGGGGATGATGGTAATCTTGTTTACCACATCGGTATCGGGAAGGAAGCGTGCCACCAGGGCATGACCGCCCTCATGGTATGCAGTGGTTCTTCTGTCCTCCTCACGGACCACTTTGGACTTTCTTTCCAATCCCATATATACTTTATCTTTTGCCTCCTCGAAGTCCTCCATTTCAACCTTGTCTTTATTCCGTTTGGCACCGATAAGAGCGGCTTCGTTGACCAGATTTTCCAGATCCGCCCCTGAAAAGCCCGGAGTTCCTTTTGCCAAAATGGTCCTATCAACGTCAGCACCAACCGGTGTCTTTTTCATGTGGACTTCCAAAATTTTTTCTCTTCCTCTGATATCCGGCAACGGCACAACCACCTGACGGTCGAACCGGCCCGGTCTCAAAAGGGCTGGATCCAATACATCCGGTCGGTTGGTGGCAGAAATCAGAATCACACCCTCATTGGATTCAAATCCGTCCATTTCAACTAAAAGTTGATTTAACGTCTGTTCTCGTTCGTCATGGCCGCCGCCCAGACCGGCTCCCCGGTGTCTTCCCACCGCATCGATCTCATCGATAAAAAATGATACAGGGTGCGTTTTTCTTTCCCTGAACAAATAAATCACGCACCCGTGATGCCCCGACCCCCACAAACATCTCGACGAAATCGGAACCGCTGATGGAAAAAAACGGGACAGCCGCCTCCCCGGCAATCGCTCTTGCCAGAAGGGTTTTCCCTGTTCCCGGAGACCCCATCAATAGAACGCCTTTGGGAATTCGTCCCCCGAGACGGGTAAATTTTTTCGGTTCCTTTAAAAATTCGACGATTTCCCCGAGTTCCTCTTTTGCTTCGTCAATACCCGCCACGTCGTCAAAGGTCACTTTTGCCGACTTGTCCGACACCAACCGTGCCCGGCTTTTTCCAAACGACATCGCCTTCCCGCCCCCGGCTTGCATCTGCCGCATGAAAAAGATCCAAACACCGATGAGAACAATCATTGGGAACCAGGACACCAAAATGGCCATATACCAGGGTGACTCAGCCGGTGGCTTGGCGCTGATGGCCACCCCCTTGCCCCTTAGAATCCGAATAAGGTCCGCATCCTGGGGAATATAAACCTTGAAGCGGTTTCGATTGGTATCCGTGACATAGAGTTCTTGTCCCTGCATGACCACTTCGGAGATCCGTTCGCCATCCACCATGGAAAGAAATTCGGAGTAGCTGATGTTAGCTTCGGTAAGTTGTTGTTGATTAAAAAGATTATAGAGCATGATCATCATCAGGGTGATGACGATCCATAATGCCAGATTCTTATGAAATGGATTCAAATGTGTTCCCTCCTAAAAACTCTTAGCGGCTTGTGATGACCTGTTTCATTTTTAAAGCGGTTTGACGGCCTGAAACACTCCGTGTCCACCCTTTTATCTCTTGTTGTCAAGAATAGCCTGATGCAATCCTCTCAAATTTAATCATCTTTACCTGTTAAGCAAGGAAAAGTTCAGCTTTAAAGACCGTTCTTGTTTTGGAATCGATTTTAGCCGACTCGTCTATCCGATGTCCGACAATCCAGACCACTTTTCCCCGGCTGATCATTACCGGACACTTTGCGCGATCTTTTCGTGAAATCTTTTGATTAATGAAAAACCGATTGACTTTTTGGGTGCCGCTCATCCCCAAAGGTTTGAACCGATCCACTGGTTTGGAATTTCTCAAAATGAGTGGAAATACCAGTTTATCCATATCAAAAAGCCCCCTTTGACTTTCGGAACTGGAAATCGGGAAAATTTTTGCGACATCTATCTTTGAAAATTTCAATTTCATCCGGATCTCCTTAACCACCATCGAACACGGTCCGTCGATCCGGTATTCAAACATAACTTTCGACCGCAAATCGCCACAACTCTTCAATGTCCGTAGCGCCGCCTTTTCACACGTAAAAATGAGACGACTTGAGGCACATCGGATCCGGATGCGGCCCGGTAAATCAAAGCTGCCATTAAAACCTTTTTGATTTAGAGCACCTAACACAGACTGGATATGATCGAACCGGATTCGTCGCAGATCTCCTTTGACCCGTCGGATCCCTTCCCGCAAGATGCGTCGTTGAATTGCCGGATGGGCTTTTAAAAGGATAGTTAGTTCCAAAACAACCCGATTCGAATCCGCCTCCAAAACAGCCTTGTTAAACAGAGGCGCCACAACGGAATTCATCCATTCATTATCGATACGGGTGATGGAAGCAAACCGGTTCAACGCCGAGTCGATCTTCGGATTGTACATTTTTCTCAGCATAGGGAGCAGTTGGCAACGGATACGATTTCTTATAAACAGTGGATTTGTATTGGATTTGTCCACCTTATAAGTCAATTTCTCCTGATCTAAAAAAGTGATAATCTCACTTTTCGTACAATGAATCAGTGGCCGTATAATACGGCACCGTCCTTCCCCGGCCTTTCTGACTGCCGGAATGCCGGACATCCCTTTTAATCCGCTTCCTCGAACCAGATTCATTAAGACAAGCTCCGCGTTATCATCAGCCTGATGGCCCAACGCAATTTGATCATATTTTTCTCTTTCGGCAATTTCTAAAAAAAAACGGTACCGCTCCTGTCGGCCCAAAGTTTCCAGCGATCCCCCGCTTCGTTTTTGTAACTGGAATATATTGACCGTTTTTACATAAAAAGGGAGCCCTTGGGTTTTGGCCAAAGCCGCCACAAATCGAGCTTCGTTTTCCGATTCGGTCCCCCGCAGGGAATGGTTCAAATGGGCAACCGCCAGCTTTAAAGAAAATGGGTTGGATATTTGAGTCAAAATGTGGATCAGCGCAACCGAATCCGGTCCTCCCGAAACACCCACCAAAATCGAATCATTGTTTTGAAACATCTGATATTCGGTGACCGTCTCTATCAATTTTCGGATTATTTTTTTTGAAATTTGTTTTTGCATATGGTTTGCGGTTTCAGTCGGTTACCACTTGGCCGGTGATAGCGAAATCGTCCTGGAGGTCGACTGACGCCTCAGTGGTGGTTCAATCGTGTAGCTTATGAAAAGCAGTATTTGGTGTCAATATGAAATGCTTCGCGGTTGTTTTGAATTTTATCACCAAAGATTCAGCGGTTTCATTCCAATCCGTTTTTTTCCCTTGAAATAATAAATCAAACGATTATGATATAGATTCGGTTGTGCTAAGCGGGGAGCTAGCGGTGCCCTTTACCCGAAATCCGCTCCATGCGGGGCTGAATTCCCTTTTTAGGGTTTTTATCCCGAAAATGTCGGTTGGCCGGCCCGGACACCGCGCAACAAACGCTCACGAACCTCGTCAGGTCCGGAAGCAGCGATAAGTGATGCCGTCTGTGTCGTGGATATACCCGGTCTTTTGGACAGCACACATTTGTAGGGGAAAATTCGATAAAGGGTGCACAACCGAACTCCCTTTTTTAATAAATCCGTCAGTAATTTTAATCCTCATGGCACAACATGCCAATTACGGTTCGGCCAAGAAGTATTTTAAGCATTTTTCATCCCTCTTTCGTATAGCCGACAGCGCTGCAGCAGGCGGGAATCAAACCGTTTCTACCGTCTTGACATCCCTGTAAATCGTCTTATTTTCTGTCCACTTAAATTGCGGCTGAACTGTACCTTTATTCCAATCAGATCATCTGCAAAGATCACCCTAAAAAAAATAGGTTCTCACGGGCTTACACCTTTGGTTCCCTTCTAATCTTGATGGGGCGCTCCTGGCGCGTTTTTGAAAAATAGATAGCAACAGGTTGGAGAATGGCAAAAAAAAAAACGATCCACATTGATACTGAAGCTGATAAAAACAAAATAAAAGAAGCATTGAAACCTGCTTTAGATCTGACCGAATCGGAAGAAACATCATCCGACAAAACGGAAAATCCCATTAAGACGCTTGAAAATCGGATAGAGAAAGCAGAAAAAGAGTCCACGGAAAACTATGACCGTTTTTTGCGGTTATCGGCTGAATTTGACAACTACAAAAAGCGTTCAGCGCGTGAAATGGATGATTTTCGAAAATTCGCCAACCACTCTTTAGTCAAAGAATTGCTTTCCGTGGTGGATAATCTGGAACGGGCTCTACAATCCGATGACACCGTTAAAAAATCTGAAAAATCTATTGTTGAAGGGGTCAAGATGACCCTTTCGGAAATTTTGAAGATATTTAAAAAGTTTTGTGTCAAACCGATCCATTCGATGCACGAACCATTTGATCCCATTTACCACCAGGCGGTCATGCAGGAAGAAACTGAGGAACAACCGGACAACACCGTAATCAGAGAACTTCAAAAAGGGTATCTGATTCACGACCGATTGCTACGGCCGTCCATGGTTGTTGTATCCCAATCAATCGACAAAAAAAAAACGGGTACCGGCGAAAATCCGCCATCGGCCCGCTCTAAAAAAGAAAACAAGCAAAAGGCGCATCAAAACCCGGATGCCCGGCAATAACTAAGGAGGCAAGCAAATGAGTAAAGTCATCGGTATTGATCTAGGCACCACAAACTCCTGTGTCGCAATCATGGAAGGGGGGGACCCCAAGGTGATCACCAATCCGGAGGGGGGGAGAACCACACCCTCCATTGTTGCGGTTTCAGAAAGCGGAGAGCGTCTGGTGGGACAAATTGCCAAACGTCAAGCCATCACAAACCCAGAAAATACGGTATTTGGTGTTAAGCGTCTAATCGGACGAAAATTTGGTTCCGCCCACGTACAAAGTGATATTAAAATTTTACCGTATAAAATTGAACAGGCTTCCAATGGCGATCTTAGAATCAATCTCAGGGGAAAGCAGCATAGCCCGGCTGAAATCTCCTCCTATATTCTGGCCAACATTAAAAAAAGCGCAGAGGAATATCTGGGTGAAAAGGTCACCGATGCCGTCATCACCGTTCCAGCCTATTTTGATGACAGTCAACGGCAAGCCACCAAGGATGCCGGCAAGATTGCCGGTTTAAATGTACTACGGATCATCAATGAACCCACAGCAGCCTCCCTGGCCTATGGACTGGATAAAAAGAAAGAGGAAAAGATTGCAGTGTTTGATCTCGGTGGCGGCACTTTCGACATTTCCATCCTGGAGATCGGTGAAGGCGTTTTTGAGGTCAAGTCAACCCACGGGGACACCCATCTCGGTGGCGAAGATTTCGATTTACGGCTCATTGATTATTTGGCAAGTGAATTTAAAAAGGATCAGGGAATCGATCTGCGAAATGATAAAATGGCACTTCAAAGGCTTAAGGAAGCGGCCGAAAAAGCCAAAATGGAACTCTCCACATCAGTGGAGACCGATGTCAACTTGCCATTTATTACCGCAGACGCCAGCGGGCCCAAACATCTGAATGTCAAAATTACCCGGGCCAAGCTCGAATCCCTCGTGGGCGGTCTTCTTGATAAATTGGAAAACCCCTGTCGAACTGCTTTAAAGGATGCGAAACTGACACCGCGTGAAATTGATGAAGTGATTTTGGTGGGTGGCATGACGCGAATGCCGGCGGTTCAGGAACGTGTGAAAAAAATTTTCAACACCGAACCCCACAAGGGTGTCAACCCGGACGAAGTCGTGGCTGTCGGCGCAGCCATCCAAGCCGGTGTTTTAAAAGGTGATGTCAAAGATGTACTTCTTCTAGATGTAACACCGCTTTCATTGGGAATTGAAACACTTGGCAGTGTGATGACGCGCCTGATCGAAAAGAACACCACAATTCCGACTAAAAAAAGCCAGGTATTCTCCACCGCAGCTGATAGCCAACCAGCCGTTTCCATACACGTGCTGCAAGGTGAACGGGAAATGGCCGGCGGAAACAAGACGCTGGGAAGATTTGAGCTGGTGGGAATTCCGCCGGCACCCAGAGGTGTTCCTCAAATCGAAGTCTCTTTCGATATCGATGCCAACGGAATCGTTCATGTAGCTGCCAAAGATTTGGCCACCGGAAAAGAGCAGTCGATCGAGATTACGGCCTCTTCAGGACTCAGCCAGGAGGAAATCGACAATTTGATTAAGGATGCTGAGCTGCATGCCGATGAGGACAAAAAGAAAAAGGAGCTGGTCGAAGCCCGCAACCAGGCCGATGCGCTGATCTATCAAACTGAAAAGTCCCTCAAGGACTTGGGCGATAAAGTGGATGCGGAAACCAAGGGAAACGTGGACGAAGCAATCAGCCAGCTTAAAAAAAGCCACCGAAGGTGAGGACACTGCAGAAATCAAACGGTTAAGCGAAGAGCTAACCCAGAGCGCTCATAAATTGGCAGAAGCCGTGTACCAACAAGCTTCACAGGCCGGCCAGCAACAGGCAGACGGAGCTGAAGGACCGGACGACGATAAAGGGGGCCCTTCCGGCGCCGATGACGATGTGGTCGACGCTGACTTTGAAGAAGTCAAGGAAGATAAAAAATAGGTCATTTAGCATCAATTTTAAATTAAAAAAACCCCGCGAGTCGAAACGACTCGCGGGGTTTTTGTTTTAGATCTAAAACCAATCGAAACCTGACATCAGTTGGCCGGTTTTACCTGCAACCGCCCCCACCGCGCGACCCGAATCCGCCGGCCATCGATCCGTGGTTAAATCCACGCCCACCGAATCCATCCGGGTTGAGTTTCCTCATCTTGATATGTTGATCGATCCGTTTCCGACCCAACTGAGCCCTAAGGTCCGAGATTTCATTTTGTAATTCGTATGCTTTTTCTGCGTCCGGTTCCTTTTTGGCCAATTCGCTCCGAAGCTCAAGCCCTTTTTGATACACGCCGGCGCGCAACTCTCTGGTTTCCTTAAAAAAAATACGTCGTTGCGTTTCTAATTGCTTGACCGCATCTTCACTCAGATCGCTCTGATAACCGCCGAATCCATATCCACCGCCATGCATACCGCCTCCGGCACCATAACCGGGGCCTCCGGGGCCATTTCCCATCATGCGGTGTGGTCCGTATCCCATTGTTTGATTTCCGTATCCCATTCCCCATCCTGCAAATGCATGGGAACCAAAACCGAGCATCGCCACAATGGCCACCCCAATCAACATTTTTCTAATATAATTTTTTTGCATTTTATTTTACCTCCTAAAGACGTTTTGTTGGGTTTCCAACTTGTCAACATGAATGAGCAAATGGTGTGCCAAATAGTTATTTTTCCACAAAATAGATTGTAAGTAGTTAATATATTAATATATTATTCAGTTTTCTACTTTTTTTCTCTAAATAAAAATTGGGGTTTCACAACTCGACGAGCACGGCATGCGTAAAAAATATCCAAATGGTTGTAACTTCCAAGCACAACTGGATACAAAGTAACCAGTCTGATTGTTTTGATCTTATTATTAAACGTTTTATGTTAGGAAAAAACGGCTCAAGAAAATTTTTTAAATTCAGATCTGCAAACCATTAACAAGTATTCCGTTCATCCGGGAAATAACCTTTGCATACTGTGGAAAACGCGCACAAACATGTTTAAGACACAAAAATGTGCCTCTTAGAAGCTTCCCGTGGTACAAAGAGAATAATTCCAGGCATTATAAAA
>PVMS01017920.1_pt1 | contig 11036 bp, 11 predicted proteins | sample 1853461 | NCBI WGS metagenome assembly PVMS01 (sample SAMN08582032, study PRJNA380276) | Marine sediment metagenome, whole genome shotgun sequencing project. | isolation source: ocean sediment barecode stripped | collected 2017
TTAGCACGGTGAACCAGCAGGCAGTAAGGGAACCTCCAAGAAGATCTGCAATTTTGAAAATGATAGTTTCTGCAAATTTCAGGATAGGGCGGGTTGCGGCAAGAATCATAATAACCACAACAAACATGGGCTCAGTGAAATTTACATCGTTACTTATATAGTTGACCGCTGTTGGCGGGTCAAAAAAGGCGATAATTGCAATAACCAGAAATGCCGCCCAGATCCCGAACACTACTTCAACCTCTCCTAAAAAATTAAACAGTTCTGCCTTGTGGGATACAGAATATCTGTCTGCCCTGCCTGATTTTATTCTCTCCTGATGTTTTTCTTCCCACTTATGGCTCAACTGTAGAAAACGGCTTGTAAGAAAAGTATGCAAAATAGCAAGAAGAAAAATACAACTTGCCACTACATTAAAAGGCTCTGATTTTGCCCTGTGTACAAGGATCTGGGCTATACTTTTAATATCATGATCCCCATAGGTTTCCAAAGGCCTTGGGAAAGGTGATACACTATCTGAAGGATCTTGGCTTCCCGAGATAACAGGCATGGCAAAAAAAGCAAAACCAAATAAAATCAGAAAAAAGAACAAAATTTTTTTGTACATATTCCTCCCTAAAATTGTACAGGGGCAAAGTCAGAATTTGCGTTCTTATCTTTAATGCAGATTTTAATTTTATCCACCAAGATCATGACTGATAAAAATTTATATCTGTCTGATTTAAATACCATGGAATTTGCTATCATTCAATACAAACATCAGAAGGCTTAATGCCATCACTGCCATACCGATAATAAGCGCATAAATTGCTATGTGGTGCTCTCCATATTTTTCTACAGTAGGAAGCAGTTCATCAAGGAACATCTCTTTACTTATTAAACAGTTTTGAGTACAAATTATATCACTTTTAAAATCATTAGATTAAAGGAATAATTCATGAATTTATTAAACCCTAAAACAGATAATTTTGACCATCTTGATACAGAATCAAAAGCAATTATGAAAAAAACCATTGAGTTTTTTGAAAACAGAGGTAAAAAACAGTTAAAATCAGATTATCATGCTAGGATATGGTATGATGATTTTATTGAGTTTTTAAAAGAAAATCAGATATTTGCAACCCTGCTTACTCCTTCAAAGTATGCAAATAAGAATCCAAATGCCAGGTGGGACACCAGAAGAATCTGTGATTTTAATGAAATTTTAGGATTTTACAATCTTTCCCACTGGTATACATGGCAGGTCTCTATTCTGGGGCTGGGGCCTATCTGGATGAGTTCCAACGAAGCCATAAAACATAAAACCGCTCAACTATTAAAAGATGGAGATATTTTTGCCTTTGGTTTGTCAGAAAAAAACCATGGCGCAGATCTCTACTCCTCTGATATGTCTTTAACACCGCTTGGAGAGGGACAATATGTTGCAGATGGAGGGAAGTATTATATCGGTAATGCCAATAAGGCAGGTATAGTTTCAACTTTCGGGAAAAACAGTGAAACCGGGGAGTATGTATTTTTTGCGGTGAATCCTGAACATGACAACTATGATCTTGTCCAGAATGTAGTTGAATGGGAGAGTTATGTTGCTGAATATGCCTTGAACGGTTATCCGATTACACAAAAAGATATCCTGTCAACAGGACAGGATGCATGGGATTCTGCATTGAACACCGTTAATGTGGGAAAATTTAATCTTGGATGGGCAGCCATCGGTATCTGTACCCATGCATTTTATGAAGGGCTGAATCATGCTGCCAACCGCAATCTTTATGGCAAATGGGTCACAGATTTTCCACACATCAAACAGATATTTGTTGATGCATATACCAGACTTGTTGCCATGAAGCTCTTCTCCTTAAGAGCTGCCGACTATTTTAGAAGTGCTTCAAAAGATGACAGGAGATACATGCTGTACAATCCCATGGTGAAAATGAAAGTTCCTTCCCAGGGAGAGTTAGTGATCAACCTGATCTGGGATGTGATTGCAGCAAAAGGATTTGAAAAAGATGTTTTTTTTGAAATGGCTGCAACCGATATAAGGGCTCTGCCGAAACTTGAGGGAACGGTTCATGTAAATATGGCCCTGATTATTAAATTCATGGCAAATTATTTTTTCAATCCGGGTGAGTTCCCTGAAATTGATAAACGAGATGATGCAGTCTGTGATGAATTTTTATTTAACCAGGGACCAACAAGAGGGCTTGGAAAAATCCAGTTTCATGATTTTAATATTGCTTACAACAGTGTTGATTTGCCCAATGTCAATATTTTTAAAGAACAGATAGCAATATTACAGGAGATGCTCTTAAAAGCAACACCTGATAAAAATCAGGCAAAGAATATGGATTTTTTGTTATATCTTGGTGAAATGTTTACACTTGTTGCCTATGGACAGTTGATCATTGAAAAATTTAATATGGATCAATTTGAAGAAGACCTTTTGGAACAGATTTTTGACTTCATGATTAGAGATTTTTCAGAAAATGCATTAAAACTCTATTCAAAAACAGATACAACCGATATTCAGATGGATTATTGCCAAAAGATTATTAAAAAGCCGGTAAGGAATATACAGCGATTCTCAAGAATCTGGGAGAAACATATAATCTCATTAAAAGACTCCTATGAAATGAATCCTTAGAGATTAATCAATTTTATTTGCAGTGAGTTATAATTTAAACTCTTGCCTGTCGAGTCAAAGACTTTTTAAAATTTCATTGCAGGCCTGTAAGGTGCCACCCTGATTGGACTTGATATATTTTTGTGTTACAAGTATCTGATCTGTCTTGTTTACAGGATTTTCAAGAGTTGTTTGAATGGTTTTGGCAACAGCTCTCCAACTCTTTTTTTTGATAACAATCTTTTTATTAAAGATGTCATCACCTGCCCAGGCAAAATCATCATAATATGGGCCTGTAACAGTTACCGCACCTTTCATGGCAGGCTCGATAAAATTTTGTCCGCCAAGAGGTTTAAGGCTACCACCCACAAAAACAATTGAAGCAAGGCTATACGCTGTTTTAAGCTCTCCAAATGTATCCCATAAGATAATCCCGGGATCTGTTAAAGGGGCAAATATTTTGGACTTTAAATGGAAATTTAAATTACGGGAATTTAAGAGTTTTTTCCATGGGCTGACTCTGTGCATATGGCGTGGAAATATGGCTACAATCTGCCTGGGAAACATTTTTAAGATCTCTTTTATTAAAAGGATAGTTTCTTTCTCTTCTTGTTTTCTGACAGATGCAAGAATGGTCAGGGGCAATGAATGGGGTAAGTTTATTTTGATTTGTTCTAATGCTTGAGTATCAGGTCTATCTTCCTTCATGGATTCAAATTTAATATTTGGCATGGTTTTAACAATAGTATTGTCAAACAAACATTGATATCTTTTTGCATCAAGGGTTGAAATTGTAAGAATTATATCAGGAGCAAGGTGTTTCCATAAAAATTTGGTTTTCATATAGTGGTTAAAGCTTTTCCTTGAAAGCCTTGCATTTATAATAAAAATTTTAGTATTATTTTTTTTAAGATAATAGAGCAGGGCAGGCCATATCTCAGTTTCAAGCAATACCATGATGGTTGGATTAATAGTTTTTACAGCTGCTTCAATGGTTTCAGGCATATCAAAGGGAAACCACTCTATTTTCAGCTCAATAAAGCGATTGAAGGTTTTTTTTGTCAACCTGGTTTCTAAAATATCAATGCCCTGGGATGTTGTGGATGTTACAAGAATTTTTATATTGGTTTTTGGATCAAGAGTTTGGATAATATTAACAGCAAGATAGGCTTCGCCGGCAGAAGCCGCCTGTATCCATATATCAGCCTCTGAGTGGTGTAATGCAGACCGGCGTTTTTCAAATCCATATTTCAGCCGTTTGGCTGTTTTAAGAAAAGGAAGACTAAGCTTCCACACTATATTGTAAAATTTGAAAAAATTGAGTATAAATATATTTTTTTTCATGGGGACATATGGTCTTATGTTTTAAAATATTAATAATATACCCTGATATTATAAATCAAGGTGCAATAAATCAAGGTTTATGGAAAAGAAAAATTCTACACTCACCAGAGAGCGCCGTAAAAAGATTATCACTCTGGTTTCAGCCTATAAATACAGGCTTTTACTGGCATCTTTATGTATGATTGTGGTGGCTTGTACAAACGGTGCCATGGCCCTTCTTGTAAAGCCTGTCATGGATGATATATTTATCAATCAAAACAGGGATATGCTTTTACTGATTCCAGGTATTGCCATTCTTGTATTTTTTTTAAAAGGTCTTGGTTCCTATGGATCTGAGTATTTGATGAATTATATAGGAGAAAATATTATCCGGTTTTTCAGGAACTCCTTGTACGAGAAGATTACAGACCTTCCCATTTCATTTATTCATAAAGAAAAAACCGGCGCTTTGATGTCCCGTATAACAAATGATGTAAATATTGTTAAAGGCATGGTTTCTACGGCAGTAATTAATATATTCCGAGATTTTTTCTCGGTTATAGCTTTTTTGTTTGTTATCTTCTACCGTGACTGGCAGCTTGCACTGGGTGCTTTTATTGTTTTGCCTCTGGCGTTTTATCCAATTGTTTTGTTTGGAAGAAGGGTGAGAAAATTTTCCACCGGTACCCAGGAAACAATGGCAGATTTGAATTCATTTCTGCATGAAACCTTTGTTGGCAGCAAAATTATAAAAATTTTTAATCTTCAGGATTTTGAAAAAAATCGTTTTAAAGAAAAAACTGAAAAGCTTTTTTATTTTGAGATGAAAAAAGTCATGGCCAAGGCATTGTCATCTCCTGTCATGGAATTTCTCGGGGGGCTTGGAATTGCATTTATTATCTGGTTTGGAGGATTGCGGGTCATTAACGGAACTTCAACTCCTGGAACTTTTTTCTCTTTTCTGACTGCTGTGATGATGCTTTATGATCCTGTGAAAAAATTGTCCAGACTGAATAATACTATTCAAGAAGGTGTGGCATCAGCCACAAGAATATTTGATGTTCTTGAAGAAAAATCTGTAATTTTAGAAAAAAATAATCCTGAAATACTTGAAGGCAATTCCTTTGATATTGAATTTAATAATGTCAGTTTTGCCTATAATGATAATGAGGCACCAGCATTAAACAGTATTAATTTAAAGGTTTTGCCGGGAGAAATTCTTGCTCTCGTAGGAATGAGCGGGGGAGGGAAGACAAGTCTTGTGAATCTAGTACCAAGGCTTTATGATGTTACAAAGGGAACACTTTTGATTGCTGGAAAAAACATTAAAGATTTCTCAATCAAGTCGTTACGGGATCATATTTCCATAGTGACCCAGGAACCGATTCTTTTTAACGAATCAGTAAAAGATAATATCAGGTATGGAAAAATGGATGCCACAGATCTTGAAATAAAAAATGCAGCAAAAGCAGCCTTTGCCTATGATTTTATTCAAGGATTTCCCCAGGGTTTTGATACTGTTATAGGAGAACTTGGTTCCAGGCTTTCAGGGGGGAGAAAAACAGAGGATCTGTATTGCAAGGGCATTGATTAAGGATTCACCAATATTGATTCTTGATGAGGCAACTTCTGCTTTGGATTCCCAGGCTGAAAGGGTGGTTCAAAAAGCTCTGGAGAATCTAATGAAGGGAAGGACCTCCTTTGTGATTGCCCATAGATTATCCACTATTGGTTATGCTTCAAGGATTATTGTGTTGAAAAACGGCTCCATTAAAGAAGAAGGAACACATGATGAGTTGATGGCGTTACAAGGTGATTACTTTAAACTTCAAACCATGCAGTCGACAAGTCGTTAATATAATGAGCTGGATATTTACCATAGGGCTATATGTCCCGACCTGTTCCAGGATGTTATAGCAAATATTCAGATAATGAAAAAGAGAGGAAAAAAATAATGGCAGTTTCTGAAGAGCTTTTGGAAATACTGGTCTGCCCTAAATGCAAGGGTGAGATCCAATTGAATAAGGAGAAGGACGGGCTTGCATGTGAAGCATGTTCACTTTTATATGAAATCAAGGATGATATTCCTATTATGCTGATAGATGAGGCAAAGCCGCTGTAACATGAGTACACCCAAAAATCCCGATCCCGCAAAACTGGTTGTTGGCTGTATCATGAATAATAAAGCAGATATTGGCAGGCTTTTTCCCATGTTGGAGGATTTATTCGGCAGTGTGGATATGATAAGTCCCTGGCTGGGATTTGCCTATACTGATTATTATTATAAAGAGATGGGGTCTCCATTGTATCGAAAGGTTTTTGTTTTTAAACCTTTGATTGCCCAGGATGAACTTGCCATGATTAAAGAAAAAACCAATGGGATTGAAGCTGAGTTTGCAACAGACAAGAAGAGAGCTGTCAATATAGATCCTGGATATCTTGTCTCTTCACGTTTTATCCTGGCCACAGGAAAGGAGTATTCCCACAGGATTTATATTGGTCGAAAAATTTATGCGGATTTGACACTGATGTATTCTAAAAAGAAAGGTTTCCAAACACTGGACTGGACTTATCCTGATTATGCTTCAAAAACCATGATTTCATTTTTATCAAAGGTCAGGAGCAAATATCTCCTGGATTTAAAAGCAAATAGAGGAGAATAAAATGATTAAAAGTATGACTGCTTTTGCCCAAGTGTCTAATACACATGACACTACCACAGCCGATGTCACTATTCGTTCTTACAACTCACGGCATCTTGATATAAAGCTTTACACTCCTGAATCCTGTCAGGAATTCCAAGAGCATATTAAAAAAATTATAACCAAGACCCATGAAAGGGGAAGAATTGAGATAAGGCTGTCGATTCAGGATGATGCAAAAGATCAAGATCTGTTTGAAGTCAATGAGGCAAGAGCAAGGTCATATTTCCAAGCACTGGATAAAATTAAAAAGGAGTTAAACCTCTCCTGTGATATTTCAATGGATAATATCTTAACTGTTAGAGATGTAATAGTCCCTTTAAAAAAAGATCAGGATGCAGACAAACTATGGAAGGCAGTCAAGCCTTGTATAGAAGCTGCCAGCATGAATCTAAATGCCATGCGAAAAGAGGAGGGAGAAAATCTTTATAAGGATCTGCTTGCAAGAATTGATAATGTGGAAGATAGATTAAAGTTTGTTAAAAAAGAAGCTGATACGATCCCAATAATTTATAAACAAAAGCTCATGGAAAAAATATCTGGCCTGACCTCCGAGGTTAAAGGCCTTGACCCTCTAAGAATTGCCCAGGAAGCAGCCATAATTGCCGACAAGAGTGATGTGTCAGAAGAGATTGTAAGGCTTTACAGCCATATCAAGCTGTTCCGTGACAGTCTTGATTCAGACCCTTCCCAGGGCAGGAAACTCAATTTTTTAATCCAGGAATTTAACAGGGAGTTTAATACAATAGGATCAAAAGCAGGCAATTCTGCATTATCTCATATGATAGTTGATCTTAAATCCCAGCTTGAGAAAATCAGAGAACAGGTACAAAATATTGAATGAAAGGAAACTCATGGAACAACTTCTCTTAAATTTAGGTTTTGGAAACAGTGTGGTGGCAAAAAAAGTTGTGGCAATTTTATCTCCTGGTTCATCTCCCATGAAAAGGGTTAAAGATGAGGCCAAAAAGGAAAAACGTCTTGTTGATGTGACACATGGAAGAAAAACAAGGGCTATTATTATAACAGAAAGCAACCATGTTCTTTTGTCTGCAATTCAGGCAGAAACTGTTTCCCACAGGTTTGCATCCCTGATGGATGAAAAAGAAGCTAAACTCAGTGGTTAACAAAGGAAAATTGTATGTTGTCTCTGCCCCTTCAGGAGCTGGAAAAACGACACTGATTAAAGAAGTATTAAACTGTTTTAAAACTCTTTCTTATTCTGTATCCCATACAACAAGGGCTCCAAGAAATAACGAACAACAGGGCCTTGATTATTTTTTTATCAGCCAGGAAGAATTTGAAGAAAAAATAAACCGAGATTACTGGCTTGAATGGGCAGAGGTTCATGGCAATTATTACGGTACATCCAAAGATTTTATAAAAACAAGCCTGGATCAGGGGAAAAGTCTTATTTTAGATATTGATGTTCAGGGCGCCCATCAGCTCATGAAATCAGAGTTGGAAATGGTGACAATCTTTATCATGCCACCTTCAATTGCTATTTTATCTCAACGTCTTGAAAATCGTGGCAGTGATTCCAAAAAAGTAATTGATATGCGAATTGAGAATGCAAAGCTGGAAAGAGCAAAAAAATATATGTATCAATATGTTGTGATAAATGATGATCTTGATAAAGCCAGAGAAGAGCTTTGTCTTATCTTCAAAGAAGAGATGAATTAAAACAATGAAAGAAAAAAGCGATATCCTTTTTGGTTTTCACTCTGTTTATGAAGCATTAAAAGCAGACAGAAGAACATTCTATAAGATATTTATTTCACAAAAGAGATCTTTTAAACGATCTGAACAAATCAAAGCAATTGCCGGAAAAAGAGGTATTAAAATTGAAACTGCTGCTCCTGAATTTTTTGATAAGATGACCAGTTTTGCAAACCATCAGGGCATACTTGCAAACACATCTTTCTTTCCTGTTAAAAATGCATCTGAAGTTACAACTATTATACAAAAACGACAAAAACCCTGCTTTATTTTAATCATGGAGAGTATTGAAGATCCCCATAATCTTGGTGCATTGATCAGAACAGCACTTTGTGCGGGAGTTGATTATATCCTTATTCCCAAAGACAGATGTGCCACACCTTCTTCAACAGTATCAAGAAGTTCTGCAGGAGCCATGGAACATGCCAATATTTTTATGATTACTAATACTGCTTCCATATTAAGATCTTTAAAACAAAATGGTGTGTGGATATCAGGCCTTGATGCCAGGGGTGATACATCTTTGTTTGATTCTGATTTAACAGGAGATATTGCACTTATTATAGGTGGTGAACATAAAGGCATCAGACCTGGAGTTAAAAAAGAGTGTGATTTTTTGTTATCCATACCCAACCAGGGGAATATCAACTCTTTGAATGCTTCTGTGGCAGGAGGTATTGCCATGTATGAAGCCTTACGGCAAAGAAATTAAAAATTGATGTTTGAACGAAAACTCACCCATCTGCTTCGTTGCTTCAAAATTTTGAAATCCTCATGTACTACAGTACACTCCGGTTTCAAAATTTCTTGCGCCTTACATATGGGCAATTTTTCATCCAAACATGGATTCTTGGTCAGACACAAATTAAAAATTGATGGTTGACATATGTCCACGGATTTCAACTCTTATTTTAAAACATGGCCGATCTCTTTTTTAAAAAAGAGTATTCAAGAATTTGAACAGCTTTTATATCCCCTGAAGTGTTTAAAGTGCGGAGCATATATCGATCCAAAGCTTGTAAAACCTTATACAATGGAGGCTTGTTTTTGTGATATCTGTATGGAGGATGGGTTTTATCCCATTGATACACCTTACTGCATAAAATGCGGGCTTAAAATTCACCAGAGTTTCAACCAGGGCTTTAATGAAAATCATGTGTGTGAGGCCTGTATAAAAACACCATTGAAAGTGGAAAAGGTGAGGGCGGTAGCGGAATATAAAGGCATAATAAAAGATGCAATACCTCTTTTTAAGTACAGTTCAAAACTGGCTGCTGCAAAAGTTTTTGAGCTTTTGTTGTTTCAGGCATTTATAAATCACTATAAAAAAATGAGTGTTGATCTGATTGTTCCCATACCTTTGTACAAAACCAAATTGCGGGAACGTGGATTTAATCAGGCATTTTTAATGGTTCGCAATTTTATTGAATTATATAAACAGCATTTTGGGCAGAACCCTTCATGGGAAATAGATACAGGCTCTCTTATCAGAATAAAAAAAACAGAACCACAAACCGGTTTTGACATCAAAGAGAGGAAAAACAATTTAAAAAAGGCATTTAAAATTATTGATAAAAAAAGAGTTAAAAAGAAAAATATAGTTTTAATAGATGATGTTTTTACAACCGGGGCAACCTGTAATGAGGCAGCCCTGGAATTATTAAAAAATGGTGCTAACAGGGTTGATGCCCTTGTACTTGCCAGAACTTAAATTCTATATTCAAATTTAAGTATCTGTATAAAAAAAAGGAGAATATCTTGAAACCACCACACAGTGGTGTTATATTACAAATTAATATGGAAACTCAAAAGATAATTGAAAATATAAAAACAGAGGTGGAACAGGCTAAGAATCTTGCAGCCGAACAGATTTCTGATTTGAGTGAGACTGAAAAGACTGAGTTAATATCACGGATAAAACACCTGCTCAAAAAAAGGGAAGCAGTTCTGGTCGCTCACTATTACACTGCTCCTGAACTGCAGCAACTGGCAGATGAAACAGGTGGTACAGTAGCAGATTCATTGGAGATGGCGAAATTTGGCAATAAGCATCCGGCTTCGACTCTTTTGGTGGCCGGGGTGCGTTTCATGGGTGAGACCGCAAAAATTTTAAACCCTGAAAAGAGAGTATTTATGCCGGATGCAAGGGCTGACTGTTCACTTGATATAAGTTGTCCTGCACCGCTGTTCACAGAATACTGCGACTCCCACCCTGACCATACCGTGGTGGTTTATGCCAACACCAGTGCTGCTGTTAAAGCAAGAGCAGATTGGGTGGTGACTTCCGGTATTGCCTTGAAAATAGTAAAGTACCTGACTGCAAGAGGTGAAAAAATACTCTGGGCCCCGGACAAACATCTTGGTAATTATGTAAAGAAAATGAGTGGAGCCAAAGATATGCTGTTGTGGCCTGGAACCTGTGTTGTCCATGAAAGCTTTAAAGCTGATGGAATAAAACAACTGAAAAAAAGGTACCCGGATGCCGCAGTTCTGGTTCATCCTGAATCCCCGGAAGATATAATTGCAATGGCAGATATTGTAGGTTCAACCACAGCCATAATAAACGCTGCAAAAAATCTTGATGCACCACGTTTTATCGTAGCAACTGAGCCTGGGATATTTTATAAAATGCAACAGGCAGCTCCTGATAAAATTTTTATGGAGGCTCCAAA
>PVMS01022754.1_pt1 | contig 11036 bp, 9 predicted proteins | sample 1853461 | NCBI WGS metagenome assembly PVMS01 (sample SAMN08582032, study PRJNA380276) | Marine sediment metagenome, whole genome shotgun sequencing project. | isolation source: ocean sediment barecode stripped | collected 2017
CCCAATAGAGCGAGCTGTGCGCCTGTAGAATATACTGAAAAATCGATTTGACCGATATAACACTGAGAAACGGCGGCGACCACTATGTTCTTCTGCTTAGCGGCTCTAAGGGCGGACAGCAGTGCGTCATTTTGATCCGCCAGAGTTCCGAGGCCAAACAGCGATAATATAATCGCGTCCGGCCGGGTATTGATGAGCGCGTCGAGATGGTCGGCATTATATCCTGGAACCATTTGAGTGGTTGCAATCTGAATCGAAGACCAGTCTCGGCGGCTTTGTTGCCAGTCAATGCGCGGGCTGGGGTCAGCTTCTTCGGGCAGAGTCGTCAGGCGCGGTGTCGCAAACCCGGCAAACCCAATGGCGTCTTTTTTAACCACGCGTGCGCCCGGCATCAGTTGCTGGTGAAAATATACCCATACCCCCGGTTTCGCCCTTACAACTTCAAGCATTGCTCCGACGAGATTGTCCAACGCATCGCTTTTCTCCTCCCCCAGCGGTTTTTGCGAACCGGTCAGGATAATAGGCACTTCGATATCTTGCAGAAAATACGCGAGCGCACTAGAGGTGTAAGCAAGTGTATCGGTGCCGTGAATAATAACGATGCCAGCGATCCCTTCCGTGTTTAGGCATAACCCGGCAAGCTCTTCCCAGTTTGCAGGTACAATATTGGCGCTATCGAGCAACGCGGCGCTCTCTGTCAACGACCATTCGACCGGGTCGAGTTGGCGTCTGTGTTCGGGAGAGGCCTCCAGTGCCGCAATAAGTCGCCCGGCAAAATTAGAGGCGGGCGCCAGCCCCTGGTGGCCCGGTTGCATGCCGAGCGTACCACCGGTGTAGATAATTTTCAGATGAATAGACACAAACCTGGCTTATAATAGTGACGAGACAGCGCTGAACTTTAACATGATTCTTGAACCTAATAGGTGCATCCATCACCCTGCAAAGAAACACCAGGCCATGCAAAAACTAATAATTGTACTCAGCGTTTTTCTGATGACTTCAACGGCCACATTTGCCGCAGGAAATGCGGACGTAGTAAAAGCGCAGGCCCAAAACACGGCACCCGGCGAATGGAGCTTTAGCGTCACCGTACAACACCCGGATACCGGCTGGGAAGATTATGCCGATGGCTGGGATGTGGTACTGCCCAATGGAACGGTGGTTAAACCCGCTGCGAACGAGGCATTCACTCGCACCCTATGGCACCCGCACGTGAACGAACAACCGTTTACGCGTTCTCAGAGCGGGGTCAAAATCCCGGAATCAGTCAAAGTAGTGACCATTCGCGCACACGATAAACGCGACGGCTTTGGCGGAAAAACAGTGGAGTTGGCATTACCATAGGGGAGCGACTAGCCACGCCGTCGCAACATGTGATTCCACCATGCTGGTTTATTGTCCTGCTCGAGCGCCCACTCGACCAGGTCCACCGGGGGCTGCCTGGACAAGATCCATTTGGGAAGCACGGTTGAACCGCTGCTGCCACACGAAGCCCCATTTTTTTCGGGTGATAAACCTTAAGCAAACTGGGGGGTGTCCCGATCATCTGTGTATACAACACCACAGTAATCCGCCTCGTGCTGTTCACGCAAAAAGGCGTCCACTATTTCTATAGCCTGTCGAAGCTTATCCCCGTTGATTGAGGTTTTCGGCAGGTCGCCGCCGACCTCATATAGATACCAACCATCTTTGGCTTTAAGGCTTTGCCAGAGAGAGTCGAGTTGTGGCCAGCGCAATACGCCACTCATACGACCGGTGTAGGTATCTATAAAATTGCCCATGGGAAATCAGTCAATTGCTTCAATTAATTTTGCCTGACGAAAGCCACGCGGCAAAAATTTTCCGCGCTGCGCCCGGTTTCCAATATATGGCTCAAAGTCACCTGGCTTCAGGTTGATATAGCGTTTACCGGCATGTACACGCAGCTTCTGGCCTTCGTGGAACGCACAAACACTCATGACAAACTCTTCACCTTCAGCGAATTTCGCCTTGGGTATATTCATTAGTTTGACCCCTTTACCGCGCGAAAGTTTAGGTAATTCGAACGCCGTGAATATAAGCAAACGCCCGGTATTGGAAATTACCGCTATCCAGTCATCATCAGTATCGTAAACTTTCTGAGGGGGCAGTACGCTTGCGTCGCCCTGTATTTTCAACGTAGCCTTTCCGGATTTATTACGTGTGACCATGTCGCCGAGTTGACCTATAAAACCGTAACCTGCGCTGGTGCTTAGAAAATACTGCTGTTTTGCATCGGCAAGCATCATGCCCTGAAAGCTGGCCCCCGCCGGCGGATTCAATCCACTGTTTAAGGGTTCGCCCAGGCTACGCGCAGATGGCAGTGAATGTGCCGGGACGCTATACGCCCGCCCGCTTGAATCAAGTACCACTAATTGATCGTTACTGCGACCTGTTATGCTGGACAACAGGCGGTCACCGGATTTGAAATTTAAATTTACAGCGTCGATGTCATGTCCCTTAGCCGCTCGAATCCAGCCTTTTTCTGACAAAATTACCGTAATCGACTCAGTGGGTATTAGCTGATTCTCTTCCAGTGCTTTGGCAGCGTTGCGCGCGACGAGAGGCGAGCGCCGTCCGTCTCCGAATTCTTCGGCGTCTGATATCAGCTCTTTGCGCACCAACGTTTTAAGTTTTCGGTTGGAATTGAGCAGCGTTTCGAGTTTCTGTTGCTCTTTGGCCAGCGATACCTGTTCCGCTTTAATTTTTATCTCTTCCAGTTTGGCGATTTGACGCAATCTCAGCTCGAGAATGGCCTCGGCCTGCCGCTCGTTAATACTGAACGTCGACACCAGCGCTGGCCGTGGCTCATCTGAATTACGGATGATACGGATGACCTCATCTATATTCAAAAATGCCACCATCAAGCCGTCCAGAATATGCAGGCGGTCGGAGACTTTCTCCAGGCGATGTGTCAGCCGTCGGCGCACTGTGCTGAGGCGAAAATCCAGCCATTCCTGCAGGCAGTCTTTAAGGCTAAATACACGCGGTGAGCCGCTGATATCAATCATGTTTAAATTGATGCGATAGGATTTTTCCAGATCGGTGGTCGCGAATAAATGTTGCATCAGCATCTCTACATCCACCCGGTTTGAGCGTGGCTCAATAACCAGTCGCGTCGGACTCTCCTGATCCGATTCATCGCGTAAATCTGAAACCATGGGCAGTTTTTTGGCGGCCATCTGCGCGGCAATCTGTTCAAGAATTTTACTGCCCGAAGCCTGATAAGGCAGCTCAGATACGACAATCTCGCCGGACTCTTTGGACCATACTGCTCGCTGGCGTATCGAGCCACGACCGGTTTCATACATTTCAAGAATTTCCGCTGCGGGGGTGATTATTTCGCCCCGGGTTGGTAAGTCGGGGCCTTGAATATGCTGGCATAGCTCCACCGTGGTTGCTTTGGGGTTTTCAAGCAAAAAAACGCAGGCAGCGACCACTTCTCGCATATTATGTGGTGGAATATCTGTTGCCATGCCAACTGCAATGCCTGAGGCGCCGTTTAGCAGGACATTCGGCACGCGTGCGGGCAACAATCGTGGCTCTTTTAAGGTGCCGTCAAAATTCAGCCCCCAGTCGATGGTTCCCTGGTCCAACTCCTCTAGCAGCAGCTTCGAGTAGGGCGTCATACGTGATTCGGTATAGCGCATCGCCGCAAAGGACTTTGGATCATCCTGTGAGCCCCAGTTGCCTTGGCCGTCAATCAGGGGATAGCGATAGCTAAAGGGCTGCGCCATTAAAACCATCGCTTCATAGCAGGCGGAGTCGCCATGAGGGTGGAATTTACCCAGCACGTCGCCGACTGTCCGTGCAGATTTTTTGTACTTGGCGGTTGCGTGCAGACCAAGATCGCTCATGGCATATACAATGCGGCGCTGGACAGGTTTCAGGCCATCTGCAATGTGTGGAAGGGCGCGATCCAGAATGACATACATGGAATAGTTCAAATAGGCGCGTTCGGCGAAAACCGCCATTTCCATGCGTTCGAGCGTACGATTATTTTGCATTACTGTTTTGTATCAGCCGAATGTCCGGCGTGTGTGAGAGTGTTATCCGGATTCTACGAGGCTTTTGAGATCAAACAAACCTTGTTCGTAAGAGGTGCCCACCCAGTTATCCAGCATTAAGCCAAAATAACGCGAAATGGTGTTACCCATATAGGTGTCAAAGGCCCATATAACGGTTGTCTTTCCGTCAGCCTCATCTAAATGGAAGGTCGCGGTCGCGGGTTCGCCGAAGCCAAAATCCAATCGTGCCTTCACAAACGTGTCAGGCCGTGATTCAAGGATTTCCTGCGAGCCCCTGCCAACGTGCTGATGTTCGCTGGACCATGTCATTATCGCACCGACTCCGCTTTTTTCACCGCTGAAGGTGTAGCGCGTATTTGGGTCAAGTTTTGCCCAGGGGGACCATTCGTTGAACTTGCGATAATCGTTTGCATACGGGAACACAGCGGCAGCTGGCGCATTAATCGTAATTTGGCGCTCAACGTGTTGCGCATAGGGTAAAAATAAGCCAATCACCCCGAGCAATACCATCAGGCCGACCACGCTTAGCGCAGCATATTTCAGGAATTTCATAACCGGCTGACCATCCGGACTAGTTTCCCTGGGTGTTACCGGGCGATGAGGAGCTTGGAAAGGGAGCGATATTACCGCCCTGAGACTCTTTATTGCTGAGAGGGCGAATCTTATTGGAACCGGTTTTTTCCACCTCATCAATGCGTATAATGGTATGAACGGGGATATAGGTGCTTTTTACGCCCCCGAATTCTGCCTTGATTTTTTCTTCCGAAGGGTCAATTAAAACGTCTGTTTTTTTGTTGAATATCAGGTTACTGATTTCAACAAACCCCATCATACTGCTCTGGCTGACACCGTGGGCGTATAAATCAATCAACTGATCTCGGTGTCGAAATTGAATTCGGAATACTGGTTTGTTTTTTGTCGACATGGATTACAATTGCGGCTTATATGGATGCGCGAAATTATACCACCCTGATCCGGTTTAAGTTAGCCCGACCCGGCGTGGCAGCGATTTTGCGCTTATTGTTGGTGGCGACTATTTATACCTCAGCCGTGGCCAATGTTTACGCCGGCCTACCAAAAACAGTACGCAATTCCCTGGATAAGTTTAACATCGCTGAATCCTCCGTTAGTGCGATGGTTATCCCGCTGGGTTCGGGTGAGGCCCTGCTTACTCATCGCGATCAAATGGCCCGTAACCCGGCGTCAGTCATGAAATTGCTGACTACCTTCGCCGCTCTGGATATTCTAGGCCCGGCGCATACCTGGCAAACTCAATATTTCATTAATGGTACGCTGAGTGAAGGTGTGCTGGATGGTGACCTGGTCATTAAGGGTGGCGGCGACCCCTATCTGGTTCAAGAACAGTTCTGGCTTCAACTTGCTGCCCTGAGGAGTATGGGCATAGAAACCATCAATGGAAATTTGCTGATTGATAATTCAGCGTTTGATTTGCCGGAGTACGACAGGAGCGAGTTTGATCAACAGCCTACCCGATTATATAACGTAGGCCCTTCTGCGACGGTGCTCAACTTTAACGCCAGTCGTTTTCGTATTCACCCAGTCGAAGGGAAAATTGAGGTTTTGCTCGACCCGCCCGTGCACAATATAGTAATTAACAATCAACTTAAGCCCGCTAACGGGCCGTGCCATGGTGCTGAGAGTGGCTGGTCTATGGATGTTGCGTATAAAAAAAATAAGGCCTATGTGGTGCTTAGAGGCGGTTATCGCATGCGCTGCGGAAGTTATGATCTACGGCGCGCCATACTGGGTTCTGATGCTTATTTGTACGGTGTATTTGTCCACTTATGGCGTAGTTTGGGCGGTAAATTCGAGGGCGGTTATGCGTCAGCTGAAGTAAAAGAAGGGGCGCAGGCCTTTTATACGGGTGATTCGAAGCCGCTGGCTGAGGTTATCGTCGGCACCAATAAGTACTCAAACAATTTACTCGCCAGACAGCTGTTGCTGGCGGTGGGTTATCATTATTTTGGCGAAGGCACAACGGTTAAAGATGGCGTGGATTCGGTACGCGCCTGGTTGGGCGATAACGGGCTGGCCATGCCAGAGCTGGTGATGGAAAATGGTGCCGGATTGTCGCGTCAAATATTGATGTCCGCTGCCGGACTGGGTAAGTTATTGCTGCACGCATCCAGCAGCCAGTACCAGCCAGAATTTCTTGCATCTTTTTCACTGGGCGGTGTAGATGGAACGATGAGGAAAAGGCTAAAAAATATGGATCTGGGCGGGAGAGCACGACTGAAAACAGGCTATGTCAAGGGAGTGCGTACGCTGGCGGGTTATTTGCGTGCTGACAGCGGAACGGATTACGTTGTCGTGCTGTTTATCTCTGACGGAAAAGTCAATTTTAGTAACGGGAACGTGATACAGGATGATTTCATCAAATGGATATTGGAAAATGGATGAATTAAACCCGTATACCAGGGTAGCGCTATGCGTTCAGACCTTGTTGTATTACACCGACACCCAGACAGTGGTCATCCTTATAAACCACCAGCGACTGTCCGTTCGCTATGGCGCGCTGCGAGTATTGAAACTCTACCCGTGTATGCGTATTACTATACGCGGACAATACACAGGCCTGGTCGGACTGGCGATAGCGTGTTTTAGCGTTACAATAAATCGGCAGGATGGGAGGATTTCCCCCTATCCAGGTTGGTGTTTCAGTGATGACAATGCTTTTGTGCAGGGCCGGGTGGTCATGCCCCTGGACAGCGTACAGCAAGTTTTTTTCAACGTTTTTGCTGGCGACAAACCAGGCCTCACCGGTATCTGTATTGCGATCCATTCCGCCAATACCGAGGCCGCCTCGTTGACCGATTGTGTAAAACATGGCGCCACTGTGTGTGCCGATGGTTTCACCTTCCAGTGTTTTGATATCACCGGTCTGGGAAGACAGGTACTGATTCAGAAAATCCTTAAATCGTCTTTCGCCGATAAAGCAAATGCCGGTGGAGTCTTTTTTATCTGTTACAGGCAGCCCAAGATCTGCGGCTTTGGCGCGCACATGAATTTTGAGCAGATGGCCGATTGGGAACAGGGATTTTTTGAGCTCCTTCTGTCCGAGGGTATACAGGAAGTAGGTTTGGTCTTTGTCAGGGTCAGCGCCTTTTTTAAGGCTCAGGTGGTTTTCATATACGGCCGTTTGTGCGTAGTGTCCTGTCGCTATATAGTTCGCACCGAGCGACATTGCCCAGTCCATGAAGATCTTAAATTTAATTTCTCGATTGCAAAGAACATCAGGGTTAGGGGTGCGCCCTACCTTGTATTCACGCAGAAAATGTACAAAAACATTTTCCCAGTATTCGTGCGAAAAATTGGCGGTTTCCAGCTTTATACCCAGCGCGCTGCAGACTTCTCTTGCGTCGGCGAGGTCTTTTTCGGCGGCACAATATTCAGGCGCATCGTCTTCCTCCCAGTTCTTCATAAACAGACCGACGACTTCATAATCCGCTTCGATTAAAAGCGCGGCTGCGACTGCTGAATCAACGCCGCCAGACATACCGACAATGACACGGCGACCGTTATTTTTTTTCCACATTTATTTTCATAACTTCAGACAGGAATATTCTTTAACCCGGTTATTTGATGAATTACTCGGCTTAATTAAATAAGCGGCTAAAGAACGACCCCTCTTTTTTTGGTCTGGGTTGAGAACTGTCAAGGTTGGCGGTGAATATGTTAATGTTCTTCCATTTTTCGCTGGTCTGAAGATAGGGCAGATAACCATTATGCTGAAACCACGAATCTACGACCCAGCGCTCGCCGCTGTCGATGGTTTCAAGTTGCCCCGCCCAGTGCTGGTCAAGAATCGCACGCCGATAGGCGCGTTCAACGACTTTATGATATTTGAGCAAGCCATTTTGCTCAAATAATTCCAGGTAGGTGGTGGTGTTGATGGATTCGTCTATGCAGTCGAGTTGTCCCGGAAATTGAGCCTCAGGGTTTCCGAGGTCTCCCCCAAGATCACGGTAGGTTGGTGTATGCCGCCCGACAATGACCTCCATCCAGCCAATGGCATTTTTAATGTTTAACCGTTCAGATTGCGCATCAGATGCCGCAGGTTTCATCCAGTTGGCGATACTGTCCCATTCTTCCAGGCTGAGGGATATCGTTTGCTTTTTCCGGCAACTGAAATTCATGCACACGGGAATGTTGTCAATCCCGACGGGCATCACCGCCGCCCGTGTCTGGGTGAAGGCAATCAGGCCCGAACACACGGCCAGTGCGATGCAGGCCGAACGCAACATTGGGCTAAATGACAGGTTTAACATGAGCCTAGTATAAGTTGCGGAGGGATTTTCGTCATCTATTTGTTGATCTCGATCAATTAAATGAGAATAATTCTCATTAATATCCCGATATAGGTATTCAGGAATCATTCTCATTACCAGTACTATTCGATTATCTTACTAAACGAGTTATTTAAATGAAAGCAAACAACTTTTTCGCCGGCATCGTGCTTGGCACCCTGACTCTTTCAGCGATAGCCGCTGAAGAGGTGAACGTATATTCTTACCGTCAGGCCAAGCTCATTCAACCATTATTAGACGTATTTACGGAGGACACAGGCATCAAAGTGAATATCCTGTACGCTAAAAAGGGCATGCTGGAACGCCTGAAAAGCGAAGGTATAAACACGCCAGCCGACCTGGTCTTTACGGTAGATATCGGCCGTTTGTCAGACGTAAAGAACGCGGGCCTCACGCAGGCAGTGGCTTCGGATATTCTCGACGCCAACATTCCTGATAGCCAGAGAGATGATGACGGTCATTGGTATGGGCTGACGCAGCGTGCACGTATAATTGTAGCGGCTAAGGATCGTGTTAAGCCCGAAGAGATTACGAGCTACGAAGGGCTTGCCTCTGATAATATGAAGGGGCGTATCTGTACACGCTCGGGCAAACACGCCTATATGGTCGGGCTAACCGCTGCAATGATTTCGTATCACGGCAAAGAAAAGGCCGAAAAATGGGCCGCCGGCGTGAAAGAAAATCTAGCGCGTAAACCTCAGGGCAACGACCGTGCACAGGTAAAGGCAATTAAAGAAGGTGAATGTGATGTGGCAGTTATTAATCACTACTATATGTTCAAGATGTTGAATGACCCTGAGCAGAAATCTTGGGCAGAATCCGTGAATGTAATTTTCCCCAACCAGGCGGATCGCGGTACACATATGAACATAAGTGGAATGGCGATGACGAAGCACGCAAAGAATAGTGATAATGCACTTAACCTGATGGAGTATCTGTCGAGCGCAAAAGCACAGAAAATGTATTCGGAAGTTAATGGAGAATATCCGGTTCAAGAGGGAGTTGAATGGTCCGATCAGCTTAAATTGTGGGGCGAGTTTAAGCGCGACGAGCTTGATCTCGCCGACGTCGCACGCAACCGCGGGGAAGCGATTAAAATAATGGACCGGGTAGGCTATGATAATTAGTTGCTTAGCATACATTTAGACGAAACGGGACAGCGGTGTCTGATACGGAGACTTTAAATAGAATCACACTGACCAGGAAGGCACGATTTCGGGCCGATCCCTGGCAGATTGGTTCGTTTATTTTTGCCGCCCTGGCATTACTGCCCGTGCTGGCAATCGTCTGGCTGGCATTTTTCCCGGAAGAAAATATCTGGCCTCACCTGATTAGCACTTCATTACCCGTTTATGTTAAAAATACATTGACCTTGATGCTCGGTGTCGGGGTCAGTGTATTTTTGACAGGGGTCAGCACTGCGTGGCTGGTCACACACTATGAATTTCCACTGCGCAGCCAATTTGAGTGGATGTTGCTATTGCCTCTGGCGATTCCTGCTTACGTGATCGCTTATATGTACACAGATCTGCTTGAATTTGCCGGCCCCGTGCAGCAGGCTTTGCGAGCCCTGTTCGGCTGGGAGCTGGCGCGAGATTACTGGTTTCCCAATATTCGTAGTATGGTCGGCGGAATCTTAATGATGGGATTGGTGCTCTATCCGTATGTTTATTTACTCGCCAGAGCCGCCTTTTTGGAGCAATCGCCCAATCAATTTGAGGCCAGCCGTTTATTGGGGAACAGCCAATATCAATCTTTCCTCAAAGTTTCGTTACCGATTGCGCGCCCGGCGATAGTGATCGGAGTCGCGTTGGCACTGATGGAGACCCTGAACGATTTCGGCACCGTCGATTATTTCGCAATTCAAACGCTGACTGTTGGATTGTATGACGTATGGCTGGGCATGGGCAACCTGGGGGGGGCCGCACAGGTGGCCACTACCATGCTAACCTTCGTTATTCTGCTATTGTCACTGGAATACTTCGGCAGACGTCGGCAGCGATTCTATCAATCCGGTCAGCGCTTCAAAGAAAAAACCAGAATACAGCTTCCCGGTAAACAGGCGTGGTGGTTAACGCTATTTTGTGCCATTCCGGTGACCGTGGGGTTTATCATTCCGGTTGGTTTGCTGATCAATATGGCGATCATTTATTTTGACGAATCCTGGACTACGGAGTTTCGAGGCTACGCGATAAACAGCCTATTATTGTCATCCACCGCGGCAGTGATTGCTGTTCTTGTTGCCCTGTTAATTGCCTATACTCGTCGTTTGAACAGCGATAGCCGAAAAATGCTGATTATTTCGCGTGTTGCTTCGCTGGGTTATGCTGTGCCGGGCGCCGTACTCGCGGTAGGCGTAATTATTCCCTTTGCGGCCTGGGATAACTGGGTTGATGCCCTGATGCGCGAGTGGTTCGGATTTTCCACCGGCCTGCTTTTGAGCGGCACAATTTTTGCAGTGCTTTTTGCCTACGTAGTTCGGTTCATGGCGGTATCGATTGGCTCAATAGAGTCCAGCTTGTCCAAGGTTTCGGATTCGATGGATATGGCCGCACGTACATTAGGATACCCTAGGTACAAGGTGCTAACGCATTTTCCCCTGCCGTTGATCAAGGGTGGTATGCTCACCGCGGGAATGGTGGTGTTTGTTGACGGCATGAAA
>PVMS01076262.1_pt1 | contig 11035 bp, 6 predicted proteins | sample 1853461 | NCBI WGS metagenome assembly PVMS01 (sample SAMN08582032, study PRJNA380276) | Marine sediment metagenome, whole genome shotgun sequencing project. | isolation source: ocean sediment barecode stripped | collected 2017
AGTTTATGCAAAACCGGGTAGAGTGCGCCGAATGTGAGCTTGATCTTACCGGTGGATAGCTCTTCCACCCGCTTGGTAATCTCATAGCCATACATCCGTCCGTTGTCGGCCAACAACTTTAATACAATGGTTCTCAAGGTACCTTTTAACAAATCATTTGCTATCATAACGACAAATATATAACATTATTATATATAAGCATTTTATATATTCGAACAAGCTGATTCTAATTTTGTTTTTTATACAGATCACCATCCGAAATCTCAATCCGGTATGACGGAAGAATGGGAAAATCATTATATTTGGCACACCAATTTTTATTCTTGGGGGCTAAACCCCTATGATATCTTATACTAAAACCCGGATATAAGAAACTTAAACGCCAGCCCAAGTCAGCATAATATCATCAAAAGGTTCGTGAGAAGATGGATAGAAAAAAGAGAGAACCCTTAGCAATAGTAGGGATTGGATGCAGATTCCCAGGCAATGTTACCAACACGGAAGAGTTCTGGAAATTAATAATTGAAGGAGGTGATGCACTTACAGATGTTCCTCCGGATCGCTGGAATGCAAATGCCATATATGCCCCAGATTTTAAACAAGCAGGAAAAATCAGTGTCAGAAGGGGCGGATTTATCAAGGATATTGACAAGTTTGATGCATCCTTCTTCGGAATTTCTCCTCTGGAGGCATCTCGTATGGATCCTCAGCAAAGGATGCTTCTGGAACTCTCTTACGAAGCCGTGGAGAATGCCGGTATGACCTTTACGGACCTGGACGGAGCCCGTGCTTCCGTATTTATTGGTATCTCATCACATGATTATGGAGATATTCAGAATTCACCTGTTGAGCAGGTAAATATCGGGGCTCACACCAACCTGGGATCAGCACTTTGTATTTCTGCCAACAGAATTTCTTATTTCTATAATCTTAAGGGCCCCAGCATGGCCCTTGACACTGCATGTTCATCATCTCTGAATGCAGTTCACCTGGCCTGTAGAAGTATCTGGGAAGGAGATGCAGAACTTGCCTTTGCCGGAGGTGTTAACTCCATATTGAAACCCGAACCCCAAATGGGTTTTTCCAAGGGAGGATTTCTCTCTCCCGACAGTAAATGCTACGCATTTGATTCAAGGGCTAACGGATATATTCGCAGTGAAGGTGCCGGGCTGATCATCATTAAACCCTTATCCCGTGCCATTGAAGATAATGATATTATCTATGCTGCAATAAGGGGATCCGGTGTCAACCAGGATGGCACTACCAATGGAATCTCAGTTCCAAATCCCATCGCCCAGGAGGAAATGATTAGAATGGCATATAAGGATGCCGGAGTTAACACCAAGCAGGTAAGATATATTGAAGCCCATGGAACGGGCACTTTTGTTGGTGATCCCATAGAAGCAAAATCTATCGGGAAAGCGGTCGGAAACAATCGCAACGGACGATGTTATATTGGATCGGTGAAAACCAATATTGGTCATCTTGAACCTGCATCAGGTATTGCAGGGATAATAAAGCTGGCCCTGGCTATGAACAACAGGATCATTCCACCCAACATTCATTTTAAAAATCCCAATCCAAATATCCCTTTCGAAGAACTGAATCTTGAAGTGCCGGTAAAACCTATTAAATGGGAAGAGGCGAAAAATGGCAGTGTCTATGGAGGTGTAAATAATTTTGGCTTTGGCGGAGCAAACGTGCATGTTGTGCTGGAAGGTATACAAAGAAAAAAAGAGGTTGAAAGGGCAATAGAAGAAAAATTACAGATATGTACGCTCTCTACTAAGGATCCTAAAGCCTTAAGGGAACTGGCAGAATCATATGTCAGTTTTTTCAAGGACCACAATAACAAATCTGCTCTGAACGATATATGTTACTCATCCGGAGTTCGCCGGACTCATCATAATAACCGTTTGTCTGTGGTAGGCGGATCAAAAGAAGAGATAGCAGATCATCTTCAAAAGCATCTTGACGGGGAAAATCTCAGTGAAGTCTCTGAAGGCCGTAGCAACGAACTCAAGGATAAAATAGTTTTTGTTTTCTCAGGTCAGGGTCCTCAATGGTGGGCAATGGGAAGACAATTACTGGAGAATGAACCAGTTTTCGCTGAAACAATACAAAAACTTGACAAACTACTCAGTAAACATGCGAGTTGGTCACTTATAGACGAACTTACAAAAGATGAGGAGTCGTCCAGGATCAGCGAGACAAACATTGCCCAACCATGCATATTTTCGATACAGATCGCGCTCTTCGAGATGTGGAAGGCGTTGGGTATCAAACCCGCTGCAGTTGTAGGCCACAGTATAGGCGAGGTGCCTGCCGCATATGCATCAGGGGCACTGACATTAGAACAGGCTGTTCTCTTGATATTCCACAGAAGCCGTGTGCAATTTAAGGCCACGGATAAAGGAAGAATGCTGGCTGCGGGACTGACCATTGAAGAAGCAAGCAGGTTGATTCAGGGTCGTGAAGATAAGGTTTCAATTGCCGCAGTTAATGGGCCTGCAATGGTTTCCCTGTCAGGTGATGCGGATGTTATAGAGCAAATTTCAGCGGAGCTCGAAAAAAAGGATGTTTTCAACCGTCTATTGCAGATAAACGTTCCATTTCATTGTCACCATATGGAGCCTTTAAAGGAAGAGCTGCTCAGCTCCCTGAAATCACTGAAACCTTCAGCAACAAGCATCCCCTTTTATTCCACTGTGACCGGTATGGTCATGGAGGGAAAAAAACTGGATAACAAATATTGGTACCGCAACGTCAGGGAAACAGTCAGTTTTACCGGGGCCATTGATGAATTGATAAATGACGGATTCGATACCTTTATTGAATTGGGTCCGCATCCCATTCATGCCCTTGGAATCAATGACCTGCTCGATGCAAGACAAAAAACAGGACTTGTAGTTCCCTCCATCCGGAGGATGGAAGAAGAAAAGCGTACATTCCTTTCTTCACTTGGAATGCTCTATACCTGGGGATGCAAGGTGGATTGGGAAACTTTGTTCGTTGATCCTTTGTTTGTCAACCTTCCGGCATATCCATGGCAGAAAGAGCGGCACTGGCTGGAGACTGAAGATGGTAGAAAAGAACGACTCGGAACTCCTATTCATCCGCATCTTAAGCGAAAAACCACATCAGCCAGAGAGAGTCATAACATCATCTGGGACATCCACCTGGATAAACGAACCCACCCGTATATAGATGATCATAAAGTACAAGGACCCATAGTTTATCCGGGTGCCGGCCATGTTGAACTGTCCATCTCAGCTGCATTGGCGTCATTTGGTGAGAAGTTTGAATTTCTGGAAGATCTCAATTTTGAAAAAGCGCTATTCCTTCCTGATTCCGGGGAACCCATTATTATTCAAATGGATATTTCCCATGATGGAGGGGATTATTTCATTTATTCAAAGCCCCGAAGTGATAATGCTTCCTGGACCATGTGTTCCAGAGGCAAGATGAATCATATTAAGGATTCTTTTAAATCCATAGAGCTTGATATGGAGGCAATCCGGAAACGGATTACCATCCCAGTCCCTGTAAAGGAAATGCATGATGAACTCCTGGAAAGCGGACTCTATCTTGGTCCCAGTTTCAGAGCGATTAAACACCTGTGGAGAACTGAAAAGGATTGGGAATCATTCAGTGAGATAGAGGTACATGAAAGCATCCGTTCAGAGTTCTTCCAGTACAATCTTCACCCTGGAGTTCTGGACAGTTGCTTCCAAACCGTATTCGGAATATTTAATACCCGGGAAGATACAAACAAGAAAATGGGTGTTTATATCCCGGTTCACATCGACCGGATAAAGTTCCATAAAAAAGCCAGTTCCTATAAAATGTTTGTCTATGGCAGGTTGAGGGAATGGACTGATGAGTATGCACTGGGTGAACTGTGGATTTTTAATGAAGAGGGGGAGGTTATTGCTGAATTTCAAGGCTTCCGATCACAATATCTGAAAGGATCCAGGGGTGAATCTTCAGGTGAACAGGAAAAGTGGTTTTATGAGTACAACTGGACCATGAAATCCAGGTCGGATCAGGAGCTTGTGCGCGATCCCGGGAAATACATTTTATCTCCTAATGCCATCAGGGGCAGGGTTGATGAGACCATCAGCGAAATAAATGAGTTGCCCGAACAGGCTGATTATTATGATAATTATGAGCCACGGCAATACAAGCTCACGATTGGCTATATCTGCTCTTCCCTCAGAGAAATGGGAATGTCTTTCACACTGGGAACAAAAATCAATGTCAGTGAGCTGATTAAGGAATTTGGGGTGATCAGAGATCATCACCGCCTGTTTTACCATATATTCCATTTGTTGAAAAACGCAGGAATTGTAAAGGGCGACAAGGATGATTACACAGTCATAAAAACTCCTGAATTCAGGGATACTAAACTTTGGATCGATGAAATCAATGAACAGTATCCACAATTTCGTCACGAAACAACCCTGCTGGGCCGTTGCGGACCTGAAATTGCTGGAGTTCTGACTGGAGAGGTGGACCCGATCCAGTTGATCTTTCCTGAAGATCAGTGGGACCTGATCGTCAAATACTACGTGGAAGGATTTGCATTTAAAAAGTATAATGATCTTGCTTCCCGTGTCGTTTCAGAATTGGTGAATGAAGTACCTGAAGATCAAACGATACGCATACTTGAAATTGGTGCAGGAACAGGTGGCATGACACAGGCCGTTCTGCCATTGCTGCCTGCCGGAAGAACAGAATACTATTATACGGACGTGTCGCATGTATTCATGCTAAAGGCACAGCAGCGTTTTGCCCGGTATCCCTTCGTACAATATAAGTTGTTGGATATCGAGAAGGATCCGGGTGAACAGGGTTTTGATATCAATTCATTTGATCTGGTCATTGCTTCCGATGTGATTCATGCCACCCGAAATCTTAAGACAACTTTCGGCAACGTGAAACGTTTGCTTGCTTCTGAAGGAATCCTGCTTATGCTGGAGGTGACCAATTCTCCTGTTTACCTCGATTTTATTTTCGGGATGACAGAAGGATGGTGGTTATTCGAAGATACGGATATACGTCCAGATCATGCTACCATGAGTCCGGACCGGTGGCAAAAAGTTCTTGAAAGGGAGGACTTTTCAGATGTGGCTGTGTACAGTGACTTTGAAAAAAATGAGTCTTCCTGCCAGAGTGTGATTCTTGCCCGCAACGAGAAGCTCGATTTGACCAATAAAACATTGGAAGAATCACCAAAGCTTGGCCAGGCAGATTGGCTGGTGTTTGCTGATGATATGGGTGTGGGTGAATTCATCCAGTCCAGGCTGACTGCCATAGATAAGCAATCATACATTGTTAAACGGGGAAAGGCTTTCAAGAAAATCAGTGATATGAATTTGAGATTGATCCAAGAAGCCAGGAAAATGTAAACAGCTTGATTGACTTGCTTTCCGAAAAGGGGAAATTCCAGGGAATCATATTTTTATGGGGATTGGATTCAGCTGCCAATGCACAACTCAATATCGATAAAATCTTACAGGCCGAGGAACATTCATCACTGACTATAATGAATGTAATGAGACGGTTGAATGCGACCAATTACGAAAAAAATCCTGAGATATGGATGATAACCACAGGTGCACAATCGATCGAAAATTCTCCAGGAACGGTTCAGCTATCCCAGGCCGGGCTGAGGGGTGTGAACAGGGTGATCATCAATGAATTTCCTGTTTTTAATTCCACCATGGTTGATTTCAGTCAACCTGTTCAGAAGGAGGAAGTCGATGCACTTATCGAAGAAATACTGGCAGGTGACAACGAGGACGAGATAGCCTTCAGGGGCAATAAGCGATTCATTAACAGGTTGGAAAGGATTTCTACCGATAATATTGCCCTTCGCGCATTGAGGACTTTGCCTGCCGAGGAATCACCCTATACGCTTACCATTGATGAATATGGAGTTCTGGATAACCTGGTTGTCAGGGAAACATCTTCAAGGGAACCCGCTGATGATGAGGTAGAAGTGAATATCAAAGCGTCTGCGCTTAATTTTCGCGACATCATGCTCTCCATGGGACTGCTTTCAAATGATGCCATCAGCGGCGGATTGTTCGGAAAGACCATGGGATTGGAATGTGCCGGAATCGTCACAGCTATTGGAAAGGATGTTAAAGCGATAAAAGTAGGTGATGAGGTGATGGCTACTGCTCCTTCCTGCCTGGGTAAATTTGCCTACCCAATGGCCTGTCACGTTGTACAAAAACCCGTGAATATTAGCTTCTCCGATGCTGCAACACTGCCTGTTGTATATGTCACCGCTTATTATTCCCTTGTACATCTCTGCCGGATAAGGAAGGGGGAAAAGATCCTCATTCATGCAGCTGCAGGAGGTGTTGGTATTGCTGCTATACATATTGCCAAAGCTGCTGGTGCCGAGATTTATGCTACAGTAGGCAGCAAGGAAAAGAAAGCGTATATCGAGAGTATAGGTGTTCCATCTGACCATGTTTTAAACTCCCGTACACTAGAGTTTGCCGATCAGCTCATGGACCTGACAGGTGGAGAAGGTGTGGATATAGTCCTCAATTCTCTTTCGGGTGAGGCTATATATAAGAGCATCAGATGTTTATCGCCTTACGGAAGGTTTGTGGAGATTGGCAAAACAGACATATACCGAAACAGTAAGCTTGGACTTCAGCCATTTGGCAATAACCTCTCCTATTTTGGAGTCGATGTGGACAGGCTTTTCAAACAAAAGGAACAGTTTAGCGGTGAACTGTTTCAGGAAGCCATAAATTACTTTGTTGATAACAAGTTTCCTGTACATCCGTCTGTAATCTTCCCGATTTCAGAGATAAAGGATGCTTTTCAATATATGGCTGGTGCCAGGCATATTGGCAAGATCATTATCACTATGGATGGCGATGTACAGGTAGCTCCGCCAAGGGAGATCCGGTTTAAGGATAAGGCTTCATATATGCTGACAGGTGGTTGTTCGGGATTTGGGCTTGCCGTGGCTGATTGGATGACAAGCAAGGGAGCAATGCACCTTGTATTGATGAGCAGGACCGGACCCAAGACAAAGGATGAGAAGAAAGTTATTGACAGAATGCGAGACAGGGGTGTAAACGTGATGATCGCAAAAGGGGACGTATCCAACAGGGAGGATGTTGACCGGATCATGGATCAGGTGAAGGACAAAATGCCCCCCCTGAAAGGGATTCAGCATGCTGCTATGGTTCTTGATGATGGAAGTATACCGGAAATTGACCATGAGCGCTATTTGAAAGTCTTTATACCAAAAAGTATCGGTTGCTGGTTGCTGCATGAGGCTACCCTTGATTTGGACCTGGATCATTTTGTACTCTATTCATCCATTTCGTCCATTTATGGCAATCCCGGACAGGTGAGCTATGTGGCTGGTAACAGTTTCCTGGAGAATTTTGCACAGTTTAGGCGATCACAGGGAATGGCTGCCATGACCATTAACTGGGGAGTACTGGGTGATGTCGGATTTGTTGCACGAAGTGGAAATGTGGGAGGATTGCTTTATAAGCAGGGTTGGAAAACCTTTACCTTGGAGCAATCAACAGATATTCTCGAACAGATGCTGCTGACCAATCCGGTTCAGCGGGTTGCCACCGATTCTGACTGGGAGATGGTGGGTAATTTTTATCCTCATTCCAGTGAAACAAGCCGTTTTGGCCACCTGATCAAGGAAAAGGAATTATCAGCAGTTTCTGCCTCAGGAGCCGGTGAAGGTGGATTGGCAGTTACTCTAAAGGAATTGGACAAGGAGGAACAATCTGAAATTCTGGAATCTCATTTACGGGATACTTTTGCCAGGGTACTGGGTTCTTCGGCCGAGAAGGTAGATCCTGTGGAACCGGTTACAAAATATGGGCTGGACTCATTGATGGCCAATCAGATCAGGAACTGGATCCAGAGCAGTTTGTCGGTGGATTACTCCATGATGCGGATCATGAAAGGTCCTACCCTGCAGGAAATGACAGAACAGATCCTGGATGAAATGAACGGACAGCTCAGTTCCGGGGATGGTCAGGGTGAGGAGAAAACGGAATTGGATAAATGGGTACTGCGTACCAGGGAGATTGATAATCCAAGGATGCGCCTCTTTTGCCTTCCCTATTTCGCCGGGGGTGCCTCTGTCTACAGCAGCTGGAATGAGCAATTGCAGGATGGAATTGAGGTATGTGCCATTCAATACCCTGGGCGCGAAGAGCGTATGGGAGAAAAACCATTTGACAATTATCTCGATCTGGTCAAGGCAATCTCAGAGGTAATCGACCCACTATTAAACTGTCCAATCGCATTTTATTGTCACAGTGCGGGGGCCGGTATAGGGCTGGAGCTGGCAAGATATTTGAGAAGGGAAAAAGGCATACAACCTGTTAAATTTATTGTTGGCGGATGGAGGTCACCCCACCTCGTGAGTCCCTTTAAATTCTTGGATGCCATTGACGATGATGAGGTTTATATGGATAAGAACATTCCTAATATCCTTAATCATCTGAGATCATTGGAAATTCCTGAATCCGTGCTTCAGAATAAGGAGTTGATTAAAGAGATGCTCCCCGCCCTTCGTGCAGATATACTTCTGGGTAAAAGATATACTTACTACGAGGATGAACCATTGAATTGTTCCCTGACAGCTTTAGCGGGGAAAGAGGATACTGTTTTTTCAGAGGAGCAGGTCAAACAGTGGAAGAAACATACCTCTGGCGATTTCAGGTTTATCAGGGTAAATGGAAGTCATCTGTTCTGCCGGGATAACAAAGAGGAACTCCTGGAATTATTAAACGAAGAGTTACGGGAATTTGCAAATGTCTGAAAAATCAGAAAATCCTTATAGCATTAAGGACGTTTTAATTGTGAATCAACCTGAGGCAGCACCATTCCCTGACCTGTTGAAAGGAGATATTCATATTTGGACCGTCTCAGTTGATATGCCTGAAAACCAGGTTGAACGCTTACAATCAGTTTTAACTGCTGAAGAAAAAACAAAGGCATCTTTTTACAAATTTGAGTCCGCCCAGCATAGCTATATTGTTACCAAGTCTGTATTAAGGATACTGTTATCTGCATATTTGGATACGAACCCGGCAGATATAGTGCTGGGAGCCCACAAAAAGGGTAAACCATACCTGGTGAGTGATACTTCAATTTTTTTCAATATTTCTAATTCACATGATATCTGTGTATATGCGTTCTCGCGTGAAGCTGAAGTTGGTATTGATATTGAAAAGATCCGGGACCTGCCTGACATCGACCTGCTAATTGAAAAGAATTTGACCAGCCGTGAAAAAAAGTACTTTCAGAAGGATCCTGATAACAAATTAACCAGGTTCTTTCAATTCTGGACTTTCAAGGAATCTTATCTGAAGGCCATCGGTGAAGGAATGCGCCTCACGCCCGAGAATCTGGAGTTCTCACTGGAGGACGGAACAATCAAACTGCGTTCAGTTAATTATGGATTTGATGCAGCAAACTGGCAGTTCAAGGGATTTACAAGGGAGGGTAATTATACAGGGTCGCTCGCATATTCAGGAAAAGATACAATCATCAAAGAAATGAGTATTACCTTTAATGGGTCATCCTGATTCAATTGTTAGCTATCTTTATCTTTTCATAATAACACAATATCATAAAACCCGCATGATCAAGAATTTCCTGAAGGACAAGTTTCTTATAACGAAGCTTAGAAACAGATTTATACCATCAGTACAAATATTGCAGCGTCAACTGTTTCATCAATACAGTGAGATGACAAAAAAAGGTGAAACACTCTCATTAACTGATACAGGATTCCGGGTATACTCGCAGTTTGAAGAGGATGGAAAGTTATTGTTTGTTTTTCTGTCATCGGGATGAGCAACAAAACTTTTGTTGAAATCGGGTCAGACGATGGTGTAAACAGCAACTCTGCTAATTTGTATTTCAATTTTGGCTGGCATGGCTTGTTTATGGATGGAAACCCGAAGAGCGTTAAACGTGGTGTGAAATTTTTCAACAAGTATCCACATCCCTGGTACTACAAACCGAAATTCGTTTGTGCTAAGGTAACACGTGAAAATGTGAACGATTTAATTGAAGGGGCTGGCTGACAAGGAATTGCCAGAAGTAAGTGTGGAATCCGTCCTAACACATCCTTCCGCTAAAGAGGCTTACAAGAAATTTGAAGCAATTAAGGACTGGGAATATCTTGAAGCATAAATTTTAAAAGTCATTTATTGCTATTTTTGTGCAATGGAAAATAGAATTAAGGTCAGGCGAAAAACCTTATTCATTTGGATCGCAGTTGTAATCATAACTCTTGTTCTTTACTATGTTTATCGGGATCTTTTTGATATCAGTTTCCTGAAAGAACATGTACGTGATCACAAGGTGCTTGTACAAAGCCTCTATCTTATTATCCTCACTTTTATTGGTCTTACTTTTATTCCTTCTACTCCGTTTGCCGTTGCAGGCGTTCTTTTGTTTCCTCCCCTGGAAGCCTACATCATAAACCTCATTGGAATAATAACCTCATCTATAGTTGTTTACTACTTCACTCAGTATCTCAGACTCGACGTCTGGCTTGAATCGAAATACCCTGCACAAATAGAAAAGGTAAAAAAGGCCCTTCGTAAAAAGGAACTACCCATCATCGCTGGCTGGAGTTTTTTTTCCAGTTGTGCCTACAGACCTCATAATCTATGTGAGCAGCACCCTCAACATCCCTTTCTGGAAATGCGCTGTCGGGTTAATTATTGGGGAAGGGACGCTGAATGCTTTCTATATCTTCTCAATAGATTACTTTATTTAAATAAAAAAGCCATCAAGCATTCGCTTGACAGCTTTGGTTATTGGGTGGAAGACCGTATTCTAACCCACCAATCTGCACCCCTCTAAGCACCTGTATACCAGTCTTAATTAAAACCTTACTCGTTTCTTTTACGTATATTTACATATACTAAGTTAGAATATAGTTAGATATGAACACAAGACTGATGATAGAAGCCACCAAGGCAAACAAGGCAGGTGACTGCACCGA
>PVMS01158561.1_pt1 | contig 11035 bp, 9 predicted proteins | sample 1853461 | NCBI WGS metagenome assembly PVMS01 (sample SAMN08582032, study PRJNA380276) | Marine sediment metagenome, whole genome shotgun sequencing project. | isolation source: ocean sediment barecode stripped | collected 2017
GAGACTGTTCCATGCGTAGCATGGAACAGTCTCATCCAACAGCCGTGGAAGATCATGTCAATCGGCGCCCGCGAATGGGCCCATGGGTCATGATCAATGAGAAATGGTATTACTGAAAAGAGAAAGGATCAAACGAAAGACCATCGAGTGCCGGCGCTTGCAACACCGCAAAGACGCCGCCTAAAATCACCAACCAGATGAGCCAGAGCCTCTGTTACGAAAGAACCTCAACACGCCCATTCATTTTGATGACGGACAGTGTACTAGGGTCAAGTCGTAGCACATCTTAGGTGCCTAATAGCCCCCGAGTAAGAGGACGAGAGAGGCTGTCACCACTATGATTGCTCGCACAAACATCGCCAGAAAAACGGACAATCACGAAAATCCGACAGTCCAAACTCAGATGGATTTCCGGCATCGCCTTTTTCACTCCATAACGGGGCATCGGAAATGACGGTCACAGGTACACCAATTCAGCTGCCAAATGTCCGAGACGGGTCAGGTCCGGACTCCACAAACGGCCCTGCTATAGGCCCGCTCTTCGGGCTGAAGCAGACTAAATCAGGCGAAAAACGGACATGCCGGTTGGAATGTCGGCTGTCGGGGGCAGAGTGGACGTAATCGGTACGAAAGCGGACACCCCGATCATTCGCTTGGTAAGAGCCATTATCAAGCGTTGGGAAGACCCCTATGGCGTTAAGGGCGGGGTCTCTCGCTGGGGAACTTAGCTTTGAGCGAGCTCCCGTGATCCCAACGGCTCGCTGTCGTCGAGGGGGTCTGGCCCGAACCGGTTGGAACCCTCTGTTCCGAGCAAGAAGCCGAGGTAAATGAACATCCAAAGGGCGCCAAATAACGGGATCAAATAGATTAGCTGATACCAACCGGAACGATCCTGATCGTGGCAACGCTTAGCGCCGACTGCGATCATTGGCCAAAGAGAAAAGATACCAACCACCGTCGCAATGATCCCGATAGGGACGCCTGAACTCGTCACATATTGCGTCCCAACAATTGGGTCCAGAAAGCCAGCCATTAAGTTGATCACAAATATAGGCAGGAAATACCAGAGCCAGTACACGGAACGTCTGACTCTGCCGTCAAAAGAAAACCAAACGTATCCGATGGACATGCTTTGCGCGGCCATAGTACTGCTCCTCTGGCAGTAGAAGATAGGGTCGCAGTTTGACTACACAAGATTGAGAATTGGTTACTTGGTACACACCAAGAGTTGGTCGATAGAGTGACTGTCAACAGACCAAGAGGGTGATTCGCCCGCTTGACAGCTGGACTCAACCGGACGCATGACAAGAACCCCAACCGCTCGCCCTATCTCCGTCCTGATCCGCGAGCACAGCGAGGATGCTGCTCTGGAGGCTGCACAGCGTGCCGACGCCATGCTTGAGAAAGGTAGCCTAGACGGGCAGCGGGTGTGGAAGCGGGTGCTGGCGGCCGTCGAGGAGATCCAGAGGCGGGAGCTTCGAGAGGGAGAGGCGGTGAATTGAGACCGCCCTAGTTCTACGCCAGAGGGAATGACCGCTTTCGGAAGCAGAACCGGACATTCTTAGATGCCCTGAATAACGTCTGAGATTAGCCACAAGGAGGCATTCATAAACTCGAAGCCGTGCATGCGTGTCGCCATGCTCGTGCAGTTGACCGCCAGCACCTCGCGGCAAAGCAGGAGGCAGGGCGTGCTAAGGTCCTCGATGCGGGCCAAGGACCTAAATCCGAGCTGCGGCGTCCAAATTGGCGGCCGCAAAATCCCAGTTGACCAAGTGCTCCAGAAAGCTGTCGACGTAATCGGCCCGGCGGTTCTGATAGTCTAGGTAATAGGCGTGTTCCCAGAGGTCGATGGTCAAGAGGGTCTGCAGGCCCTGGGTCATGGGCGTGTCGGCGTTCAAGGTGTTCATGGTCTTGAGCTTGCCGCCCTCGACCACCAGCCAGGCCCAGCCGCTGCCGAAACGCTGCAGGGCACTGGTCGTCAGGGCCTCGGCCAAGCCCTGGTAAGATCCGAAATCGCGGTCGACTGCCTCGGCAAGGGCGCCGCCCGGTCGGCCGCCGCCGCCGGGGCGCATGGCGTTCCAGAAGAACGTATGGTTCCAAATCTGTGCGGCGTTGTTGAAGAGCGCCTTCCGCCCCTCGTCGCCGGCGGTCTCGCGGATGATCGCCTCCAGCGAGCTGTTTTCCAGGGCACCGCCAGCGGTTAAATGGTTCAGTTTGGCGACATAACTTTTGTGATGCTTGCCGTAGTGAAAGGAGATGGTCCGAGCCGAATAGTGGGGCTCGAGCGCATCTTCGGCATAGGGCAAGGAGGGGAGTTCGAATGGCATCTTGAGAGGTCCTCTACTCAATGTCCCTATCGCGCAGGCGAGGCCGGTCGGGAAGTCGGCGACAATAATCGGAAAATCGTAGGCAGGCCGCAAGCCCGGAGTTGCTGCGGCCGCTGGCGCCGAGTTCCAGGGCCACTATTTAGCGAGAAGTCATAGACCGCAGCGCGAAGCGCCGTCGGCTCTGCATCCGTGGCCTCTATGATGCCCTTCGCCGGCATCGCAATAGCGATCGAGTGTGTCACAGCCACGAAGGGCTGGAGTCGACCCAACTCGGTCATTCAAGCTCACCGATGCGAACGTCGGCTTTGAGATCGATAAGCGGCCGTCCAATTGCCGCGATCAGTTAGGTAGTTGATAGCCAAATGGAGACAATCACGTCGTTTCTTTGTCGGTAACTTAGATTGCGTGTGGATTGAAATTCCCGAGCGCGCAGCCTTGTACTTTGACGGAGCCTTCCAAGGGCTCAGCCCTGCTGAAGGGTGCGATTCAAGGGATCGCGACCGAGCAGGGACGCAGCCAACACTTCAATGGGGTGTAGGCATGGGCGCCCGGTGGTGGCCGCAATGTTCCAGCGGCAGGTTTCACTGTCACAGATAACAAAGTCTGGGTTCTCTTCGGCGATTTGCTCGCGCAGGCCCGCACCCACCGCGACCGCAATGTCATGCTTGTCCCGATCGTATCCATAGGTACCCGCCACGCCGCAACAGGCCGCCTCGGAAAGCGCGAGATCGAGCCCGGGGACTCGTCTCAAGAGCTCCACCGCCGGCAAACCCATGGCGTGGCCCCGCAACTGGCACGGGCCATGATAGAGCGCCCGATGGGACAGGGCTTGAAAATCCCCCGCGAGCCTCTCGATCGCGCCTTCGCGCAGGTATTCGCAAATGTCGGCCACCGAGCCCGCAACGAGATCTGCGTCCCCGTCGACCTTATCGAGCAAGGCAGCGTATTTGCTGCGCAACGTAAGACTGCAACTCGTCGAGGTGGCTAGGATGGTTCGGCCCTCTCTCGCCGCAGGGGCCAGAGCCGCTATGAGTTCGGACGCCCGTTCCTCGGCCGGGCCCCAGTCACCGCTGGACAGCATAGGCAGGCCGCAACAGGCGCCGCTTGGGGCCTCCACCCGGTACCCCAGATGGTTCAGGACCTCCACCGCAGCCATGCCAACCTCCGGATCGAAGTGTTCCACCGCGCAGCCGGAGAAATAAGCCAGCGTGCCGCCATCGGGCTGCCGCCGCCCGTCGAGCCATCGACGGAACGCACGTCCGCGAAACTTGGGCAGGGGTGCATTTCGATCAACGCCTATGAGCTGGTTAGCCAACCATCTCAAGGGGCCATTACTCAGAATGCGATTGGACAAGGACGGCCAAAGCCCGCCGAGCCGGCCGATCAGATCCGGCTGGTTCAACAGTCTCTGACGCAGTGGCAGGCCGCCTTCGGTCCGCACCATATCTGCCTTGGCAAGTGTGCTGAAATCGGTGATGGCGCCCTCGTTCGGGCAACCGGTGGTGCACACCCCGCCGCCGCTGCAAAGCGCGGGAGCGGCTTCTCTCACCTGTTCGATAATTCGAAAGCGCTGCGCCTGGGGCCCGGTGTACTTCGGCCCGGGGAAGCGGTCGGTCACCGCAGCGACCGGGCAATACGCCTGGCAGATCCCGCATTTGGTGCAGCTGTCCATGGTGCGAAGCGTGGCCTCCCTGCCGCGTCGCACGACCGGGGGCTGGCCGGCAGACGTTCGATGAAGCGTCATGTGCCGAACCGCCCGAGTACGAGGTCGATGCTCGCCCGCCATTCCGACCAGAGAGCCTGCCGTTCGTCGTCACCCATCGCGGGCTCGTAGACCCGGGTGTCCGGCTTCATCGACCGCACGTCGCCGCGGGTCAGGCGTCCGGCCCCAATCCCGGCCAAGAGGGCCGCGCCCAGCGCCGTCATATCCGGCTCCTGGGAGACGACGACCGGCATATCGAGCAGATCCGCCTGCCGTTGCATGAGGTAGGCATTTCCGGTCGGACCGCCGTCGGCCTTCACTTCTCGTAGGCTGCCGCCGAGCTTGTCGTTCAGGGCGTCGATCACCTCGGCGCAGCGAAAGGCGATACCGTCGAGCAATGCGCGTGCGATGTGACCTCGTTCGCTATCGAGACCGAGGCCGGTGATCATGGCCCGCGCACCGGACTCCCAATGGGGCGCCGAGAGGCCGGCAAAGCAGGGCACAAACGAGACACCGCCGCTGTCGGCTACGGTCTCGGCCAGTGCTGCGGAGTCCGCGGCAGAGGAAAGCAGGCCGGCGCTGACCGCCCAGTCGATGGCCGAGCCCACCGAGAAGACCCCGCCTTCCACCGTATAGTCCAACTGGCCTTCCACATCCCACGCGATGAAAACCAGGAGCCTGCCATCCGGCTCCGCTGGGGTGGCGCCCGTGTTGGTCTCGATGAAGGCCCCGGTCCCATAGGTCGCCTTGACGCTCCTATCGTCCCAGCAACCCTGGGCGAACAGGGCGGCATGAGCATCCACCGCGTCCGCGGTAATGCGAACACGGCTCGCCGGCACATCTTCGTGCCGGACCCGGCCGAAATCGCCGCAGGTCGGCCGAATCTCGGGCACCGCCTTTTCGCTGAGGCCAAAACCCTCGAGCAGGTCCGTGTCCCAATGGACGCCGCGAAGATCGAACAAGGCCATGCGCGAGGCGGTGGCCGCGTCGGTCGCGTGCACCTCTCCATTCGTCAATTGGTAAATGACATAGGAATCGGTGCCACCCAAAGCCAGGGTGCCCCGTTCGAACTCCCGCTTCGCGTCCGGCAGGTTCTCCACCAGCCATTTGAACTTGGAGGCGGAGAAATAGGGATCGAGAAAGATGCCGGTGCGTGCCCGTACGAGCCGATCCAGCCCTTCTTCCGCCAAGGCACTGCAAAGACCGCTGGTCCGCCTGTCCTCCCAGGAGATCGCCGGTCCAATGGCCAAGCCGCTGTCCTTCGACCAGGCCATGCTGGTTTCGCCCTGATTGGCGATTCCGATCGCTTCCACGTCGTGCCACGTGAGACCGGCGGCGTCCAAAGCCGCGATGGCGGCCGCGAGACTCGTCTGAAGAAAGTCCGGGGGATCGTGTTCCACCCAGCCGACCTGCGGCGTCCGCTTGGGCATGCGAACCGACCCGGTGCCTCGTTTGCCCCGTTCCGGGTCGTAGACCACGGCCGTCGCGGTAGAGCCACCGTGATCGATGCCGAGAAAGACGCCGGCCTCCATTCTCAACCCTCCATGTAGGCGCAGGCTTCTTCCGCCGCGGCCCAGCCTGTTGCGATGGCCACGCCCTCGACCGAGGACTCCTTGGGTGGGTTCCAATGGCCCAGGGTGCGGCCGGTCACGAACAGATTCTCATAGGCAAGCTGGCCGCCGGCCAGAGGCCGCAGCCGATCATCGGTTTCAACCCCGGCTTCGTGCAGCGCATCCAATGCTTGCTCCGGATTGTCGGCCTCCAGGGGGCGGCTTTGCGAGACCTCTAGGCCGAACACGGGCTCGTGCGCCAGCCCATGGGAATCGACCTCGAGCCCGCCCATAAGAACCCCGCCCGTGGCAATCACGAAGGTCTCGGCCTCGAACCGCCGGCCGGTCCCGTCCAAGACCGCCTCGCAACGACCATTGCTTGCTGGCGCCCCAACGGCCTGCGCACCCAAATGCAGCAGCGCGCCTTGCTTTTGAATTCGCCTGGTGAGGCAACGGCTCAGCCGCATCCCCGGAATGCTTGGCGGAAGCGTGGGAACCTCGCGGCAAGGCAGGCCGAGAGCCTGTTCGGCCGCCGCCATGATCTCACCCTGTCGATCGAGACCCAGAACGGCCGGGAAGAGGGCACAGGTGCTGTTGCCGGGCAGACGCTCACGGATGGACCGGAAGTAGGCGGCCGGATCGCCGTGCGCATCGAAGAACCTGGCAAGACGCATACTATCGGGGCTGCCGCAGGGACCCTCGAGCCGCAAGAGGTGGGCGTCGATCTGTCGCCGCCGCAACTCAGCAACCGTCACGCCCGAGGGAAAGTCCCTGTGCCCTTCAAAGCAAAAGACCGCGACGGGCCCGCCTTCCAGATCCGCGAAGGTAGCCTGATGAAGGCTCGCGGCAAACACGGGAACGGCTTGGCTGGCCAATGACACGGCCAGCATGTTTCTGCCGTGCGATCTGAGTTCGATGCCCAGTTCCTCGCTCCTCTCAAAGAACCCATCCATGGCGGCCCGGACGCGGGCCTTGCCCAACAGGCGGAATGGATGGCGCTCATCGAGCGCGTCAATCGCCTCATAGGGATCCTGGACCACGGCCTCACCGGCACTCGGCTCATAGCCGAGCAGATGGAGGCCGTCGGGCGCATAGTGGAGCGAGCCGCCACCGGCCGCGACGAGTCGTACGCTTCTTCCCCGCTCGAGCAAACGCAACGCGGCCACAAGACCGTCGAGTTCGCAGCCGAGGATCAGCGCGTCGGTTTTCATCGCCGATCCTCGCTCGGGAGAATCTCGGGGCGCAGGCGGATGCCCATAATTTCGCGGAACACCAGGTCGCTTAGCAGCACCTGACGTGCCTGATCGCCCCAGGCCGTTCGGGTCATTCCTTTGAGCCGCTCGCTCCAGAAGCGAGCGAGGGCCTCCTCGACGGGGAAGCTGGGATCAGCCTCCGCCAGCAGGCCGGCTACGCGCCCGGCGCAGAACGTCCCCTGACAGGGCCCGAAGCCGATCCGCAGGCGACGGCGCAGGTCATGGAGCCCGTGGCCACCCTCGCTGATGAGCGCGGCCAGGTCCGACGGGCTGACGGCCTCGCATTCGCAGAGTCCGGAGTCTCGCCGGTCCCGGGTCTCAGCGGACTCGAAACTCCCGGCCGGACGCCAATGGGAGGCTGGGTGGTGGGAGTCTGGGTGGCGGGATGTTGGGCCATGGCCTGCCAAGGGAGTCGTCGCCGTGCGGCAAGGTGCCGTGATCTTGAAGTGGCGGCAGACCTGATCTCCCAAATCCTCCGCCATGGCCCGGTGTGTCGTCAGAGATCCGCCGCATAGGGTGAAGAATCCCGACACTCCCAGCGGACCGTGGTCGATCACCTGGTGCCGCCTTGGCAGCGGTGTTTCTTGCGGCCAGTCCGCCGGCTTGACGAGAGGGCGCACGCCCGCCCAGGCGCGGAAGGCCCTGTACGATCGAAAATTCGGGATCATCGCCTCGCCGCCGTCCAACAGCGCCTGGACCTCTTCCGGCCTCACCCTCGTGGTGTCCGGGTCGCCAACCACTTCCGAGGTCGTGCCGAATAGGCTCACCGTGCCGGTCGGAACCAAGATGTCGTGGCTGGTTGGCGGGCGGCAGCGATTGATCGCCTTGCGAACGAAACGATGCGCCAACACCAAGATGGCCCCCTTGGTGAGTTCGAGATCGACCGCCTGATCCGCCAAGGCCGCAACGCGTGCCGCCCATGGGCCGGCGGCATTGATGATGCCATCCACCTCGAGCGACCGTTCGCCGCCGCTTCCCGCCACCCGGACCGAGCGAATTCGCCCTCCGGCCAGGTCGAAGCCTTTGACCTGGTGGCGGGTCAGGATTTCGCCCCCGAGGGCCCGCGCGTCGTCGCAGAGCGCAGTGACCAGCCCCCAGGGATTGATGGTCGCATCGGGCACCGCGAAGGCGCGCTGGATCGCTGGCGTGAGGTGCGGCTCGTCTCGCCTCACGGTATCGGGGTCCCGTTCTTCAACGGGAATTCCGGCCGTCTCGCAGCCTGATTTGAAGGTATCGGCGAAGGCTGGTGGATCCTCTGGCAGGGAGACGAAGAGGCCACCGGTCGGCTCGACCACATGGGGCACGAGGCCGGCCACGATCTGCCGCTCGCGCATGCACTCGGCGGCATAGTCCGTATCGCTGACCGCATATCGCGCGCCGCTCTGCAGCATGCCGTGAAAGCGGCTACTGGTGCCCGAGCCCAAATCTCCGAATTCGACCAGAGTCACGCGAAAGCCGCGCAACAGGAGATCGCGCGCCACCGCGCAGCCGGTCGCGCCGCCGCCAATGACGGCAACCCGTGGCGCGGAGGCCCGCCGTGGTTCGCTCGTATCAGGCCCTTGCGACGACATCCAGCCCGAGCTCCTTCCTGCGCCGTTCTGCCCAGGCATTGATCAGGCGATCGGCGGTAATGGCGATAAAGGCAACGCAAATGCCGGCCGTGAGGCCACGGCCAGGGTCTACCTTCGAGAGGGCGATCAGCGTTTCCTGCCCGAGATCCCGTGTGCCGACCAAAGCGGTGATGACGAGCATACTGAGGCCCATCATCAGGGTCTGGTTGACGCCGAGCATGATGTCCGGCAGGGCCAAGGGAAGCTCGACCGACTTCAGCAGCTGTCCGCGCGTGCACCCGACGGAACGGGCCGCTTCGACAACTTCAGCGGGAACCTGGCGAATCCCATGATCGGTGTAACGAATGGCTGGAGCGACGGCATAGAGCACCACGGCAACCATGGCCGAGAAGTCACCGACGCTGAAAAGCATGATGACGGGGATCAGATAGACGAACGCGGGCAGGGTCTGCAGCGTGTCGATAATGACCTGAACCACTTTGTGAACCCGGTCGTTTCGAGCTGCCAGAACGCCGATCGGCACCCCGATGAGACAGGCCAAAAATACACAAATCCCGACGAGGTAAGCCGAGATCACGGCCTTCTCCCACAAACCCACCACGGCGATGAAGGCGATCAGCGCACCGGTCACCAGGGCGAGGCGCAGGCCCCCCAAATGAAAGCCAAGCGCGGCGATCGTGAGCACGACACCGAGCCAAGGCAGAGACAGCATGAAGCTCTTGACGGGCTTCAGAAGGTAGATGAAGAAGGCATCTCGGACGGCGCCGATGTAGACGTAGAGGTTGATGTTGATCCAGTCGATGATCGAATCCCAGAAACGGCCGGTGGTGACAGTCCAGTCGTCTGGAACCGCGGCAAACGGCGTATACCAGATACCGGCGATGGTCGTGATAATTGCGATCCCCAGCGCCAGGATCAGAGCCCTGTGGCGAACGTGGAATGGCAGATGGCGCGCCTGGTGCATCGGCCGGCGCGCCGCGAAGCTCTGGCTCACCCTGTCGAGCACGATGGCGACCAGTGTGATCGCAATTCCGGCTTCCGCACCTTGGCCGATACGCAGCGCCTTTAGCGACTGCCAGACATCGAACCCGAGCCCGCCGGCGCCGATCATCGAAGCGATGATGACCATGTTGAGAGCCAGCATGATGACCTGGTTGACGCCGACCATCAGGTGCGGCCGGATCGACGGCACCATGACTTGCCACGTCAACTGCAAGCGAGAACAGCCCGCCATTCGGCCGAACTCGACGACCTCCTCGCTGACCTGAAACAAAGCCACCTTGGTTACCCGTGCCATCGGCGGCATGGCGTAGATCAAGGTCACCACAAGCGCCGCGGCGGGGCCGTAGCCGAACAACATGAGGGCCGGAACCAGATAGGCGAACACCGGCATCGTCTGCATGAAGTCGAACATCGGCGTCAAAATCCGGTCGACGAATTTCCAACGGTGCGCCGCCACGCCGAGCAGCACACCCACGACAATGCCGATGACCACGGCGACGATGATCGACGCGAATGTCAGCATGGCGCTTTCCCACAAGCCGATGAAAGCGACGTAAAGGAACGCGGCGGCAATGAAGAGCGTGAGGCGCTTGTCCTTCAGCGCCACGCCCATGGAAACGAAAATCGCGATCACCGCGACCCAAGATAGCGGCGGAATCCGAAATGCCGCCTCGTCCTCGCCGGCGACGGTGAAACCGGTCACCAGAAGGCCCTTGAGAAACAGGGTTGGCGCATCCAGCAAGGCGCCGAGCGCGCGAGTCATTTGCTTGAAGGTGAACAGGCCGAAGTCAGCGTCGTTGATAAGCCACTTGATCGCCAGGCTGATGGCCGTGCCGACGCGGACTTCCCAGGACGCCGGGTAGACCGCCGCCCAGGGCAGAGCCTCGCCGAACACCGCCAGCAAAGCGGTTGAGACGACCGCAAGCAGGAGCACCGCGAAGCTTGGCCTTAGACGACCGAAGACGGGTACGTGCGAAATAGCGATTGAGGTCATGTTTCGCCGGGCGCGCCGGGAAAGTCCCGGGCATCTCAGTGAGTTTGCCCTCCCAATGGGCAACCAAAGGGTGCGGCCAGCAGATATCGAACCGGCCGTCACCCCTTGTGTCCAAGCGTCGTTGCTAGGCTAGCTTACTCGACCCAGGTCTTCCATCTGCTCTCGTTGTCGGCGATCCATTGCTTTGCCACCTCCTGGGTGGGGACGCCGTCAACGTCGCTCTTAAAGACCATATCGCCCATTTCCTTGGCGTTCAGCTCGAACTTCCGCCAAACATCATAGGCCTTGGTCCAGATCGCCTCACCTCCTGCCCAAGCGCTCTTCCACATGTGTCCCCGCGGTCGCCCGCAATCGAATGCCAGAGTCGCGTTGGGCCCCCAGGAGGGGTCCTCATAACAGGCGTCGTCATATTCCGGCCATTCGACGAACTCGCCCTCATACAACGCCGGCAGCCAAAACGGCTCCCAGGTCCAACCGACGATCGGCTGCTTGCGCTTGATCGAGGCAACGAATTCGGCCGTCAAGGCGGCGTCGCTGCCGGCGTGGATGACCTCGAAGGGCAGACCCAAGGACTCGACCCTTTCCGCGTCGTGGCCGCCCTTGTACGGAAAGTTCCAGATCGGAACTTTCCGTACA
>PVMS01062922.1_pt1 | contig 11032 bp, 8 predicted proteins | sample 1853461 | NCBI WGS metagenome assembly PVMS01 (sample SAMN08582032, study PRJNA380276) | Marine sediment metagenome, whole genome shotgun sequencing project. | isolation source: ocean sediment barecode stripped | collected 2017
ATTTAAAGAAAAAATAATTTTTAAACTCCAGCGGTTTGATTATTAGCATCTACAAAAATAGTTCTAACATCAGGGGGAGTTGCTCCGATAAATTTGTAATCTGAATCAATTGGTTGCTCTTGTGTAGGGAATGGGTTTTGGCTAATAGGTTGTTGTTTTCCAACTAAATTAAAATATCCTCCATTAACTCCATATTGAGCCCCTCTTCCTAAATTAACAATTTCTTGGAAAAAACCTCCTTTTTGTCCTTTACCCTTTCTTTTTCGTCTTTTTCCACCGACCATACCAGATGAACCAGCATAAGGATCTATTCCTCCAACAACTATACCACTTGGGCTAACTTTGAAATGGTTTGACATAGTAGCTCCTTGTGTATCTAATCCTTGACTAGCAGCAGCTCCAGGCCATGATGCTTCATTACCTCCATCCCATGAATATCCTACAGGTCCTGCTGCGGGACTAGAAACCATACCACCTTTCATTACTCCACAACCACAATGTCCTCCATGTCTAACCATTCCTCTACTTTTTCTTCTGTGTAATGCTATTTTTCTACTATGTTTATGTCCGCGTTTAAGATTTTTAACAGAATGTTTTTTATGTGATTTTCTTCCGCGCTTTGGGGATTTTCTACTATGTTTGGTAGACTTTTTATACTGTCTTTTTCTCATCGATTTTGCCATAATATATATTAGATATAGAAATTATTCTATATCGACATGAGTTAATAGATGTCTACGACAACACATTCTCTTTAATCCTAATTTGTCTAAAACTTCTCCTTCTGGAGTTTTGTCAATAAAATCTTCTGTCAAATATACAACTTTGTCAACTTCCATATTACGCGCCATCTTAATTTTACGAACTTCTTTTTGGTAATATTCATACATATTACCAACCACTTTTCCACAGGTAAAACACTTTACAGGTATGATCATCTTGAATTATATATAATATATATAATTTTATATATAAATCAATTTTTTAATATATTATTTATTTATTCTTTTGGACAATTATTTCCATAGCATTTATTTTTGAAATAATAATGTTCAATATCTTTTGTTTTTCCATTCTCATCTCTTCTGAAGGTTGGTCCATGTTGATCACCAGAACGACAAGATTCTTTACCGTCCATATCGGCATAAACACAACATGAGGTCGCTAAACAATTATCCTTATTTAATTTACCACAACTAATTTCTAACTCATGTCTTTTACCTTCGTGTGATTTACAAAATGATGTTGGTGGGTTTTGAAAAGCTTCGATATCAACAATTTTTTGAATACGAGTATCTGTTACAGGAGTTAATTTAAATTCTATTATTGAAAAAAATACCATCATACCTATTATTACTATAGTAACTGATAACATAAGAGGTCCTAATTTTTTTAATTCTTCCATATATATATTATTTCTTATATTTTATTCTTCTAATTCTATAATTTTCGTTCCTTTGCTCGTTTTTACTTTCTTATGTTGTTTTCCTGATTTATGAATATTATTATGGCAATCTTCGCATAAAGTTAATAAGTTGGCTGGATGATTTTTATGAAATGATTTAATCATATTATTCTCATTGGCATTCTCTTGATGTTGTAAATGATGAACCTCTGTTCCAATTTTTTTCTTACAAAGTTCACAATTTCCCATTATTTTTTTACTGTTAAAATGTGATGTTTTTTTTGATAGTATACCTTCATTTGATTTATTATATTTTTTTCTTATATTATAAGCGTTTTCTAAAAAATCTTTTGGTAAATGTAAAGATTTACATACTTCTAATCCATACATACTTTCACCAGAACCGTCTTTTAATTTTCTATCATATATCAACATATCTTTTTCTTCATTATAAGAAACAGTTAAATGTTTTACATCTAATTTATTCATATCATCAATTTCATCAAAATCTAATATTTCATGTAAATGAGTAGCAAACACTGAAGAAGATTCTTTTTGATGAAGTGCTTGAATTCCTGACATAAAAATACTAACAGCTGAGTCGTGTTCTGTTCCTGAACATAACTCATCGCCTAATATTAAACTATTTCTATTTGCCATTTTTAATATGACTCTTAATTCAGACATTTCTACCGCAAATGTGGATTGTCCTTTAAATAAATTATCATTGCCTAATATTCTTGTGAAAATGGCATTGTATGGAACAAATTCAAAATTTTTACACGGTACATATAGTCCAGCTTGTGCCATTATAATATTTATCCCTAATGCTCTAATTATACTTGTTTTACCAACAGCATTTGTTCCGTATAATAACATTAAGTCTTTATCTAATCCAACACTAATATCGTTTGTGACATATAATTCTTCACTATTCAATTGTTCAATTAAAGGGTGTCTAATCTCAGAGGCCTTAACATAGGATTTATCACCTGTTTTGACAGTAGGTTTATTGTAATTGTATTTGGTTGCTATATAACAGTTATTTTGGAGAATATCGATGGTAGAACAAAAATTATTAATATTCAAAAATTCATTTTCAAAATCTTGAAGACTATGTATGAAATTGTTGTAAACTAACTTTATTAAATCTATCATTTTTTGTTTTGATGAAGTAATAGATTTACTTAACTCTAGAATTAATGAATTTTCAATATTAACATTTGAACCACTAGATGTGGGATAAGTGAATTTTGTGGATAAGTTATAATATTCATAGATTTCATTGTTATCAAAACCTATAGAAATTTCGTTCTTACCAATTTTTTGTAATTCTTTTTCCAAAATTTTAGACCGTCTACTAGTACATTGGAGAGAAATTCCATTTTTATCAGTTTCGTGTATTTTAACAAAATCATTTTTCTGCTTTTTCTCTCCATTTAAAATAATTTCATCTAATTTCATTCGGATTGATTCTAACTTGTTATTACTTTTATTGTATGTGTTTACACAATCATCCAACTCTTTGTTAATTCCAATATTAATAAAATTTGGGATAGTAGAGTCTAATGATGTAACAGATTTACACAATTCTAAATTAAAAGTGTGTTTAATTAATGTTTGAAATTTGAAACAAATATCATTAATATCCATTTCAATATCTTCTTTTAAATATTCCATAATAGTAGAGTCTGGAGTAATATTATTATACATAGTGGATATGGTAGATAAATTATCGTAAAAATTAGACAAATTGATTGGATTAATTTTTTTAAGATATATTTGTCTGTTTAATTTTTCGATATCTCGGATATTTTTTAAATCTTTTCTCCAAGTTTCCCAAGTATTTTTTAAATTTAATAAATGTTCTGTAATATTATAACTTCGATCCATTTTATTTTTATTAATAGTTGGATGTAATATATTATATTTAAACTTTCTAATGCCCATAGGTGTAATACAATTATTCAATAGATTACTGACAGAAGACATTTTTCCTTTATATTTATTATCATCTATAATATTTAATTGTTGTAGACTATGATTGGCTAATAACATTCTATCTGTTGTATTTTCAATAACAGGTTCTTGAATTTTACTTATTAAGTTAGGATTATGTTCAAATATAAAATTCAATAGATATACATAACTTTGAAGTCCATAAACAAATGGGTTTGTATTATCAATGAGAGATTCGGAGATTGTTGAAGAAAAGAATTGTTTAATAATTTCTCTCTGATATGTTTGTTTTTCTGTGTTCTTGACTCTTTTATCTGTAGTATGTATTTTGATTATCTTACAACTATCTATATTAATATATGTGACAACATCATTTATCTTTTTCTCATCCATATTAGAAATAATTATAGTTTCGTTGGGGTTATATGTATTCATAAATCTCTCTAATTCATCATAACTGGTTGGATTATGTTCATTTTCTGTTATAATTTCAAACATATTACTTTTTCCAGTATAAATATCAATTGCGGAAACACCAATAATTATATAACCATTTTTATTTAATTTTGAAGGTTTGTGTGCCTCGATCCATATACAAGAAATATTATTAGATACATGTTCACTTTCCTCTTCAAAATAAGTTCCAGGAGAGAAAATACCTTTTAAACTACGAGTAGTATTATTAGTAGGAGCATCTTGTTCGTATATTACAACTGTAAATCCAGATTTAATCATTTTATCCAAATATTTCTCTAGAATTGGAGGAGATCTTGATGTAAAACCTAACATAAGAACACATTCCGTCTTTTTTCCAGGAGATAAATCAGTACATTTTCTCAAATCGATAACTTGTTGTTCAGTTATTTCTTTAGTATTTGGGTCTACCTTTGTATAAACCTCAAAAAAGGAACCAACTTCCATTAATAATAATGTTTTCTCTCCATATTTCTCTCTATATTCATTTGTTAACTTGAAATACTCTTTTAACAATGCCATTAAATAACATGATTATCTATATTTATATTATTTGATAATATATTTTACACATTTCTCAATACTAACACTATAATTAATTAAATTGTTTAAAAAATATGAATATAACTGTTTTTCTTTCTCATATTCATTATCAATTATTATTTCTTTTATAATACATACATTACACCTGCTCTTTTTATTTAATATTTCAATGGTTCCACTAGCTACAACAGTATTAGTATTTGAATTTATAATAACAAATACAATATGATCGTAATTAAATTTATTTAAAAATTCATCATATGTTAATGTATTTATTAGATTAATATTATAATCAGATAATAGGTTCATTAAATTATAATAGGAGTATTTTATGTCATCATAATTTAATTTGCGAAAATAAAGAGGTATTCCTTTCAAAAAAATCATATAATACTATAATCTATATTATCTATAAGTATTATATGATTTATTTTTTATTTTTTATTTTTGGGTCCTACAACAATAACTTTATCTAATTTATTTAATTTTTGTTTTGTTTTAAGTTTTGAATGTTCTACTTTAAACAAGTTATTAAGTGTTGGTTTATGAGAATCATGAAAGTCATTAATTAAAAACCCACCACCAAACATAAATAGTGCGAAAAATACATGATATGTAATAATGGATATAACAAAGACAATTAATAGCGAAACAAATAATTTCCTACTTTCATCAATTGTTTTTGTATTATATAAATTTGACCAAAATCCATAATAGGATGAAGTTTTATCTTCTAAAAATAAACGCAATTCAATAGCTAAAACTGTAATAATGGCTCCTACAATAGCATTAATTAAAAATCCTTTAAAATATGAATTAGCCCTAAAATTTTCTGTTAATGGTAATATCATTTATATATATTTATTACAGATTTTATTTATTAATAAAATTATGAAGTTGAATATCATTACTAACATTACTAATATCACCAGCTAAAACAGATTGTTCATATAGCGTCCTTAAAACATCGTTTGGAGCAGTAGAACCAATTTTAATCAAATTTTTATCATAAAGGTGTTTTTTTATTTCATTTAATGATTTTTGTTTTAATAATCCATGCTCTCTTTTAATTTTTCTTCTAGTTGAATTATTTTTAATTAAAACAGACACTTTTTTATTCGTTCTTCCAAGATTAAATGTAGTTGTTTTAGTTTTTCTTTTGGTTTGTTTAATTTTTTTATATGATTTTTTCAATTCATTTAATTTTTGTTGTCTATCGGATTTTATTTTAACAGGTTTATTAATTGACGATGAGCTATGTGTATGTTTCAAAGTTTTATTATGATATTCTCTAAATGTAGGTTTTTTTCCTCCTTTAAGACATCCATAAGGTCTTTCAGGTAATATTTCAATTTCATTGGAATTAAAGTCTACTACTTTTGGGGGAACTATAGGAGCAGATGTAATAGGAGGATTTTTGTTAATAGGAGGAACTTTTTCAGAAAAACTTGACAAAAAAATGGGTTGAGATGAATTACTATCAAAGTCATTGGGAAGGTCAACTGATACAAGAGGTTCCATTGCGATGTTTGGAGTGTTTCCACCTTCTTGAGGTTTTTTAAGAGTTTTATTTTTCTTTTTTTCTTTTTTTTCTTTTTTTCTTTTTTCACTGATTTTATTTAAATATTCCATCGAATCAATAAAATTATTATGAAAATCTACATCATTATTTTCTTTATTAGAATTGGTATCAATAGTTTTTGTAATTTTTTCTTTTTGTTGATGTTTTTTAATTTTTTCAAGGAGAGATTTTTTTAATGTATTTGGTTTTATTACTGTTTTAGGTTTCTCTTTTTTAGGTTTATTTCCACCATTCTTTTTTCTAGTTTTATTAGTTGTAAACGAATCATTGAAAAGAATAGTTTTTTTTTCAGACATAATATATTTGTAATTATAAAATATATTATGAAAATTAACAATAAATAGAATGGTGTAATTGTTTAAGTCGGTCAGCTTCATCTTTTCTGTTTTCACTTTCTCCCATTTTTTTATAGATCGCAAAGCCTTTGTCTAAATCTTTCATACTAATTTTCGTTTTTTCCTCTTTGGGTAAACAAAAAACTCTTCTACTATGAGCGATTTTGACCTTTGAAAATAAAGTTTCCATATCTCTTCCAAAATATTTGAAATAATCTTTATTTTTCTCAAACCATTCGTCGTTAAGAGGTTCTTTTAAGTTCCAGCCACAATCTTTAATTTTTTTCTCAAATATTAATTTTAATTCTGTATGATCGTAATCATCAATAGTAAATTTCCAAGTAAATCTAGATTCTAAACCAGGATTATAACTAAAGAAACAGTCTTTAATTTCTTGTTCATAACCTGCTATAATACACATTAAGTCTTTTTTATGGTCACTTAGAGCTTCACAAATAGTATCAATACTTTCCTTAGAAAAAGAGTCTCTTTTTTCTTTATTTCCTAAAGCATATGCTTCATCAATAAATAATACTCCTCCAATACACTCTTTAATAACATCTTTGGTTTTCATAGCAGTTTGACCTAAATATCCAGCTACTAGGTCGTCACGTGTAACTTTTTTGAAAACATTTTTTTTAAGAATACCAAGATTACTAAAAATTTTACCCATTATTTTTGCGACTTCTGTTTTACCAGTTCCTGGTGGTCCATAAATAACTGCATGAAGATAATCGGAATTATTAGGAGAGATATTATGTAAATCTTGAATAAAATATATAATTTGGTCAACAATATTTTCTTTAATAGAATTCATACCAATCATATTTTGAAGTTCAATGAGTGATGGTTTGATATTGTGGAGAGATTTCATATTAATATTATATTCAATATTATCTGCGAGAGGATATTTATCACATAAATTAATTAGATCTATCAAGTTATCAACAGACGCATCAATTAAAACTTCTTCTTTAATAATTTTTTTGATATCTTCGTCTGAGAAGAGAGAATTGTCTTTAATATTTGGCATAATTGGAATACCTGAAAAGTAAGGTGAATTATAATTTTTATTGAAATCCTTTTCAGTTTGATTTAAAATTAATTTTAATAGGCAATCTGTTTGGTCTTTAATTATTTGATTATCATTAATATTAGAATCATCTAATGATGTTATTAATTTATTTGTTGTTACCATTGTATTACAATTTGAAAACGGTTTTATATTATTTTTTTCATTATTATTGAAATCAATTGAATTTGTATCATTATTAAATTTAATTAATTTATTGTTAGAAGTATGTAAGTCGTTTTTATTACGAAAAATATTAGATTCATTGGTATTAGTTAAGAAAATATTGCTATTTGATGTATCAAATATAAATTTAATAGGTTTATTTTTCTTTTTATTATAATTATTATTTCGATTCTGGCTCATATATATATAAAAATATTTTAATTTCATAATGATTTAAAAAAATGATTTAAAAATAAATTGATGTTTTAAATAATTTATAAAATGTTCCAAGAAACAAATATGACTAACCTAGAAAAGGATATTAGTGATAACTTAGGAAAATATCTTGAAACGCCATGGGCGGTGATAGAATCCTATTTTAAAGACCAACATCTAACTCAATTAGTTAGACATCAACTGGAATCATTTAATAATTTTGTTAACATTCAAATTCAAAAAACAATTGATATGTTTAATCCTGTTCAAATTTGTAGCGAAAATGATTATGATAAAGCAAGTGGAAAATATAGTTTAGAAATTTTCATAACATTTGAAAACTTTCATTTATACAGACCACAAATTCATGAAAATAATGGTGCTTCGAAATTAATGTTTCCACAGGAAGCAAGATTGAGAAATTTTACATATTCGTCAATGATGACAGTTGATTTGAATATTAAATATATTGTGCGAAGTGGAGATAATTTGGAGAATTCACAAACATTTTATAAAATTTTGCCAAAAATTCACATTGGTAAGTTGCCTATTATGTTAAAATCGTCTGTGTGTGTATTAAATCAATATTCTCATATTAATGAAAATGTTAGTGGAGAATGTAAATTCGATGCTGGAGGTTATTTCATTATTAATGGTAGTGAGAAAACTGTCTTAGGACAGGAAAGAGCTGCTGAGAATCGTGTTTATTGTTTTAATGTAAGTAAAGGTAATAATAAATGGGCTTGGATGGCTGAAATTAAATCTGTTCCGGATTTTAAGTGTATTAGTCCGAAGCAAATTAGTATGATGATATCTAGTAAGAATACTGGATTTGGAACATCCATTTATATTCAGATTCCAAGAGTAAAACAACCTGTGCCATTGCTTGTTGTATTTCGTGCTTTGGGAGTTATTTCTGATAAAGAAATTTGTGAGAAGATTATTTTGGATATTGAAGAAAGTAAGTATAAAAAAATGAAATATGGTCTACAAGGTAGTATTGTAGAAGCAAACACGATTATGACACAAGAAGATGCTATTAAATATCTAATGACATATGTGATGTTTACCCCGATTAATATGGATAAGGAGGCTGGATTAAAGAAAAAGTATGAATTCACAATGGATATTTTAAACAATGACCTATTTCCTCATTGCCATGACGAAACACAAAAGATTTACTTCTTGGGTTATATGACAAACAAGTTATTGAAATGTAGTTTTGAATGGACACTACCTGACGATAGAGATTCTTATCTTAACAAAAGAATTGATTTAACAGGAGTATTATTGAATAATTTATATCGTAATTACTTTAATAAATTAGTAAAAGATATGCAAAAACAAATTGTGAGAGAGATTAATAATGGATCATGGAAGTCAACAGAAGATTATTTGAATATTATCAACACCACAAATATTTATAAGATTGTTAAGTCAACGACTATTGAAAATGGTCTTAAAAGAGCATTATCTACAGGTGATTTTGGAATTAAAAATGTGAATAGCAACAAAGTTGGTGTTGCTCAAGTATTAAATAGATTAACTTATATTTCGAGTTTAAGTCATTTGAGAAGAATCAATACACCGATTGACAAAAGTGGAAAATTAATTCCTCCTAGAAAATTACATAATAGTTCTTGGGGATTTCTATGTCCGGCCGAAACACCAGAAGGTGCTAGTGTAGGTGTAGTCAAGAATCTTAGCTATATGACACACATTACTATTCCAAGTAATAGTGGTCCTTTACATGAATATGTTATTCCATTTGTTACACCATTATCGGATCTAACATCAAGTGAATTAGAAAAACATGTCAAAGTATTCGTTAATGGCGCTTGGTTAGGTATTAGTAAAAATCCATACGATTTGTTTACAACTTTCCAACAATATAAATATAAAGGTATGATTAATATTTACACATCTATTACATTTAATTTTAAAGACAAGGAGATTAGAATTTGTAATGATGCTGGGAGATTGATCCGTCCTATTTTAAGAGTGAAAGATAACAAGGTTATTATGACGAATGATATTGCTGATAAAATTAAAAAGAATGATTTAAATTGGAATGATTTATTAACTGACTGTAATATTCCCAATTCAGTTATTGAATATATTGATCCGGAAGAGCAGAGTTATAGTATGGTTGCTATGAAGCCAAATGAACTATATAAATCCAATCAATATATATATAAATATACTCATTGTGAAATTCATCCCAGCACGATATTTGGTATTTTAGCATCTTGTATTCCATTTCCTGACCATAATCAGAGTCCTAGAAATACATACCAATCTGCTATGGGTAAACAAGCAATGGGAGTATATGTAACTAATTACGACAATCGTATGGATAAAACAGCTTATGTGTTAACATATCCAGCACGACCACTAGTAGATACTCGTTTAATGGGTATGGTTAAATTAGATAAGATTCCTGCCGGTGCTCCTGTTATTGTTGCTATTATGACGCATAGTGGTTATAATCAGGAGGATAGTTTACTGTTTAACCAAGGTTCAATTGATAGAGGTTTGTTTCAAGCAACTATTTATCACACAGAAAAAGATGAAGATAAGAAAATTAATGGTGATGAAGAAATTAGATGTAAACCAGACCCGGCAAAAACAAAGGGTATGAAATATGGCAACTATAGTAAAATCAATAGTAAAGGAATTGTTCCTGAAAATACGCTACTTGAAAATAATGATGTTATTATTGCCAAAGTTGTTCCTATTAAAGAGAACAGAAATGATCATACAAAAATTATTAAATATGAAGATTTAAGTAGAACTTTTAGAACAAATGAAGAATCATATGTAGATAAAAACTTTATTGACAGAAATGGGGACGGTTATAGCTTTGCTAAAGTTAGAGTTAGAACTGTTAGAAGACCTGTTATTGGAGACAAGTTTAGTAGTCGTCATGGACAAAAAGGAACAATTGGAAACATTATTCCTGAATGTGATATGCCATTTACATCTGCCGGTGTGAAGCCAGATATTATTATTAATCCTCATGCTATTCCATCTCGTATGACTATTGGACAGTTAAAGGAAACATTGTTAGGAAAGGTTCTAGTTGAATTAGGATTGTTTGGTGATGGAACTTCATTTGGTGATTTAAGTGTTGATAGTATTTGTAAAGAACTCACAAAGGTTGGATATGAAAGCAACGGCAATGAAGTTATGTATAATGGTCTTTCTGGTGAGCAAATTGAAACAAGTATATTTATTGGTCCAGTGTTTTATCAAAGATTAAAGCATATGGTTCGTGACAA
>PVMS01175920.1_pt1 | contig 11026 bp, 13 predicted proteins | sample 1853461 | NCBI WGS metagenome assembly PVMS01 (sample SAMN08582032, study PRJNA380276) | Marine sediment metagenome, whole genome shotgun sequencing project. | isolation source: ocean sediment barecode stripped | collected 2017
CATCTTGGCGCGTTTTGGTCCGGTGCGCTCGCACTCGGCCGGATACTGTTTACAGAAGCCGACATGGCCGATTGGCGGAAGTGAGCGTCCGAAGATGCGCATGAAGGGTGAACTTGCGTCCTGCCCAACAGTTAGTGCGGCAAGCTCTGCTTTGGCGGTTGTCGCCGTAACCAATCCCAAAGCCAGAATAGCCGCTCCAATATAATTCCGTTTCATTTGTGCCCCCCGTTTAGTTATTGGAGGGAACTATCTCATATAGGCTTTGAGATACATGTAATAGCTAAGTACAGTTTCGATGAATATTTCAGTATTATTAGTATAAAATTTGTCGAGAATTTTAGATAATCCAGTTTGTCTAAAATTGTATCGAATGGGTGTGCCCGTTCCGCGCCCATCTCAGATCGTAAAAACTCCCGGTATTGTGGGAAAAATGGACCAGCTCACCCCTGTCACACAGGATGGGGTTTATGGCGGTCCCGTGCACAAAAAGGCTTCTGCAAGACATTATCACTGGTGCGCGGGGCGCTTGAAAAGACTTGAAAAAAGTGGAATTGAGGGCTGAAAAAGATCAGCCGAATTGGCGTTTGAGGGAATCCGGATCCTGAATTTCGAGGAATTCAATGCTTATGCCCTGCTCCGTGTGACGCACAACGCGGCCTGGTGTCAGACCCAGAATCACCGGCTCGCCCACCTCTGGTTTGGGTTCCACCCAGACGGCCGCTCCGCCCAGCGAGACGTCCAGTATATGGCAGTCATACGATTCGCCATTGTCCATGGTTATTTTGATTGTTGTCTTTTTCGGAATGATCCGGTTGTGACGCCGGTCCTCAAGTATCGACAGGCGGTCTTTGTTGACCAGCCAGGTGAGCTGATTGGCGATTTTCTCCCGCTTGTAGCCCGAGGCGCTTAATTGCAGTGCAAATCCATCCTCGTTGACGCGCACGATTTTGCCTTCGATCCGGCCCAGCGTATCGAGATAGATCACGATGCGTTCGCCCATCTCGCCGGTTATCGCCGCGCGAACAGCAATTCCCCCCGCCGACACATTGACGATCTGACACGGGTATTCCTGCTTGTTCTCCCGCATGAAGCGGCCAAGCAGCGGGATATTTACGCGTTGGAATCGGCGTCTGTCGTTTCCGCTCTTGGCTAAATTCGCTTTCGTGTTCAGCGATTGCCACTGTGGTGCGTGTTTGCCTCGTTGCAGGACAATACTAGATCCATCCTGATCGGGCATGACGCCGGGAATTTCAGTTGTGCTGCTCATGGCGGTCCACTTTGGGGGATGTTGGCCACATTTGCACGGATGCTAGATGGTTTATGGTTAATGAAACTCTAAACAGTGAAAAGCCGGCGCCAAGATACACCGGCTTTTTACCTGTCGCGAGTGGAGGGTTAGAAATTTTACCTAGTCGGAACGACTTGAAAGGCCACCCTCCACCACCCGGAAACGCCGTCTGGGATCGACGGGAATCTGCGTTTGCGCTTCCGCGAGCATGACAGGTTTCTCCGGCTCCTTGGGCAAGGTGGGGCGCATTTCGGGCCAGAGCAGATTGAATGACATGAGTTTCAAATGGCGCAACTCAACTGTACCTGTCCAGTATGGCCGCGTAATCGCGCCGATACTGCCCAGCATACGGTTGACTTTCTCCCCGGTATGAACGAGCGGGAGTACAAGCATCTCAAACACAGCGCGTTCTCTGTCTCCATTTGTACATTCAAACTCAATCAGGGCTCCGGCACCGTCACTGGCGACATTGTGAAGCAGATTGTGAACCGCCTCCTTGTCGTCGCCGGTCCAGTAATCAAGCAGATTGTTGCCGCGCATTTCATGACCCAGAGACGAGCATATCCGCGTGCCGGCCAGGCGGAACCTGTAGCTTGAGATATCGGGACATTCGAGGATGAAGACGTCCGGCAGGATATCGGCGAGTTTTACAGGCTCGATCTCAAACCGGTTCGGCGCAAAACGGCCGTTCCGCACGGAGTTCCAATATTCGTAAAGTTCATTGCTCGACTTGTGCTTCATGCCACATGCCTCTGATTGACGCTTCTTTCCACTTGCGCATCGCTTGTTTGGCGGAGGCCGTGCTGGTCCCAATCTGAGACACTTGGCCCGTCAATGCGGTGCTTCAACAACTGGATGAGCAGGTCTCGTGCCAATGTATGGAATGGGCCGTGCGCGAAGTGAAAAGGCCGTCGGCAGGGTTAACAGCGATGGCTTGCGGTCTCAGCCCCGGCCCGCTAAGGCAGATGGTGTGGTCATGAGCGGGGGCAAACTGCGATGAACGGCAAACAGCCGATGTTCAATATCCCTACCAGTGTCGTTATTGCGGCTCTGGCGCTGGTGGTTCTGCATGTGGTGCGTGTGGCTCTTCCGCTGGAGGATGGTTTTACCATGCTCCTGGCGCTCGCCTTCGTTCCGGCCCGCTATGCGGGGCCGACACCGGAGCTTCCAGGCGGTGAGTGGGCTGATGTCACGAGCTTCATCACCTATATGTTTGTTCATGGCGATATGACCCATCTGGCCGTCAATACGATCTGGATGCTGGCGTTTGGCAGCGCTGTCGCCAAGCGCATTGGCGATTTGCGTTTTGTAATGTTTTCGCTGCTGTGCGGCATCGCGGGCGCACTTGTTCATCTCACCCTGCATTTTGGCGAACTGGTGCCCGTTGTGGGGGCTTCCGCGGCCATTTCCGGGCAAATGGCCGGCGCTATCCGTTTCATGTTTGGAGCGAGCCGCAGGATCATGCCGCTGCCGGACAATCTTGAGTCTGTCCCGCTCGCAGGGATCAGGGAAACCCTCACAAATGGCCGGTTTCTCATATTTCTGGGGGTCTGGGCCGCCCTTAATCTGCTGTTCGGGCTCGGCGGGCTCCAACTTAATGGCTCAGGCAGCAGTATTGCCTGGGAGGCCCATATAGGCGGATTTATTTGCGGTTTGTTCGCCTTTGGCGCTTTCGATCGAGGAGCGCAAAGCCATTGAAACGTGCAGTATAAGTCCAGGCCAATTTTATTTCAGCTTTAACAAAGATGTTTGATCCCACTTGCACATGGCCCGGTGTGGCTTCATCATAACATCAAGTTGATGCGGCGATGTGCCTTATGGGCCCCTTGAGCTGCAGACGACGATTGGGCGCGCGGCATATGGGAGCGCTCACCATACCTCTCCCGGTTGAGCGCGGCCCGCAAGGGCTTGCCATGGCCCGGTTCGCCCGAAGCGGATTAGAGAGGAGAAACCCAATGAATGTTGCAACAATCCTTGGTGAAAAGGGCCATGAGGTCGTCACTGCAAGTTCCGAGGCCTCGCTGCTGGATATTGCAACGATACTCCGCGAGCACTCTATTGGCTGCATAGTTGTGAGTGATGGCAAAGATGGGATTGCGGGGATTGTATCGGAGCGTGATCTGGTGCGCGCGATAGCTAATTCCGGTGCCGATATTCTCACGTCTCCGGTTTCAAGAAGCATGACCAAGAAAGTCATCACCTGCAGCAGAAGCGATACAATCCACACCATTATGGCGGCGATGACTGACGGGCGTTTCCGTCACATGCCCGTGGTGGAAGAGGGAAAGCTCATCGGCCTGATTTCGATTGGAGATGTGGTTCGCCTTCGTATTGCCGAGGCTGAACTGGAAGCGGCCGCCATGCGGGACTATATCGCCACCGGCTAGAGCATTTTTAAAGAGAACTGGCAGATCAGGCGGCGATTGAGCCTACGGCGCGTTCGATATCGTCCAGCACTTTTTCCGTCGCCTGCCTGCCGCTGGCGATGGCCTTCTCGGCCATGTGGAAGTCGAAAAGACCCATCTCTTCCAAAATCGGCATGATCATGATATCGGGCGGATCGCCGGCCAGTCTGGAACGGGCAATGCGATCCTGGATGATGTTGAAAGCGTCCATCATGACACTTGAGATCCCCGGAGCATCGCTACCCTGGCCGAAAAACTGGCGGCGCAGCAGCTGCTGCGCAGCGCGGCCATTGCCATCCGGCGGCCGGGATTCTTCTTCCGGCACTTCATCTTCTTCGAAAGCATCCTGATCGGGCACAACCGTTCCTTTGCCGAAAAAATCCCAGTTCAGCTTAACCGCGATGACAATGCGCGCTCCCAGGGCACGGCAGACCGACACCGGAATCGGGTTCACCAATGCGCCGTCGATAAGCCAGCGATTTTTGATCTTGACCGGCCGGAAGATGCCGGGCAGCGCATAAGAGGCGTGCATGGCAGGAACGAGGGGGCCCTTGCTCAGCCAGATTTCGTGACCGGTCTTGAGTTCGGTAGCGACCGCAACGAATTTCCTGTCCAGATTTTCAATCAGGACATGCTTCAGATGATCATTGAGTTCTTCGGACAGGCGCTGTCCCGAGATGAGGCCGGATCCTGCAAAATTGAAATCCAGCAAACTAAAAACACGCCGCCGGGTCAGGCTTTTCGCGAACACTTCAAGTTCATCAATTTTGCCGGACACATAACACCCGCCAACAACAGAGCCGATTGAAGTTCCAACAACAATGTCAGGTGAGAGGCCGACTTCATTAAGCGCCTGCAGGACGCCAATATGCGACCATCCGCGAGCCGCCCCGCCACCTAAGGCTATACCTAACCTGGGTTTTATCATTACCGAACCTGCTCAGAACCCCTGATTGCTTCACGAGTCCACCGGCACGAATCCCTGTCGAACCGTTCGTTCATGATAATTTGAGATGCTTAAATCAGGGTTAAATTTTCGCAGGAACCAGCCTGTCTGATTTGTGAGTCAGAGCTGCGTTGGGTTCGGGGCGTCACCATATACTTCGTCCGGATCGAAAGTTTTCGATTGCTCCTTGAATTCCAGCTCCAGTTCAGGAGACGGCTTTTTGCCCGTTGGAATCGAACGGTAGAAGCAGGACATGTAACCCACGTGACAGGACGCGCCGGAGCCGGCGACATCGACTTTGAGCCAGACTGCATCCTGATCGTCATCAATGCGCAAATCGATGATTTTTTGTACCAGACCACTGGTTGCGCCCTTGTGCCAGAGGACCTTGCGCGAGCGGCTCCAATAGTGCGCCTCGCCCGTCTCTATGGTTTTGGTAAGTGCTTCGGCGTTCATATAGCCAAGCATCAGCACATCGCCGGTCTTGGCGTCTGTGGTAACGGCCGCAATCAGGCCGTCCGCGTCGAATTTGGGGGCAAGCTCGTGGCCTTCCTCTACCTGTTCGACGCTCTCGCGTTTGGCGAATTGAGTATCAGGCATGATGCCGGCCTATCCAGTTAACCAGGGCGTTGCGGACCTAGTCATTGCCGCGCGAAAGCATCAAGAAGCGGTTCTGTTGCGACTGGTCGTCTTTGAAGATGCCCGTGAATTGCGTGGTAATGGTCGCCACATTCGGCTTTTGTACGCCGCGGATGGACATGCACTGATGAACAGCCTCGATCATTACCGCCACACCATCGGGCTTCAGCACGCTATCAATCGTATAGGCGATCTGCGCCGTCATGGTTTCCTGTGTTTGCAGACGACGTGCGTAAATCTCAACGACGCGGGCCAGTTTTGAAATGCCGACAACAGCGCTGTTCGGCATATAGGCGACATGGGCCTTACCGATAAAGGGAACCATGTGATGTTCACAATGGGAGTACAGGTCTATATCGCGCAGCATGACGATGTCGTCATATCCGCCAACATCATCAAATGTGCGTGACAGCACTTCGATCGGGCATTCCCCATAGCCATTGAAGAATTCGTTGTAGGCGTTGACCACGCGCCCAGGCGTGTCCAGGAGGCCTTCGCGCTTCGGGTCGTCCCCGGCCCAGGCGATCAGCGTGCGCACCGCTTCTTCGGCTTCGGCGCGATCGGGCCTCTTCACATCAGGCCCCACACCAATTTTTGGCCTGGCGGCCGGTATTTTTTTGACAACTGCGTCCATCGGATTCCTTCTCCGTCAGGCGGACCCTGGCATTTCGGCGAACCTCGCCAGGTTTTCGTTCCAACTTTGTTGCCTCATTATACCCACAAATCGCCCCTTGCGAATTATGTGTAACTATACCGATATATGAGACAAGGGAGTATCGGTTTTGTTCCGGCGCTCTTGAACATCCATGGGCTACCGAAACTGTCGCCGCAGGATATATAGTTCATGGCCGTTTGCCGCAAGGGCTAGGGTCCTGACCCTAGGTCATTGACAAGGTTGAGAGCTGTTCATGAGCGTACTGGACGAAATCTACAATCCACGCATTCTGGAGTTGGCTGCGAACATTCCGCGTGGCGCCCGTCTGGAGCACCCGCAGGCCAGTGCAACGGCGCATTCCAAGCTGTGCGGGAGCACTGTTGCGGTCGATCTGAATATGGATGCGGATGTGGTCACGGACTACGGCCAGAGTGTCAAGGCATGCCTGCTGGGGCAAGCGGCCTCGTCAATCATGGCGCGGAATATTATTGGCTCCAGCGCCGATGAACTACGCGAAGTCGGGGCGAAAATGCGCAAAATGCTGAAAGAGGGCGGCTCGCCTCCCAATGGCAAATGGAAAGATCTGGAAGTTCTGGAGCCTGTACGCGAGTTCAAGGCGCGCCATGCCTCGACCCTGCTGGTGTTCGATGCCGTCGAGAAAGCGATAGCCGAGATCGAATCTGCAGGTAAGACGAAGGCATAGCTTGCGGACTCACCATCGGGTTCCACCGATAGCTAGTGCGTTACGCTCTGTTGCAATAAATTACGATCCGATTGTTCGCTGCGCGCAAGGATTTCAGTGCCCTTTTTCTGAGCCTCGAAAAAGCTTGCGGGAAATCTGTCCAGCAATTGTTCCAGACAATATGGTTTGGCAATAACTTCATCCGCACCGACTAAGGTGGCGAGTTCAAGCCAAAGGTAATCCCTATTCGGATTTTCCTCGTGACACGTTGCGATGATCCAGGGACGGCGAATATTCCTTTGAAGCAAATCGATGATCTCTAGACCACTGACGTGAGCCACTTTCAGATCAACAATAATACAATATATTGATTTATTTTCGAGAATTTCAAGTACTAATCCGCCGTGAGAAGCCAAATATACAGTTGATTCTCTGAATCTTGCATCAAGTTTGATGCAATCATGCATAATATTTTCATATTCAACTATAAGAAAATTCTGCATCACTATCCTCAATCAATGAAATATTGTCCTATCAATATTTTACACATAGTGTAATGTTGTAAAACTATAAACATTTTCTGTGTCAATGATATGAGGCACTGACGATTTGTCCATTACAATCCTGGGGGGCATAGTGGAATGAAAACACGTGATGCGGGAACTTTTGAGGGAGCGCTTGTAGAACTTATTAGTGTTTTGGGTGTCCAGAAGTGCGCTGAGGTTGTGCATAAATCCGCGTCACTGGTCAGGAAGTGGAGCGACCCGGACAACAGCACGATGCCAACTCTGGAACAGGCGTTGGCTCTTGATCTGGAATATGCGAGGGAAATCCATTGCGTGCCACCGCTACTCCAAGCTTATACGAACATGACCGAGCTGGAATATTTGAATTTTAACGAAGGTGAGCACGTGCTGCCCGCGCTCCTGGCTCTCCAAACTGCCGTCTGTCTGTTGGTACAAAAGATGACCAGAGATTCCATCAATCCTGAACAGTCAGAGAAACAGCGTCAGATCGATTGGCGGGAGGTACTTACTCAGATCGATTTGGTCATGCGGGAAACGCGTGATCAGAGTATGGCTATAAATTTTTGGCAACATAATCTGATCAAACCAAAATATTAAACTAGACTTGCTGCTCGTGAATCTGTTCGTAACAATTGCGTATGAAAATGGGCAACACTCTCCTGAAGGCTCTGCTCAAGGCCCCCATCATCCTTTATCGCTATACGCTGTCCGCCTTTATCGGACGCGAATGCCGCTATCTCCCGACATGTTCGCAATATGCCGAACAGGCCATTGATAAGTGCGGTCCCTGGAAGGGGCTCTGGCTCGCCACGTCGCGGCTTTGCCGTTGCAATCCGTGGGGGCCGAGCGGCTTTGATCCGGTGCCTGACGTTTCACATGAACATCATCCCTGGTGGGCGCCATGGCGCTATGGGCGGTGGAGCGGAGCGCATATCGAACGCAAACTTGACAAGACGCGGTAGAGTCGCGCATTCCAAGTTTACATACTGAGTCCCCATAGCGGACTTCAGTCCATCTTACCTGCGCGGTGTGCAGTGAGTGAGAGGAGAGAAAAATGGTTTCCCTGACCTTCCCCGATGGCAATTCACGCGATTTTGACGCTGGCGTCACCGGCGCGGATGTTGCCCAGTCCATTTCCAAGTCACTGGCAAAAAAGGCCGTGGCCATGGTCGTCGATGGCGAATTGAGCGACCTTTCCGACCCGATTGAAAATGATGCGCAAATCCAGATTGTCACGCGCGACGATGATCAGGCGCTGGAGTTGATCCGTCACGACGCGGCCCATGTAATGGCGGAAGCTGTGCAGGAACTCTTTCCCGGCACCCAAGTCACCATCGGTCCGGTGATCGAGAACGGTTTTTATTACGATTTCGACCGGGAGGAGCCGTTTACCCCCGAAGACCTCCCCAAAATCGAAAAGAAGATGCGGGAAATTATTCAGCGCAACGCGCCTTTCACCAATGAAGTGTGGGAGCGCGAGGAGACCAAGGCTTTCTTCAAGGAACGCGGGGAGGACTACAAGGTCGAGTTGGTGGATGCGATTCCCGAAGGGGAAAAGCTGCGCATCTATAAACAAGGCGACTGGCTCGATCTGTGCCGGGGACCGCATATGCCCTCAACCGGTAAGGTTGGGAATGCCTTCAAGCTTCAGAGCATTGCCGGGGCCTATTGGCGCGGCGATTCCGACAACACCATGCTTCAACGCATCTATGGCACCGCATGGGCTTCGGATAAGGATCTCAAGGCCTACCTCACCATGCTGGAAGAGGCGGAGAAGCGCGATCATCGCCGCCTGGGCCGCGAGATGGACCTGTTTCACTTCCAGGAGGAAGCGCCGGGTTCGGTGTTCTGGCACGCCAAGGGTTGGACGATGTTTCAGGCGCTCATCAACTATATGCGCCGGCGACAGGACGCGGCGGGGTATCTGGAGGTCAACTCACCGGACATGATGGACAAGGCGCTGTGGGTGAAATCGGGGCATTGGGAGAAGTTCGGGGAGAATATGTTCACCACCGTAACCCCGGATGAGCGCGTCTATTGCTGCAAGCCGATGAACTGTCCGGGGCATGTGCAAATCTTCAAGCATGGCCTGAAAAGTTACAAGGAACTTCCTATAAAAATAGCTGAATTCGGCAAGGTTCATCGCTATGAACCATCCGGCGCCCTGCATGGATTGCTGCGCGTGCGCCACTTCACCCAGGACGATGCGCATATTTTCTGCACCCATGAGCAGATCACGGAAGAATGCGTGAAGATCAACGATCTGATGTTGTCGATCTACCGCGATTTCGGCTTTGAGGATGTCGTCATCAAATTCTCCGATCGCCCGGACAACCGTGTCGGGTCCGATGAGATTTGGGACAAGTCCGAGGCCGCGCTGAAAACCGCCGTTGAGGCAGCCGGCCTGGATTATGAGCTTAATCCGGGCGAGGGGGCTTTTTACGGGCCCAAGCTCGAATATGTGCTGCGCGACGCCATCGGTCGCGATTGGCAGTGCGGAACGCTTCAGGTGGACCTCAATCTGCCGGAGCGGCTTGGCGCTTTTTACATTGGCCAGGATGGTGAGAAACACACCCCCGTCATGCTGCATCGCGCCATGTTCGGGTCGCTGGAACGCTTCACAGGTATTCTGATCGAGCAGCATGCGGGCCATTTCCCGCTGTGGCTGGCGCCGCTACAGGTGGTCGTGGCGACCATCGTGTCGGACGCCGACGATTATGCTGAGAAAGTGCTTGAAGCGGTCAAAAAAGCCGGCCTGCGCGGCGAGGTTGATCTCAGGAATGAGAAAATCAACTACAAGGTGCGCGAACATTCGGTGGCAAAAGTACCGGTGCTGTTCGTCTGCGGCAAGCGCGAGGCGGAGGAGGGCACTGTTTCCATTCGCCGCCTCGGGTCCAAAGACCAGAGTGTTCTTCCCCTTGATGAAGCTATCACCGCGCTGGTGGACGAAGCCGTGCCGCCAGATTTGAGACCCGGTTACAAGGCGGAAGCGGCTTGATTGGCTCCCTCTTCCACGATCTGTCATGTAGGCTCTGTAATCTGCACTTAGTGACAGGAAGAGGAAATGTGCGATGAGCTGGCAACCCTGCGACGATCCTGTTCCCGGTGACAAGTTATCATGTGACCTGATCGATACGGTTGTCGTTCCCCGAACAACGGACATTGGCGGATTCGAGGTGCGCCGCGCCTTGCCGTCCGCCAAGCGCCGAATGGTCGGTCCGTTTATATTTTTTGACGAGATGGGACCGGGTGAGTTTTTAAGCGGTGAGGGGCTCGATGTCCGGCCGCACCCGCATATCGGGATAGCAACGGTTACCTATCTCTTCGATGGCTCCATTGACCACCGCGACAGCCTTGGCACGCATATGACCATCCGGCCGGGGGATGTGAACTTGATGACAGCCGGGAAGGGGATAGCCCATTCGGAGCGGACCGGGCAGGAAGTACGCAAGAAGCCGTCCCGGCTGGCCGGGATCCAGAGCTGGTTGGCGCTGCCCGGTTCTGATGAGGAAATAGAACCTGATTTCTTGCACCAGGGTAAGGATTCACTCCCCGTCATAAGCGGTGAGGGTAAAAATGTCCGCCTGATAGTTGGCTCGCTGTTTGGCTCCCGCTCGCCTGTTAAAACCTATAGCGAGATGTTTTACGCCGACGCGATCCTGAAGGCCGGCTCACGGCTGCCTCTTTCTGGTGAGCATGAGGAGCGAGCGATCTATGTGGTGTCCGGCAAGGCTGGTCACCTTCTTGCGTTCTTCCTTTCCAGTCCGCTCTGAATGGGCTATCCCCTTCCCGGCTGTCATCAAGTTCACATCCCCAGGACGGATAGTCATATGCGTGCCAAGGCTGTCGCGGTGGTCAATGGAGCCATCGAAGAGATAGGTAAC
>PVMS01113177.1_pt1 | contig 11025 bp, 13 predicted proteins | sample 1853461 | NCBI WGS metagenome assembly PVMS01 (sample SAMN08582032, study PRJNA380276) | Marine sediment metagenome, whole genome shotgun sequencing project. | isolation source: ocean sediment barecode stripped | collected 2017
CAATGGAGAATGTTTCCTCAATACTGTTGTCGAACCGTTTTCCCCATATCTGTTCGCCGTTTTCGGTATTGACTAGCTGTGCAGAGATTCGAACCTGGTCCGACGATTTACGCACACTGCCCTCAACTACATATATGGACTGGAATTTCTGACCAATTTCCTTCACCGACCAGTTTTTTTCAGCCGCTGCGAATGATGAATGTCGGGAGTGCACTTTTAACGAGGGAAAAAGTGAAAGTCCCATGATAATGCCTTCGGTGAGGCCGTCGCTGAAGTGTTGTTGTTCGGGATCATCGGATAGATTATCAAAAGCTAGCACCAGGATACTGTGATCTCTATTGCTGGTTTCTGAAGAGGGGTCTGTAAATTCTTGTAGTGCCTCGTTTGGAGTTGCAACGGGAGGGGAGGTTTCATTATCGGGCTTAATGTTGCCACTGATGATGAGTTCTCGAAGTTCCACTGTTTCGGCCTCGGGTTCAACACCGAGTTCCCTGAGCAGAACATCGCTGCAACGTTTATAACTCAACAACGCGTGGTTGCGATCTCCCTTTTCATGGTAAGCACGCATCAGTAGGCGCCAACCCTGCTCGTGCAGGGGGTCGTGAACTACCAGGCGTTCCGCAGATTCGATTGCCGCCTTGTGCTGGCCGGTGGATAACTGCAACTGACTCAAACTGGAGAGCACCTCAACGACGATGCGCCGATATCGTTCCCGCTCGTTCGCCAGCCATTCCTGGCTTGCCGTATCGCGAATCGTTATGCCTTCGAGGAATTCACCCTGGTAGAGAGCGGCGGCCCTGGTCAGGTTGTCGATATCATCATTGGCGGCAAGCTGTTCGAATTCGAGCGCGTCCACCTGTACCAGGTCCGGATCTACCCGCACGGTGGTTCTATCGACTTCCAGGAGCAGTGGAGTGCTCGCTTCGAGGGATTTCTTTATGGAACTAAGAGACTGGCGCAGTGAGTTCCGTGCCTGTTCTTCGGCCCGATCACTCCACAGTAAATTGATCAGGCGCTCGCGCGGATGTCGGATTCCGGGTGCTAGCGCCAGGTAAGCCAGCAGCACTTCTGATTTGCGCGTAGACAAAGCTAACAGGGGCTGCGTGGCTGTCGCGCACTCCATTGGACCGAGCAATTTAAGCTTTAGAACCGACAAAACACTCCTCAAAGGTTTTTTTTCGGGTAAATTCTTTATTTTCTTCTCTTAATTACCTTTTAAATTCAATAACTTATAATTTTTAATGATTTTTTAACGATTATTTTGTTGGATTTAACGCGATTGAGCAAGGGAATTATTGGGGCGGGACGAGAATGCATCCATCGAAAACAAAACCTACGGTAGAGAGGCACTCAAATGAGAAAAGTAAGAACTTCAGGATTTAACAGCAGCCCGGCACTCATGTTCAGCAGAGGAGTAGAGCAAATCATCAGCGATCATATGTCACGGCAGTCACAATACGATGATCAGGATTTGTTGGCGATGCAACGTTCACCTAATAAGCAGGCGGACAAAGGCAGTCTGTTCAGTATTCTGACACCACGGTTGTTCTGGCAGTAAACCGCATAGCCAGCCCCTGCACTCCCTGGCGCCGGGGAGTTCGCTTACGAATAGTGGGAAATAGTTAACACTATACAACATTGACAATACCTTTATGTAACATATAGTTAGGTACTATAGTTAATCTAAATTATAGATAAAGGTAAATTTATGGATATTGTTCAGGTCATATTACTGCCGGTGGTTAGTGTCATCAGGCCGACTACAGCGGTACTGCTTTTTAGTCTGTATATGTTTTTCTCTATCTTCAGTAAAACTCGATAAGCCCAATTCTTCATTTGGCATTCAGCATTCAGACTGCGCCAGCAGTTGCGCCAAAATAAATTCCACGGCAGCCTACTGCCGATGCCACCCTCTCAACTTTATAGTTGCACCCAGGTCAGGGAACCGTTTTAATCTCTCCTTGCTTCACACACGACCGGGGGAGAGATGACACTAAAAGCATTAATCGTAGGTGCGGGTAGCGGCAACAGTGCTTCCTTTGCCCGCATTTTGGCCAGGCAGGGTGCGCAGGTGGCGCTCGCCGCGCGCAATATCGACAAGCTCGCAGACCTGAAAACTGAGATTGGGGGATCGGCCATCAGTTGTGATGTCACCGAGGTTGAGCAGGTAGCCAATCTGTTCTTGCAGACCGACGCGATCATGGGCACGCCCGATGTCGTGCTTTACAACGCCAGTGGCTTCACTTCAGGACCTATCGCCGAACTTGATCCGCAGGCGGTTCAGCAGTCGCTGATGCTGACCGGATTTGGTGCGTTTTTGGTCGCACAGCAGGCGGCTAAACGGATGCAGCCTGCCGGGGGCGGCGCGATATTTTTTACCGGTGCGACTGCCAGCGTCAAGGGTTTTCCCCAGTTCGCACCTTTTGCGATGGGTAAATTCGCGTTGCGCGGTCTGACGCAAAGCCTGGCGCGCGAGCTGGGCCCGTTAAATATTCATGTTGCCCACTTTATCATCGATGGTTCGATTGCTTCTCCCGGGCGAGATTTGAACGCAGATGAACCCTCGACCAATATCGATGACGCGATGCTGGAACCCGATGCGATTGCCGAGACCTATTTAGCGGTATTGAATCAACACCGCAGTGCCTGGAGCCAGGAAGTTGACCTACGTCCCTGGAAGGAATCTTTTTAGCGTTTTTGCAGGCTAATATGGCGTCCAACCCAGTCTGGTTTTTGCGCTATCTCTGCCTGCTTTAATGCGGTTTGTACTGATTCAGGCATTTCTATGGTGCGTGAATCGCGCGTGCTGTAGTGGAGCACGATAAATTCACCGGTTGCACATAGTTTGCCTTTGACCAGCATCTGATGCGCAAACCAGATTCTCTTGGCATCAGAGCCGAGCACGATCGATTCGATATCCATCACTGCCGGGCTGCGCACCTCGCTCAGGTAGCGCAGGTGCGTTTCCAGCGTGTAGAGCGCACAACCGGTGTCATTGAAATAGTCTACGCCGATACCAAACTGATCCTGCAGTTTCCAGGTCGTGTTAGTAAAAGGCACCAGGTAATAGGCTTCGTTCAGGTGGCCATAGTCGTCGAGCCAGCTTTCCTGCAGGGGCTCGGAGTGTAATTTGAATGTGGTCATAGCCGGTTCGTTGGTTGCCTTGAAGGTGTGCCACGAGTATAAATTTTTCGCTTTATGGTTAAAAGAAATTTAATTGTTTGCAGAATTTAAGCTGCTAATAGATTTGCATGATGATTGACTGATAGTAGAATCGTGCGATGCAGGCCATAGTCAAAATATCGCAACTATCGAAAACCTACCAAACCGGGCATCAGGCACTCAAGGCAGTTGACCTGGAAATTTACGACGGTGAAATACTCGCATTGCTCGGCCCTAATGGCGCCGGCAAAACGACCTTAATCTCTATAATCTGTGGCATCGTTGCAGCCAGTACCGGTTCGGTTACCGTCGCCGGACACGATATTGTCAAAGGTTATCGAATCACCCGCGAGATGATCGGGCTGGTGCCGCAGGAACTCACCCTGGGTGCTTTCGATACGGTCTGGAACACGATCAGTTTCAGCCGTGGACTATTCGGTAAAAAACCCAATCCGGCTTACCTCGAACAGTTGCTCAAGGATTTGTCGCTGTATGATAAAAAGGATAATGAGCTGATGACCCTGTCAGGCGGCATGAAGCGCCGTGTCCTGATCGCCAAGGCCCTGTCACACGAGCCGAGGATACTGTTTCTGGATGAGCCTACCGCCGGTGTGGATGTCGAGCTGCGCTGGGATATGTGGAAGCTGGTGCGGCGTCTACGCGAGTCCGGTGTGACGATCATCCTCACCACCCACTATATAGAGGAAGCCGAGGAAATTGCCGATCGCGTCGGCATCATCAGTAACGGTGAACTGGTATTAGTCGATGACAAGGCGGCGTTAATGCAGGAGTTTGGTAAGAAACATCTGATTCTGGAGTTGAAACAGGCGATCGAGCACTTGCCTGAATCGCTCGCCAAATATCATCTCGAGTTGTCGGCGGATGGCAGCCTGCTGACCTATACCTATGATACCAATGCAAACCGCACCGGCATCAACGCCCTGCTGCAAAGCCTGGATCAGGCGGGGATATCGATGCGAGACCTGAGAACCACGCAGAGTTCGCTGGAAGAAATTTTTGTCAATATCGTGAGGTCCGTGATATGAATGTTCAGGCGATCCGCGTGATTTATAAATTCGAGATGTTACGGGCCTGGAATACGCTGTTGCAGACCATCGCATCACCGGTGATTTCCACCTCATTGTATTTTGTTGTGTTTGGCGCGGCAATTGGCTCTCGAATCGAACAGGTAGAAGGTGTGCCTTATGGTCTTTTCATCGTGCCGGGCCTGGTGATGTTATCCCTGCTGACGCAGAGCATCGCCAATGCCTCGTTTGGAATTTTCTTTCCCAAGTTTACCGGCACAATTTATGAAGTCATGTCGGCACCGATCTCTTTCTTCGAAATTATCGTTGGCTATGTTGGCGCCGCCGCTTCGAAATCATTGATTCTTGGCACTATCATCCTGATCACCGCGAACCTATTTGTCGATATGAACATCGCTCACCCGGTGTGGATGGTCGCGTTTTTAGTTTTGACCTGCGTGTCGTTTAGCCTGTTCGGTTTTATTGTTGGCCTGTGGGCGACCAATTTCGAGAAACTGCAACTGATTCCGATGCTGGTTATCACGCCTCTGGTGTTTCTCGGTGGTAGTTTCTATTCGGTCAGCATGTTGCCACCTGCCTGGCAGACGGTGACGCTGTTTAACCCGGTTTTATACCTGATCAGCGGGTTCCGATGGAGTTTTTTCGAGGTTTCAGACGTCAGCGTGGAAGTCAGCCTGGCGATGATAACGTTTTTCCTGCTGGCCTGTTTGCTGCTGGTGTGGTGGATGTTTAAGACTGGTTATCGACTCAAGCAGTAATGCTAAAGCTTATCCGGGAGGCATAAAAAATGGCCATCCATGGCCACAATAATACTGAGGGGAGTAATACAGTTGTCCCGGCAGCCGACGATCGGCTACCGGGACAGTCCAGCCCGCATGCTGCACGAAGGCGGCATGCGGGCTAAAACTTAACGCTGCCAGAAGTACTTGTCGACTTCTACTGAAACTTCAGCGCGGGTGAGGCCGATGTCTTCCAGTAGATGACTGCTCAACATTCCCAGTTGACGGCGCTCTTCCACTCGTGATACCCAGGTTAAGAGGGTTCCACGGACTTGTTTTGCTGCTGCTTCGATGCGCTGTACCATGCCGTATACTGCGGTGCTGATGTCGTTTGCTTCAACGAAGTGATGTTGTAATTTTGCTGTTGTCATGTCTATTCTCCTGAATAATCCTGCCGGAGGATTAGTCCGTGCAGTTGTTTTAAATAATGATCAGAATTATAGTCACAAACTGTTATAGTAACAGATACAGATAAAATGAAAAATATACGTAACAGTTGACCATAACAGTTAATCTGTCTGGGAACTTTTGTGATGCAGTTCTCACTATTTTAGAGGGATTCCAGTGTAGCGCTATTCGAGGCTTGTGACAGGGCTCTAGAAAATTACACAAGTTATTGAAATTATAGATAAAAATTATTATTTTTAAGCCTGTTTAGGAGTTGATCGGCAGTTTCGTTCGGAGCGGTGAAACTTAACATTTATAACCCGCGAATAATCGCATTTTTTAATCCTGACAGTATCGGTTTTTCGCCAGCAATCAGCAAATCATATTTGGAATACAGTTGAGCCAGTTGTGTCCCGAGCTTCCAGTGCGCGATGGGCCTCGGCACACTGTGCCAGTGGGAAGGTCTGATTTACATGTATTTTGACCCGCTTATTTTCAACTACATCGATCAGCTTGTGTGCACCATCTTCGAGTAGCTCCCGCGTGGCCAGATGCGAGGCGAGGGTGGGCCGGGTGACATACAGAGAACCCCTCGCCGCCAGAATGGACGGACTAAACGGTTCTACCGGTCCGCTTGCATTACCGTAAGTTGCAAGCACACCGAATGGTCTCAATGAATCGAGCGATGCTTCGAAAGTCGCCTGACCGATAGAGTCATAGGCGGCGGCTACCCCGACCCCGTCGGTCAGCTCCCGCACTCGCTCCGCTATATCCTGTTGTCGATACAAAATAGTATGGTCGCAGCCATTGGCTTTTGCCAGTGCCGCTTTTTCTTCGGAACCGACACAGCCGATTACCATGGCACCCAGCAGCTCGGCCCATTGGCAAAGGATGAGCCCGACTCCGCCCGCCGCTGCGTAGACCAGAATCGAATCGCCGCGCTTCACCGGGTAGGTCCGAAATAACAGGTAATGCGCGGTCAGGCCTTTTAACATCATCGCTGCCGCGGTTTCATCGTCAATAGCGTCGGGAACTCGAATCAGTCGGTCGGCATCGATTAATCGAGCCTCGGCGTAAGCGCCAATTTGCATCGCATAAGCCACCCTGTCTCCTACCGAAACCGTGCTCACGCCTTCACCTGTTGCCTCGACAGTGCCGACTGCTTCCATACCCAGCGTCGCCGGAAAGTCACCGACCGGGTAGAGCCCGGTACGGCCATAGACATCAATATAGTTCAGACCGCAGGCCGTCTGGCGCAGCCTGACCTGTCCTTTACCCGGTTCGCCAACGTCGATGTCTTCCCAGCACAGGACCTCGGGATCGCCGGTCTGGTGAATTCGAATTGCTTTCGTCATAGAGGATGCTCTGCCATTTTTTTAGTTAGAATGATCTGCGCTTTGTGCGGGATGGGTGCCACTCGTCATCCTGGGTTTGAATCGGACCGCTGCCAGGAGTACGGATATCACCAGTACCACACCGAGCCATTGCAAATTGGTTAATTGCTCCTTCAGTATAAACGAGGCCAGTAAGATAGATACCACCGGTTCGAGGTTTAATATGAAAGCCGCAGTCGCTGCGGGTAATCGAGCCAGTGCCTGAAACTGGCAGAGTATGGCAATCACATAAAACAGCGTAGCAGCGCCCAGGGAGAGCAGTCCCTTGGTCGAGGTCGGTAAGGAAAACTGCGCATAGACCAGCGGCACGATCATTACCAGCCCAATGACGTTAATCCAGAATGTGATGACCAGTGGATTCAGTCGGGTTGCTATCTGGGCGCCTTTGATAAAAGTAAAAGCGGCGCCCAGCCCGGCAATTAATGCCAGTAGCAAACCGGTCGTATTCAGTTTTATCTCGCCACCCGATAACGCCAGGTAAAGTCCCAGGAAGGCGATGAAAAAACCCAGGATCAGTGGTGCTGAAGGCAACAGTTGTTTACGCAGAATGGAGTAAGCCAGTACCAACAGGGGGTAGGTATACAGCAGCAGCACCGCAAGGCTGACCGAAATAGATTCTACCGAAAGCAGGTAGCAAATCATCGCGCCAGACCAGACAGCTCCAACCGTTGCAACCGGCAGGCGCAATGGGCGATCTACCTTAAAGGAGCGCTGTTTGATTGCCAAAAGCAAGCCGAACACCAGCGTCGAGATCAGAAATCGTGTGAACATCACCGTCATGGCGTTGCCACCATCGGCATAGATGATCTTGGCCTGCGTGGTAATAGCACCAAGACCCGCGGCCGTTAGCAGGGCGAAAATCACGCCGGTACGTAAATCTTTAACCAGGTTCATCAACTATATGGTTGTTCATGGAATAGCCTTGCGGCACCTATCGATCAAGGGAAAAAGAGGGGGCAGTTATTATCCGCCTGCAAGGTGACTATATCGCTGGCAAGCCCCGCTTGCCAAGTTTATTCGGTTTGTATACTGTCCTGTTAATGGTTCATATTCGAGAAGCCGTATGTCTGAATTACAATTACCCGATGCAATCGTAACTAGCGCTTGGTTGCACCAGCATATAAACCACCCTGATCTGGTGATTTTCGACGCCAGTTGGCATATGCCGTCGGCGAATCGAGACGCCTTCGCCGAATGGCAAAATGAGCATATCGAGAATGCCCGATTTTTCGATTTCAATTCGGCGATTAGCGATCCTGGCTCGGAGCTGCCCCATATGATGCCCGATGACGAACACTTTACCCGTGAAGTGCAAAAGCTGGGTCTGAACCATGATAGCCAGGTTGTGGTTTATGATTCGGTTGGCATGTTTTCCAGCCCCAGGGTCTGGTGGATGTTGAAAGCGATGGGATTCGATGCCTGTGCGGTACTCGATAACGGTTTGCCTGCCTGGAAGAACGCCGGGTTTGCCACCAGCAGCCTGGACGAGTCGAATCCAGTCGTGCAGGGAAACTATATTGCCGCTCGAGTCGAGCGCAGCTTTTGTGATTCACAGGCTGTGCTGGCCGCCCTCGATGATGCTTCGACAACGATACTAGATGCCAGGCCGGCCGAGCGATTCCATGGCAAAGTCGACGAGCCACGAGCAGGTTTGCGAAGGGGGCATATGCCCGGAGCCGGCAATTTGCCATTTCCAGAATTGTTTGCTGATGGCCTGATGAAACCGAAATCCGAACTTGAAAGTATTTATAAGCAATTGATCCCGACCGGCAATCGTGCGATTTTCAGCTGTGGTTCGGGTGTAACCGCCTGTGTCATAGCGCTCGGCGCTCACCTGGCCGGTTACGAAGATATTTCGGTTTATGACGGTTCCTGGTGCGAATGGGGACAGCCAGGTGATTTACCGGTCGAGTAGTGGTTGTTATGGACTAACTGCCGATCAACTTGACCAGATCGGTAATATCATCGAACACAACGTCGGCCAGGTCTTCGAGTTCGTCCCGGGTGCTGGTACCGGTCAGCACACCGATACAGTAGCCAACCTGGGCATTTCTACCCATCTCGATATCGTGCCGGTTATCACCGATGACAATGACCTCGGCAGGTTCCAGCGACATCGCCGCGCAAAAAGCCAGCACCATACCCGGATCAGGTTTAAGGCCATGACCACTGTCGTAACCAGATAGAAATTCGAATTCGGAAATAACGTCAAAGGATTGCAACGAATTGTGAATCCCCTGATAACTATCGCTGGTGGCGACACCGAGCTTCAAACCGGCTTTTGTTAAATACTGCAGGGTCGCTTTCAATCCCTGCACCGGTGTCGCACTCAAAGCAACCTGTTGCTCAAATATCTGATTCAACCGGACACTCATGGTTTCTATTTCGATTTCGTCGTCGACATCGGTAAGGTGCCTGGCCCAGGCATGGGCAATGTCATGATTATTGCCGGCAGCCAGTAGCGAACCGCCGATAAATCGACCGGTGCCGGAATCGTATCCGTGCTGGTTGAGTAATTCGTCAGCGAGCGGCCGATTATTATTTGCAAACTCGAGTGCGGCATAACGATAAACCGGCAACCAGGTCGGGTTGAAGTCGATCAGTGTGCCATCTTTGTCGAATACAATACCCTTGTAGGTCATCAGTAGGTACCGGGTCGATCTTTAAGGTTCTAACAATGATTCAAGTTGGTCGCGATAGTTTTCAGCCGGTCTGATTTCAAGTCCGGCGACCTTGCCGTCGTCGTCGTACCTGCGTAATTGTACTGCCGCCGGGTAATGGGGATTAGATTCAAAGCTTGTAATCTCGGCCTGGTCCATCGGTCCTCCCTGAACTTGTAGTGAATTGACCGAGGCAGCAGAAAGACAGTCGAGGTATTTTCTGTCGACTGCACAGAGATATTTTTTTGCGGCTACATGCAATCGAATCGGCTCGGTTACCGACGCGGGATAATAGGACTCCAGGAAACGGGCACCCGCTTCCTCGTGCCGATTATCGATTCCGTTTTCCAGTGCGTCGATAGGAAAGTCACCGACGAAGTGACCGATGTCGTGCAACAGCGATGCGATTATCAGTTCATCGCTGGCGTCGTCGGCAGCCGCACAGGCGGCCGATTGTTCCATGTGCTGCGCCATGCTCACTTTTTCTCCCATGTACTCTTCAGCGCCACGACGGGCGAATAGTTCGAGTATGAAGTCGACTATGCTGTCGCGATCGAGTGATTTATTATTCATAAGAATCTCTGCTGTGAATTATGGGATCTATTCCTGATCGGGCGATATATTGAAGCAGGATAGCCGAATAGTAAATGGAATTATCGAACGAATCTCTCGATACTATTCGATGCTGTTTAGGCGACTTATCGCATCACCAATCTGACTGGGGTTGAACACCGAGATGCCATGTCTTTGCAGTAGTGCGGTGGTTACTCCCACGCCATGGATACGACTGCGGTTAAAACTGCCATTGTAAATCTGGCTACTGCCACAGGAGGGGCTGAGTTCGGTTAGAATGGCGACCCTGATCGCATGTTGCTGGCACAGTGCCAGCGCTTGATGAGCACCCTGCAGGAAACAATCGGTAACATCCTTGCCATTCGAGGTGATCACCCGGCCGAGATTATCGAGTACCGCGTAGCCATCACCCGCCTGAATTTCAGCTGCGTCGCGTGGCACGGGTAAACCTCCTGCCACTTCTGGACAAAATGGAATCACACGATCCTGTTTTAGCAGTTCATCCAGTTGAGGATATTCAAGTTGTTTGTAACGCCCGTCATAACGTACTGGCTCACCCAGCAGGCAGGCGCTAACTAATATTTTGTCGGCCTGCGGTTTCGTCAGCCACGAGTGTGCATCCATTTTATCTGCCCTGGTCAACTTGAAAGAACCTCTGGTAATACCAAGCCTGGGAGGGGTTTATTATCACCAGATTGTCACCTCTATAAAGGGGTAAATCGTATTTGAATCCAATAATATTCAACCAAATGGTTGACTAATTTAAAACTCATCTGTATATTCACCTAAATGGTTGAATATTATGAAGCAAGAAACACTAACCGAACTACTCAAGGCGGTGAGTGATAGTACCCGCCGATCCCTGCTGACCTTGTTGTGCCAACAGGGAAAGTCACGAGTGACTGATCTGGCACGCGTTTACGACCTGTCCTTAAACGCAGTGTCAAAGCATATCAAGGTGCTGGAGAAGGCGGGTCTGGTGCGCCGTGAAACAGTGGGCAGGACCCACTGGATCGCTGCAGAC
>PVMS01118345.1_pt1 | contig 11025 bp, 10 predicted proteins | sample 1853461 | NCBI WGS metagenome assembly PVMS01 (sample SAMN08582032, study PRJNA380276) | Marine sediment metagenome, whole genome shotgun sequencing project. | isolation source: ocean sediment barecode stripped | collected 2017
CAGTCCGCGTGCTGGTCAGGGGCATTGTAAAGGTGAGTTGCATCGGGTGCGATTTCCGAGTTCAGGATCTTTGGAGTACTGGCAGCCAGGGCCTTCAGCTCAGCATCAGGCTGGCTGGGATCGGAGGAAGTGACCGCCACATTGCCACGGCTCACAAAGATCCATCCTTCGCTGCCATAAAACTTTACTCCATTGGGGAAAGTACCACTGATCTGCATCTTTACTCCATTGGCATAACGGGCATGCACCATGAAATCGCCATGTACGTTCCAGAGTCCCGAGCTGGGGAAGGTGGCCTCAGCCTCCACTTCCACCGGTCCGGTATACTCGGTACCCATGGCCCAGTGTGCGGTGTCCACGTGGTGAGCACCCCAGCCGGTAATCATCCCGGCACCAAATTGTTCAAGACGAAGCCAGCCCGGACGTGAAAAGTCGTTTTGCGGATGTACCCCTTTCTCGGTGTAATATTGTAAGGGAGTCGACCCCAGCCACATATCATAATCCAGGGTCTCGGGTACTGACATGGCTGGCTCCTCATTCCCACCGGGATCGCCGGGCAATCCTATTTCAATCTTTTCCAGTTCCCCGATGCGTCCGTTGCGCACCAGTTCGCAGGCCCTGTGAAACTGGGGCCAGGGATCGGTGCCCCTCTGCTGGCTCCCCTGCTGGAATATGCTGCCGGTGCGATGGACCGTATCGCTCATCTGCCGGCCTTCCTTAATGGTAAGTGAGGCAGGCTTCTGCAGGTAGATATCCTTGCCAGCCAGGGCCGCCTCCATGGCGGGCTGGGCATGCCAGTGGTCGGGGGTGGAAATGATCACCGCATCGATGCTCTTGTCCTGCAGCATTTCCCGGTAGTCCTGGTAGACTGCCACATCCACATAGTTGGTTTTGCCTTTGTCGGCATAGAATTTCTCGATCCATTCCTTGCCCATGCCAGCACGTTTGATGTCCACGTCGGCTACCGCCACTCCAATGGCCGCATCATGCCTTAGGGTTGATGGCAGGTCGTGGCTCATAGCAATGCGCCCAAACCCGATCTGTCCGATCCGGATCTTGTTGGAGGGGGCGGTTTTTCCCATCACATGGGAGGGGATGATGGTAGGAACCACCATGGTTCCGGCAGTAGCAGCTGCACTGCTTTTCAGGAATGTTCTTCTTTTCATTCTATGTCTTTTTATTGAAATTCTTTCCAGTACTGTTCTGCTTTCCGGGGGGTGATGGGACCGTCGAAAACCACCATCCTGTACTTCAGTACATACTCCTTCCCGGGTTCAAGTATCCATTCCTGGTGACGGATGGGACAGAACTCAAAAAACATATTTTCTTTTCCCTCGTTGCTGTTTGGTGGCCACATCCGCATGGGTTCCGGGTGAGAACGGTTCTTGGAGTGACTCAGGAATAGGATGCCCGAGCGTCCCTCGGGAACCGACGATTCTCCTTCAATGATCACCCACCGGGCATGTGTGGCATCAGCGCTCGACCAGTTCTTTCCTTCGGAAGTGAGCACTGAGGCATTGGAAGGATTCCATCTCTCAGGACCCCTGTACGCCAGTCCGCCCCCGTAACGGTAGGCTTCAAGGGTAATCCCGGTTTCCAGCGGGGTACTCAGGGTGGTATGCAGGTCCACCATATAGGCCTGTCCCTCCAGGTTAAGCACGGTGACCTTCCAGATCTCATTCATGGCTACTCCTTCGCTCCCGTCTTCCTTGAAATAGATGTGCTCCTGTCTTGCCTTGAAACCGGCCAGGTTCTCCTGCTCTATCTTTTCCAGATACTCTGCAAAACGCACGGTACCCTGTTTATCTGCCAGGTTCCAGAAATCCACCTTATATTCTCCAAAATGGGTTCTTGTCCACGGATTCCAGATGCCGTAATGGTGCCAGTGGTCGGGAGGCTGAATCCGGGTGAGCCTTTCTCCACCAGGCGACCACAGGGGATGAATGTAGGCCGATCTTTTATAGACAGTATCTATGCCTTCGGGTGGAAGGGTTTCGGTATGGACATAGCTAAGCACCGGCTGTTCCCCGATAAAGATGGTGGTGCTGTTCTCGTCGAAGGAGAGACTTGGGCCCTCAGGGTCAGTTGGAGCCTGCAGCATAAGAAGTGCGGCTAGCAGGATGCTAAGTTGAAGTATCATCAATCAGGTCCTAAGGAGTGAAACATTTTACTGTCTCGATAAATATAGCCAGATTTTCGGAAGATACACCCGGTGGCATGCCGCCACCGCAGGAGAAGATCACCCGGGAGGGATCCTTCAATCCTCGTAACATGTTCAGTGTTGTTTCTTTCACCTCTGCGGGCGATCCTTGTGCCAGCACATCCCTGGGTGGAATATTTCCCAGCATGGTAACCTGATGCCTGGTCAGATCCTTCAGCTGGTTCAGGTCCGTATCGTAAGCCATATTAAAAAGATTAACCCCCATGTCGGGCAGATAGTGCACCATCTCCATGCAGTTAGCATCGTTATGGAGGAACTTTACAGAAAGATCGCAATCGTAAAGTTCCTTAAAGTAGGGAAGTGCAAATTCCACAAACTGGTCCTCGCTGATGAAACCGATGATATCGTCCAGCATCAGGATCCCGTCGATGGATGGAAAGAGTTTAGCCTGGTGCTTATGGAAGCCCAACAGGTAATCTGTAATCTTCCGGATCAAAGCATGTGTCTCCTGGGGATGGGTCATCAAGGCCATCATAAATTCAGTGGTTCCCATAAGGTAGGAAGCGATGTTGAGCGGACCCCGCGATATGGAGAATCGTATTTTATGTCCGGCCTGCTCCATCAATGGCTGGTTCAGTTTGAGCCTGTTCAGCATCAGGGGACCCAGGCCGTCCTTTTCCGGATTGGGCACCTCCAGCAAGTGGATCTCTTCTGGTGAGTGGATGCTGGGAAAGGCATGTGGGAACTCATTCTGTGGGAAGGCCGATCGTGCTCCAAAAGCAGAGGGTTCGCTACACATGCCGTATTCGGCCCAGAACCCGGGTAGAAAGATGGCCTCGGGAAAGGTCTCCAGGGCTTTCATATTAGCCTCCAGCCATAAGAGATCGCTGGAAAAGTAATCCAGGATGTCGATACCATACCAGTTGGGCAGCCAGGGTGAATCGATGATAAATCCTGCGGGCAGTGGAGAGAGGACCTCGCCGCTGATCACAGCTTTCAAATCGATCCATTGTTGATCGGTCATATGTTAAGTTAAAGCAATTGACTGCGGTTCTCATAGATTTTTTGAACCGCGTGGATGATGTCGTCCATATCCTTGCGTTCCGCCAGCAGCATGTTCTGGAAGAACCAGACTGCTTCCATGCTAAGTTGGTCATTGTCGGGCAAATTGTGCAGCTCTTCCCGGTACCTGTTTAAACGCTCTTTTGAAAAGAGCCTTGTGTATCCCCTCGAAGTGATCGCCTCTTCGATGAGGCCATCGAAATATTGCCGGCCATAGCCTTCCCCACAGGGAATTCCTTCAGCATTTAAAGCAGCCAGGAATTTGTGCCTGGGGAGTCCGTCAAAAAGCTCCTTCTTATAACGGAAGGGGTAAAGATGATAAGAAGAACGTGTGGCGCCATCGGAGAGCTTGTAGGGAACGATCCCGGGGATTTCTCTGAGCTTTGAATCGAGGTAGAGGGCATTCTCCAGCCGCTTATCCGCATCGCTGCGGGCACGTACCAATTGCGAGAGGAGCAGTCCGGCCTGGACCTCTGTCATCCGTTTATTTGAACCCCGAATGGGATTTTCAGCCATGCCCCTCATGGAACTGCCATGGGGCCGGCCGCAGTTGTGGTAGGCAAAACAGCGATCCATCAAGGCATCGTTGTTGCCCGAAATGGCTCCACCTTCGCCCGAAGGAATGTGCTTGGAGTTCTGAAAACTGAAACAGCCAAGATCACCCAGGGTGCCACACATCTTGCCATCGTATTCAGCCAGCCAGGCCTGGCAGGCATCTTCAATGACCGGAAGATTGTGCTTCTTTCCGATGGCCAGGATCCGGTTCATATCGGCAGGAAGCCCGCAGATATGCACAGGAAGAATGGCAGTGGTTCGATCGTTAATCTTCTCTTCTATTTTATCCGGATTGATGGTAAAAGTCTCCGGATCCGTATCGGCAAATACGGGCAGTGCTTTCTGATTGAACACCACATTGTAGGTGGCAATAAAAGTGAAAGGAGAAACAATGACTTCATCACCCGCATCGACTCCCAGGGTGTGCAGGGAAGTGATCAGGGCAGTGGTTCCGCTGGATGTGGCAATAACCCGTTTGGCTCCTATCAACTCGGCATAACGCTTTTCAAAAGTACTGCATTTGTTCCCATCGCCCCTGTACCAGTTAGTGCTCCGGAGTAATTCCATCATATTTGATTCGGCTTCCTGGTTCCATACGGGCCAGCTTAGCCACTCAGCGGTTCGGACGGAATTTCCTCCTTTCAGAGCCAGTTCCGAGCTAACACCCGCACCTGACCTGGCAAAAAGGGGCGCCGAAAGCATGGTGGCAGCAGCGGTGGCAGAGGTGCCGGCAATAAATTTTCTCCGGGTTAATTTGTCTTTTTTCACGACAGGTGGATTATTGGATTATGATGCGGTATTTATTTAGCAGTCCCGTTACCGTGGGCAGGGAGAATTTGGCTCCACTGATGCGGTTGTTTTCAGGATCGATGGAGTAGTTGAGTGCTGTGGAGAGATCGGCACGCTCCAGGTTCGTATGGTCGAAGGAGGCATCAAGCAGGTCGCACTCATCAAAAATAGAATTTCTAAGATCGCCTTCGGTGAAGTCCACCTCCTTAAGAGAAGTACTGAGAAATACTGTGTGATTCAGTTTCACCTGGTAAAAGGAGGAGTGATCGAGCTGACATTTCTCAAAGCGGACGGTCATTCCCAGCTGGTCACAATTCTCAAAATGGAGCCCCAGCATTTTACACTCTTTGAAAATCGTTTCCTGAAATGAGCTCTTTAACATTTTCACATTGCTGAGATCGCATCCGGCAAAGGTGCAGTCCAGGAAACGGATGCCTGAGAGATCGGTCCCCGCGAAATTGCAGTTCCTGAAATTGCAGGTATCATATTCGCCCTTTTGTAGCGGTGCCTCGGTATAATCTTGCTTGGTAAATAATTGCTGTTCTATTACTTCCTTGCTCATAGAGGTACTTTTTTTCGATGCAATAAGTTACGATTGTCCCTTGGATAATAAAAATGTACTGAATTTTAAAGGGCTACGCCAAAACTTAGTCCAAGAGGGGAAATCCATACATCTGTCTCCTCCACTTTATCCATTTGACCAAAAGGCCAGAAGGCCCAGGCCTTGAAACTGAATCCCGGATTTTTAAATGGGTGGTAGCGAAATCCGATCATGGGGTAAACAAAATAATAATGTTGCGTATTATCCGTAAGCCATGAGCCTCCAATTCCCATTTCCCCATAGCTGCGCTTTCCGTTTCCCAGGTTAACTGAGAAGGAATGAGGCAGGGTGAAAAAGTTAGTGGGATCCTCTGAAGTAAAGAGCTGGAATTCCTGATTAAATCCAAATCCTATCTTTCCTGCAAGCACCGGACCGGATTTTAAAAAAAAGAGCTTTTCAAAACCAAGGGACATTATGGAAGCATCGCCGCCAAAGTTTGCACTGATAATAAAATCCGATCTAAGCTTCGGAAGCTGATCTGTATCCTGGGCAAAGGTGCTCACATGAACAAGCATAAAAAACAGCAGGCCAACAATTATTTTATAGAAACGATGCTCCATCTCTCTAAGATAGTAAAAACAAAACTATGCTTGATTTCCTGCTCTTTTCCAGTACCACCCAATGGAGGCCAGGATCACTGCCTCACCGATTCCGAAGATCCACCAGGGGAAGTGGTGGGGAACGTAGGAGGTAGCTACCTCCAGTACTTCGGGATTCTTCACATGTCCCATTTCAAACAGTGTAAAGTGGGTCAGCATATGTTGCGAATAATCCAGTACAAAGCCAAAAATGAGGATCAGTGAGCCCAGGATCAGTCCCGCCCATATCATGCCAGGAATGCGGCTTTCCAACCCGCGTTCAGCCCGAAACAGAATTACCATAGCCAGCAGGATCATGGTGAGCGATACCAACACAGGCGAAAGAACCGGTCCGGTCCACGTGGTGGGGATCAGGAAGAGCACATCCCAGGTCATCAGCGACTGGGGCCAGCCCAGCAGGAGCCAGAGAAATATATAGTAGAAGATGTCCCAGATGGCAAAGCTGTAGATAAACCAGGCAAAGCCGGTACTGAAGCGTCGCGCTGCCAGGATGCCGATACTAATAAGCATCACAAGGGTGGCCACCTCCCGGAATAGTTCGGTTGCGGCCAGATTTATTGGAAAAGAGGAGAGGGGAAACTCAAAACCGGTGGGGTAAAGAATCTCCCGCAAATAGACCACCACAGCACTTTCCAGGAATGCCATGGCAATGGCAAAGGCTGTGACGGTAATCAGGAGCCGGCGTAGTTTCATGATTTATGACCTAAACTCAAATATAGCCACAAATTGCCAGGAAGTGAACTTGATCAGTTTAGCACAGCAATAATCTCCAGACTGGCTATTTCATCCACACTGAACGTACTGGTTCCTTCACCGATCTTATAATCGAAGCGATTCACCTCCACGGTGCCGCGAAACTGATTTTCGCTGAAAGTAAAGGGAAAAGCCACCTCTTTGCTTACCCCGTGCATACTAAGTATCCCTGCTGTTATAAAGCCCTCACTCGTGTTTTTAATGCTGCTGGATTCAAAGCTGATCACTGGGTACTCTTCTACATGAAAGAAATCCTCATTACGCAGGTGATCATCACGTTTTTCATTCTCCGTATTGACGGTAGCTGCATCAACGGTGACCTTGAAATTGGAGTTGGTCAGGTCGGTCTTGTCAAAACTTATCTCCCCCTTCATCCCGGTAAATGTGCCTTCTACAGTACGCACTTTCATGTTCTGAATACTGAAATTCACTACAGATCTGTCGCTGTCGATTGTCTGCGCATTTCCAAAGCCAATGACCATAAAGGCCAGGCTTACAATCATTCCTATCTTCTTCATCTAAGCTTGATTAATGTTAGACCACAAACGTAGAGCAATTCTAAATAAGAAAAATTGAACTAGTTCAAGAAAAGCTGCGGGCAATAATTTTACTGAGGAATTCGGCACTGATCCCCAGGTAGGAAGCGATGTGGTACTGAGGCAGCCGTTGGACCAGGTCCGGGTGTTTCTCCCGAAAGGCATGATAGTTCTCTTCGGCAGTTTTGGACAGAATTGAGACCAGCCTCTTCTGGATGAAAAGATAGGAACGCTGCATATAGGACCCGCTGTCGGTCAGGGAGGTTTGTGGAAAGGTCTCCATCAGTTTTTTCATATCGCCATCATCCATGGACCAAAGCGTAGTGGGTTCTATGGTTTCGAGGAAATAGCTGGTAGGCTCAGGGGTTGAAAGGTCCCCAATAATCTGGTTCTCTTTGGCAAAGAGGATATTGAATTCCTTCCCGGAGTAGTCGTTCAGGTAGAGACGAACCAGTCCTTTTTCAATGATATAATGCCGGGTGTTGCGATCGCCCTGCTTGAATATCAGCTCCTTCTTCTTATAATGCTCTTGCCTGAAGGCCGAAAGAATCAGCTCCTCCTGATCTTCCGAAAGATCGGGATTGAAATTTTTCCTGTAAAATGAGAGGACGGGATGGCTCATTATTCGGATTTTAAGTCTTATCAAGGGATTGCCCATGCAGGCAGCACTCCCGGTTCGATATCAAAAATGCTACTGCCCAGCAACCAGGAGACCAGTGCTACCACAAGTATGCCCAATATGTTCAGTATAAAACCGGTGCGAACCATGGTAGCTATTTTAATCCGGTTGGTGCCGAAAATAATGGCATTAGGAGGTGTAGCAGTGGGTAACATAAAGGCCAGAGAGGAAGCAAGGGTGGCGGGAATCATAAGAAGCAGGGGATTGTTTCCGCTGCTGATAGCCAGGCTGGCAAAGACCGGTAGCAGCATCTGGGTGGAGGCAACATTGGAAGTGAGTTCGGTAAGGAAGGACATCAGAGTCACCACTGCCAACAGGATAAGCCACGGACTGATCCCTTCGGTCCATAGCAGCTGTTCCCCAAACCATATGGCCAGTCCGCTCGACTGAAATCCCAGCGCCAGGGCAAATCCACCCCCAAACAGCAAGACAATGTTCCAGGGGATCCGCTGTGCCGTCTTCCAGTCCATGATCCGTTCCTTCCTGTCTTTTCCTGCGGGAACTATGAAGAGGAGAATGGATACAAAAATGGCCACAGTTCCATCGTTGATATAGGCCGGAGTTTTAAATAATTGAGCCCATCCCGGAATGGTCACAGAACTGAAGGTGATCCCGGCTCGCGCAATCCATAAAAATGCCAGGAGCAGGAAGAGAACAAATACAGTGCGCTCCTCACGACTTGAGGGGCCCAGCTTGCGGTAAGCCTTCCTGAAATGATCCCGGTCTATTCCCTCCCACTTCTCTGCAGGTCTGAAGCGAAAGTGAATCACCACCCATACCATCACCAGCATCACTACTGAGATGGGAAGGGCAAATACCATCCAGCTGGTAAAAGAGATTTCAGGCGCCCCCGGGTAGAGGAGGGTAAGGATGCGTGGACAGACCAGGTTGGTGGGGGAACCCACCAGGGTGGACATTCCTCCGATGGAGGCGCTGTAGGCAATGGCCAGGAAAAGTCCGGTGGCATATTTGTTAATCGATTTTCCCGAGAGGGTCTCTTCCAGGCTAACCACGATGGACATCACAATGGGAATCATCATCATGGTGGTTGCCGTATTGGAGATCCACATGGAGAGGAAGGCAGAGGTAAGCATAAATCCCACCAGGATCCGGCCCGGACTCACCCCGATAAACATTAGTAGCTTCAGAGCAATCCGCCGGTGCAGGCCCCAGCGTTCCATGGCCAGGGCCATCATAAATCCACCCACATAGACAAAAATGATATGGTTCATATAGACCTCTGAGACCGCCCTTCCGTCCAGAACCCCGAAGGCGGGAAAGAGGACCAGTGGTATCAATGCAGTTACAGCAAGCGGAATAGTTTCGGTAACCCCCCAGATGGCCATCAGGGCAGCCACTGCCATGGTGACGGTCACCTGAGGCTTGCCCGGCTCCTGATCAGTAAAGAGCAGTATTGCCAGGAAGGCTGCGATACCCAGGAAGAAAGCGATATACTTTTTTTGCATGGTGAGCATTGCCATATACAATTATACTAAGATATTGATGAAGTGCCCACTTTTAAGGTGGTTTTGCTCTACCCCTCCAGAGCGCTTTTTATCCCAGTAGTCCTTTTATTCATCCCAGGTGCATCCTGATTAATACCTCTCCCGGGTCATCCGGACCCATTATTTTTGACTGAATTGTATGTGTCTTACATTTAGTCAAAATTATAAATCCCTAACGATGAATATTTTACTGATTAGCCCGTCCTTTCCAGATACCTACTGGAGTTTCAAACATGCACTGAAGTTCGTAGCCAAAAAATCTGTCAGTCCGCCCCTGGGTTTATTGACCATTGCCGCCATGCTCCCTAAAGCATGGAATAAAAAACTGGTGGACCTGAACGTTGCTTCGCTTGAAGATTCAGAGATTGCCCGGGCCGATTTTATATTTATAGGGGCCATGTCGGTTCAGGCTGCTTCGGCATCAGTGGTGGTCCAGAGGTGTCAGCAGATGGGAAAAACTATAGTAGCAGGGGGCCCCCTCTTTACAGGCGATCCGGATTCCTGGTCGCATATTGATCACCTGGTCCTCAATGAGGCAGAGATCACCCTGCCCTGTTTTCTCAACGATCTTGAATATGGCCTTCCCCAAAAGATCTACCAGACAGAAGAGTATGCGGATATGGGCACTTCCCCCTGCCCCGATTTTTCATTGATCAATAGCTCCGATTATGCGCAGCTGAGCCTTCAGTACTCCAGGGGGTGCCCCTTCAACTGTGAATTTTGCGAGATCACAGCCCTGCTTGGTCGCAAGGTACGTTTGAAGTCGACCCGTCAAATTATTAAGGAGCTTGAAGCCGTCTACCAAACAGGATTCAGGGGGAACCTCTTTTTTGTGGATGACAACTTCATTGGAAACCGGAAGCGGTTGAAGCAGGAGCTTCTTCCGGCCATTACCGCCTGGAACAGGGATCATAAATATCCTTACACCTTCACCACAGAAGCTTCCATTGACCTCAGCGACGATGCCGAACTGATGAGCGCCATGGCACTTGCAGGTTTCGAGAAGGTCTTTGTGGGCATTGAAACTCCCGATGAGGAGTGCCTGAAGGAGTGCAATAAAAAGCTCAACACCGGACGAAACTTGTTGGAGAGTGTCGCTGAGATCCAGTCAGCAGGTATTGAAGTGTCGGCAGGTTTTATTGTGGGATTTGATAACGATACACCCACTATATTCCAGCGCCAGATCGATTTTATCCAGCAGGCCGGAATAATTACCGCTATGGTGGGATTGCTGAATGCACCCAGTCGCACCAAGCTATACAAACGTCTGAAGGAGGAGGGAAGGATTCTTTGGACACACGAGGGTGACAATACCAATTACTCCATGAATTTCACTCCTAAAATGAACAAGGAGGTGCTGCTGGAAGGATACCAGAAAATTGTGCACAGCATTTATTCCAGCAAAGCCTATTATGAACGGCTCAAAGGATTCCTGACTCACTTCAAGCCACGGGTTGTAAACCGTGGCCGGGTCAATGGCGAGAATATGATGGCGCTGCTTCGGTCCATATTTTATTTAGGCATTATAGACAAAAGCAGAAAGTACTACTGGAAACTGATGTTCTGGAGCCTGAGAAGGAGACCGGATATGATTCCTCTTGCCGTTACCTACAGCATTTACGGTTATCATTTCAGGAAGGTGTACAGGATCGATACCTAAGATTGCTATCAGCTACTTGCTACAATCGGTGGTGAAGTAAATATTGGAACTGCCCGTGGTATGAAGGGCATAGAGTCCTTCAGGAGGGAAGGGCATTACCCAGACGCAAACCTTTTCAAGGGACG
>PVMS01129973.1_pt1 | contig 11025 bp, 10 predicted proteins | sample 1853461 | NCBI WGS metagenome assembly PVMS01 (sample SAMN08582032, study PRJNA380276) | Marine sediment metagenome, whole genome shotgun sequencing project. | isolation source: ocean sediment barecode stripped | collected 2017
ATACACAATAAAAAATCAACAATAAAAACATTTATGATCTTCACATTATAATCCATACACCACACTCTATCGCTTCACAGGCTGCCTTGCACATGACATTTTTGAACCCTACATAATCCTGTTAAAAGTAATTCAACTTCACTGTTAACTATTGTTGAATGGATATCAAGAAAACCAAATTCGCTAACACGGTAAATAATAAAGACTTACGTAAGTATTTAGCGCTTTTGGGGCATTTTGTTAACATAAGTATACATATTAACCAGAAAAGGTCTAACCATTATTCATTTTTATTTCTTCATACGCAATCACAAGTTTAATGATATCAGAAAGTTATGATATTTGTTTTTAAACTGTGGTTTTTGGCATGAAAAGTGTGATTTATTTACTAAGACAGAAAGAAATCAATGCTAAAAAAGCTAAAAAACAATACAATTCAACTAAGAATCAACTTATATTATTACGAATATTATTCAAGAAATAAGATGGGGAGTTAATCCCTAAAGTTCCTTAGCTAATCAGACATGCAACCTGCAATTCCAACTGAAAAAGGAGTGTTTAAACATATGACCGGCACATCTTCATTAAAGATAGCCCTAATATTCTTTTGTCTCATAAAGTTTCTGGATATTTCATCTTTTGACCTTTTTGCTGAAAATACTTTTGGCAAGGAATACATAATAGGCCCCGAAGATGTCATCAAAATCCAGGTATGGGATAACGAAGATTTGAATCGCACTGTTGAGGTCTCGCAAGATGGATCATTCACCTTCCCTCTTATTGCTAAGGTTCGTGCCGCTGGCCTCTCAGTCTTCGAGCTTGAAAATCTCATTAAGGAAAGATTAGCCGATGGTTATATAGTTGCACCCCAAGTAACAGTTGTCGTGGAAAAATATCAAAGCCAAAAAGTATTCCTCCTTGGTGAAGTGAAAAACCCTGGAAGTTACGTATTAAAAAGGAATACCCATATTCTGGAGTTGATATCGATGGCCGGGGGATTTACAGACAAGGCAGGGCGCACAATTAAAATCACACGTCTCAAGTCACTCAAACATAATAGTGGAAATGTAGCTTCCAGTGGGGATAAAGAAACCGAAACTATTACGATAGACCTGGGTAAGTACAAAGCTGATACTGCATATGATTCTTTTTTTGTAACAAAAGGAGACTCCATTTACGTTAATCCGATGCCACGGATTTTTGTAATAGGAGAGGTGGGAAGACCAGGCGCACTTAAATGGGAAAGTGGACTAACGGTACGCAAGGCTATTTCCCTTGCTGGAGGACCCAAAGAAACAGCAGCTCTGAAGCGTACAAAAATTATTCGTATCAAAAAAAACGGAAAGGAAAAGGAGATAAAGGTCCGCATGGATGATTTAGCGGAACCTGAAGACATTATAAAGGTTCCAAGCCGTTATTTTTAACATTTTAGGATAAGGAATATTTTGTGTATCAAAAAACGAACCAGGGGTTCTCCCCAGAACAAACATCATTTCCACAAGAATTTCATCTAACCGATTACGTTAATATCATCCGGAAACGAAAATGGGTGGTCTTCACTTTCCTTTTTGTAGTAGTATCCATCGTCGCCTACAAGACATTTAACACTATACCCGAATATAAAGCCACTACACAGATCATTATTGAAGGTCAATCTTCTTTTATGAATGATATGACAAAGATTAATGATACAAACTTAGGAAGAGAATATCTCGAAACACAATACAAACTACTGAAGAGCAAAAGCCTTGCAAGCAAAACAATTGAAGCTTTGAAGTTAAGGAAATACGTTGCTAATAGGATTGATAAACCAGATTATTTGGCTTTAGCATTGAAAAAAATTAAAAAATTTCCAGGTTTAATCTTGCAAAAAGGCAGAAAATTTTCTGATAGTCCTTCATCTCCTAATGATACCGCTGAGACTCAATATATACCTTCAAAGGCAGATCCAGTAGCATCCTGGTATCTATCAAATCTAGAGGTTTTACCCATTAAAGGAACGCGCCTGATCGATATTAGCTTTTTTGACCGGTCACCTGAAATGGTAGCCAGAGTTGCCAATGCACATGCCCGTGCATTTATAGAGACGAACATTCAAAAGCAACGTCTGGCCTCTCATCAAGCCTTAGAATGGCTTAAGACACAACTCAAAGATCAAAAAATCAAAGTAGAGACATCTCGACGAATAATCGACAAATACAAATATGCGGAACTCAAAAAATTATCCGTCTATGACGAAAACCTTCTTTCATTACCAGAGATTGCGCAAAATTCTGTTATCAATTATCTTCAAGAACAATTGGCTGAACTCAAGGCTAAAAAAACTAGGGATGAGTACAAAATATGGTCCTAAATACCCGAAGATAGTCGAAATTAATTCCAGTATTGAGAAGTTTGAAGAAGAAATTATTGCGGAAATGCAACGTATGATGGTAAAAACCAGGGAAGAACTGGATCGTACCGCAGGCCTTGAAAAACATATTCAGCAAATTGAAGGTATACAGCAAGCGGCGACTGTACCCCTTAACGGAGATACCGCCAACTATAACATATTACAATTAGAAGCGGAAAGCGACCAGGAGATTTATGATATTCTGCTCAAACAGGCCAAGGAAATTGATCTTACAGGCAACATGGAAAAACACAATATCCGTATCGTGGACGAGGCCAGAATTCCACGTTATCCAGTAAAGCCGAATGTGTTTCGTAATTTTCTTTTGTCTGTGGTAATGGGTTTGGCATTTGGTATAGGGTTCGCGTTTTTCCTTGAATATATGGACAAAACGATAAAGACTCCGGAAGACATTATGCAAGGCCTGGGAATGACTGTAATTGGTTTATTACCTTATGATAAATCGTTAAAAGGAAATAAACCTCTTGCTTTATCATTGAATGAATCCCCCGATAAAAAGAAAAAACTTTTAAAAGGTTATCCACAATATAATATTTCAAGTAGTTACATTGCTGGTTTACCAATGATTCGATCAGAAATGTTTGGTCAAACTCTTCTGTTCGAGAGTTCAACCGCTGGTGAAGGAAAGACTACTGTTCTGGCAAAATCTGCCATTACCCTGGCAAGAGGAGGACTGCGTGTAGTAATGGTAGATGCTGATTTACAAAAACCATCCTTACACCATAAGTTTGGATTAAATAATGGAGCAAAGAGTGGGCTGCTTAATGCAATGACAAGGATTCTATCAAAGAAAATACGAAAAGGAACCTTAGAAGAATACAGCATCGATGATCTCTTTTTTTTAATTGCATTAAAAAAGCAGAGTGGAAGACTTATTATCACAAATGATACTCAGACTATAACTGTAGCATTCGAAAACGGTCGGCTATTTCACATGCAGCAGAGTAAGGATGTTCCTTTTGACAACAGATTGGGAACTATGCTGCTGCGAGGAGGTTTTATTACTGAGAGCCAGCTAAAAGATGCCTTAGAACGAAATAAGCGCACAGGTCAGCCATTGGGATACATCCTTATTAATGCTGGATATATCAATCAAGATCGATTACAAGGTCCTTTAAAGCTGCAAATGGAAGAACATCTTCAGAAATTATTTAGCTGGAAACAAGGTACGTTTGTTTTCGAATCAGGTAAGGTGGAAACTTATATAGACCACAAAATCTATTTCCAGGAAGATTATACATCAACTATAAATCGTTTAGGCCGTATAGCAGGAAGCCGCTTCTTGGAAAGCGAGATTCTTTCACAAGTAAAATCTTTAAATGGATCAAATTTATCACTCTTACCTGCTGGCATAGGACATACAAGGCCCGAAGGGCCACTTAATTATGCCCTCTTTGCAAGATTTTTGGATATCTTGAAACAGCATTTTGACGTAGTGCTAATTGATGCTCCACCATTATTGGAAACAATGGGAGAAATCAGGCCATTACTTCCTTTGGTTGATGGAGTAGTCTTTGTGATTAAATCAGGACATGTATCTGTCAAGCTTGTCAACGAAGCAACAACTTATCTAAAAGAAGCCAAAACTAAAATCATTGGGACTATATTGAATCAGGTAAAAATAGACAACAGCTACTATGGATATTAGAAGCTAATTGATGCATCAGAAATAAGGAACAGCAATATTCCTCAAACAAATTTCCACAATAAAACAAGTTTAAGGTAACATTGATCTTTCCAAATCTTTTACGGATAGTTACTTTCACGTGCCGTACTGTCTTCAGACAATAAAAAATCCGGCAGATTAACTTCCTCTATGTTTTCAAGTATCTTTTCCCTTATATAGCAATATATTCCTCTTTCCATGTCTGTCCTGGATTGTCCAACACTTACTATGATATTTTTTGAAATATCTCAAAAACTTTGAAAATGAGCCCGTTTTCTGTCAGATATTGTCGTGTAATGTTGCAAAAAATAAACATACGGTATCTCTTGTAATATAAGGCCTTAGATCATAAAATGAGTGATTTAAGATAATTATGTTGATTTTAGTAAACATTTTTTACGTTAAAAGAATATTCCCACTTAATAAACGGCCAAAGCATAAGGCATGTGTTTTCCATGGGTTACAATAATATTTGCTTTTTAGCACGTTATGGTAAGGAAATTGTACTGTCTTTTATGTGTAAACTGCGTTCAATTTGGGATTATGTTTCGTTGTAGTTGCCTTATAATACTGTGCGGTAGGGATTAGTGCTGATAAAAACCAAGCCATAATTCATAGAGAATGAGATTCGAAATTAAAAACCAGAATAAATAAGTACCGTATTGACAATAACGTGAGGACAAAAAAGATTGTGACATATTTTTCAAAAGGGATTGAAAGGCGAGTTGATAAAAGATTAGAACTTTCATTGCCAATAACATTACTTGATCACAGAGTTAGATCACAAAATATCAGTTCAGGTGGTCTTTATTTTATAGTGACATCAGAGGATGTTGAAGCGTATTCTCCGGGAAAAACGTCTCCTGTTGAAGTAGTTACAAGTGTTTCTACACCCGGGTTGCCCAGTAAGTCAATTAAACTTACTGGAAGCGGAATAATTATCAGGGTAGACAAAATAGATATCAATCATAATAATGGCAAAAAGTTTGGTGTGGCTTTAAAGTTCAGTGAAAGACTTAAGGTAAGTGTTTAGTGGTTTAGAAATTGTAGCCAGCCGGTAGGATAGCACTGTGTAGTTGGATCAGGTGTGAATGTATATAAGTATAATTGTGCAGTATTGATGCTTGCCGTCTCAATTATGTGATACGGCCTTTTTGATTTTATCCGGTATGATCCTCGGTCTTCTATTTTCATCCAGACATGCGAGGACAGTGGAACCTTCCGCAATCAGTTTTTCTTCACCTTCACGTCTAATTTCGTAACAGAACTCAACTCTTGCATATTTCATTTTTGACAGCCATGTTTTTATGACGAGCAGATCGTCAAACCTTGCCGGCGCTTTATATTTGCAATGAGCATCTATCACGGCCAGAAAGATGTTTTCCTTCTCAAGTTCTGAATATGGGAATCCGAGATTGCGTAAGAATTCTATTCTGCCCATCTCGAAATAAACAAAGTAATTTGAGTAATATACAAATCCCATCTGATCTGTTTCCTGGTATCTTACCCTGACTGTTATTTCCATATGATCCATTTATAGAATCCAAAGACAAATCTTCCGGTTTATCGCAGGTTAAACACTGATACTATTGTCTTGCCGCCTTGAGGAATGAGTCGCTGTATATTTGTTTATTTAGAATCATTTCGGCGCAAATTGCCGCATCCATCAGGTCTTTGTCAAGAACATCCATGAGTGCAGTGTCCATACCCGCAGCAATGGCCATCGTCAGGAAGGTTCTGCTTATTAAAGATTTTTCCTTTGTTCCCTGTGACAAATTGCTCAGGCCAACAGTTATGTGTGGAGGAGGATCAGAGATAAGTTTTATCTGATTAAACACTTCCAGCATATAGGCAGGTTGTTTCTGGTCAACAGTTATCGTGAACAAAATAGGATCAATAAAGATTTTGTCCATATCCACATCATGTTCCATCGCTTTGCCGGCAATTTCTGCTGCTATCTCAATACGAGTATCTACATTCTGGGGTATACCATCCTTATTCATAGTAAGACAAAGCAAAGCAGCATTATGCTGTTTTGCAAGCTGCATATATGTATCAAGAGTTTCAGGATCACCCTGTGCAGAATTAATCATAACATCGTTTTTAACTACTTCCAAACCGGCCTTAATAACATCCAATTTCTGACTATCTAAGGCAATGGGTGTATTTACCGCCTCCTGCGTTGCTTCTACCAGCCATCTCATGGCATCAAGTTGATCTGCTGCTTCCGTACCTACATTAATATCCAGATAGGTTGCTCCGGCTTCAGTCTGCTCCTTTGCCAGTTTATGAATCACGGAAGCGTCTTTCTCTTTGATTGCCCTCTTTACATCCAGAAACATTCCGTTAATTCTTTCTGCGATAGTTATCATTTTTCCCCTCTCCTTTTCCTTCTAGGTAAGTTTATCAATATGTTCTTTTACTATTGAAACGGCTTTAGGATGATACATCCTGATTATGTCCACACCGGATTGTACCAAAGTTACAGCCGTAATTGCTTCCCACATGATTCCTCTTTCAGCAAAAGATCCCCATTGTGGCGCTTCAGTGTCACTGGCCTTTGCCTCTTTTGCTCGCCAGGCTTCATGACCAACATCACAAATAACGGGAGCTGCCATTTGTCCATCCCCTGACAGCGCTGCTATTCTTCCTCTTTCATGTATTGAATAACAATATTCAATACCATATCCCAGTGCGCCTGTGGTTTGGAACATTACAATTCTATCAAGAGGAAACCCTAAATCTGTTACAAGGATATTGATCTGTTTTCCAATGTTTATGTCTACCGGGGCCTGAGTTATCAGGTTGTGTCCATCTGCGAGGCATACGGCAGTGATCGTCTTGTAATTATCTTGTGTAGCGCCTCCCAGGAGACATCTTTCTCCTGCTGCCGCCTGGCTGACCTTTGGCATAACCTCATTATCCTTTTCATCATTTTCACATCCCCAGATAATTAACGGTAAATCAACGGCTTCCAGGATGGATTTAACCGTATTAACTGCATCATCGGCGCTTTTGTTTCCCTTGTCCGGATGTATACCGTCAAGTTTCAGACATATTAAGTCAGCGCCATACTCAGCACATTTTTTTGCCCAGGCAGCCGGGTCGTTTACTACGTCTGCATAGTTCTTTAAAAGTGGTTCCGGCCAATCTTCCGGAGGTATATCACATACATCCATTGCAACTGCTATCCTTTTTCCCTGATCTCCATCAAAATCCATAAAGGGAATACTTCTGGCACCACCAACAGTCACAGCCTTTCCTCTGGAACCACCTTCATCTTTCGTCGCCCCAATAGTTACTTCTCTTACGGCTCCCGCCCATTTTTCTGCTACATTTGCAATTTGCATTGTTTCCTCTCCAAACTAAAACGACGTTTTGTAAATTCTATGACTGAGATTTTTCAGTCGCTATCGCTCCTTCAGAATGACAATGTAATAACAAAAATGTCGCTCTGAGCCAAGCGAAGAGTTTAATTCATTTTTCCGCTGAAGCCAGTACATACTTATTCATTAAATCCTTGACCTCGTTATAAACAATATTTTCCTTACTAATTTTTAATAATGATTCTCCTGATGTAATACTGTCATAGATTTCATTATCAAAAGGCGTACTGGCTGATATTTCAATCCCCGCTTTTGTTATTTCAGATTTAACCTTTTCGTTTATTCCCTTTTCCGGAAGCTTACAAACAACGTATATCTTTTCTTTTATCTTTATTGGCAGACTTTCTATTAATTCAGTTATTCTTTTTGCTGTGTGTACACCAATGATAGTTGCTTCAAATGCTATTATGAGCAAGTCAACATCATTCGTGGTTCTGCGTGACAAATGTTCCATCCCTGCTTCAGTATCAATAACTATATAAGGGTAACTTTTTTCTGCGTTATCAAGGTACTTGCGAAGAAGGTTATTGGCATAGCAATAACATTTTGGGCCTTCAGGCCTTCCCATTGTTAATAAATCAAACTTGTTTTCTTCAACTATACTTTCTTCAATACAGTATTCTATGTAGCTGGCTTTAGTCATACCTGCAGGGATATCCGCTCTTTTTTCAACTACATCATCACGGATATCAGCAATTGTACCTTCTACATTTACGCCTAATGATATACCGAGGGATGAGTTTGGATCTGCATCAACTGCCAAAACAGCCTTTCCAAGCTCCTCCGTTATATAACGTATTATCAGGGTAGCAATGGTTGACTTACCTGTGCCGCCTTTCCCCGCCATTGCAATTGTATAAGACATTTTTAATTCTTTCCCGCTAGTTGCGTATTTTTGGAAGACAATTCCTCGAGTACCGATGGAAATTCTTCAAGGTTTGTATGTGGAAGGAAGTTTGCAGACATAAACTCTTCCATATACTTTGGATTTCCCATAAGATCGAAGTAGGTCATTTGAGAAGCAATTTTTTGAACCGTTTCAAATGCATCTTCTGATAATAAAGCCATCTTTGCACCAGTGAGAGACGTATTGCCAACAAACTTTATCCGTGACGTTGGCATGTCCGGCAGCATACCTATCGTTATAGCATTTCTAACATTTAGATAGTTTCCAAATCCTCCGGCAAGATAAACACAATGTACATCATTTATGCTCAGGCTCATAGATTCTATAAGGACGGAAACTGCAGCATAGATTGCACCCTTTGAACGCACCAGATTTGCAATATCGGCTTGTGTTATCACTATTTCGCTATCAATGCCAGTCTCTTCCTTTTTAACCAAAACAAATTCATATTCATCTTCTTTTTTTCTCAGTCTATCGGTTTCTATACCTTTTTGGAAATTTCCAGACCTGTCAATAATTCCACTTCGCAGCATTTCGGCAATACAATCTAATAATCCTGAACCGCATATTCCCCTTGGTGGTATGTTTCCAATGGTAGAATAGCTTACGTCATAATCCTTTGAAATGTTAATAATTTCAATGGCTCCTTTTGCAGCCCTCATTCCATGCTGAACACCACTACCTTCAAACGCTGGCCCTGCGGAGGCCGAGCAACAAACCATCCATTCCTTATTTCCTAGAACTACTTCACCGTTAGTACCAATGTCTATGAAAAGTGAAGGGTTTTCCTCTTTGTCAAGTCTGATGGCAGCGGCTCCTGAAGTTATATCCGCACCCACATAGGCCGCTACACTTGGAAGTATGTAAAGAAGTCCACGTTTGTTTATGTCTATTCCAACTTGAACTGCCCTTATTGGCGGGATGAAATTTGCAGCAGGAAGGTACGGCTCTCTCCTTATGTTTGCGGGATCTAAACCAAGCAGAAAATGCATCATTGTTGTGTTGCCGGCACACACAATAGACGTTACGTCATCAAGGTTTACGTCGTTTCTCTTAACTAACGTTGAGATAAGGTTGTTTATGTCCGATATTATCGTCTTTTGCATTTCATCCAGGGCATCATTCTGTATTACGTATATTATTCTCTGGATATAGTCTTCCCCGAATTTCATTTGTGTATTATAAATAGCTTCGGAATCCATAACCTTTGAGGACTCAAGTTCAAGCAGGCTTGCAACTACGGTAGTAGTTCCTACGTCAATTGCAATGCCATAATTTCTCTGGCTGGTATCACCGGGTTGAACCTCGACTATTTCCAGTGTACGGCCTCGATGTCCCAGTGTTACAGTTACTGCCCAGTCGTTTTGCCTTAGCACTTCAGGCAGTTGTTTTAATATACGATAACCGGTTTGCATAATGTTTAAGTCTACTCCCTGCTTCATCATGATTGCCTGGTAAAGGCGTTCATGGTCAGCAACGTTATCGTCCATAGTGGGAGGTTCCAGTTTGAGAAATACCTTTTTTACTAACGAGTCATGTTTGAACTGTGCTTTATTTAGTATGGCCTTCCATGTTAACGAATGCTGTTCGTTCTGGTCAAAAAGTATCTTTTTTCCCTCAAGTCTGGTTTCCTTGGGGATCAGAATCTGCAAAACACTGGTAACCCTCGCCTCACATGCAAGTATATAATCCTTTTCTGTTTCCTCACTGCTTAATAATTTTGTTGGTGGTGCATCAGTTGTGCCGCTCGAAAGGATAACCTTGCACTTCCCGCATATACCATCTCCTCCACATATACTATTAATGTATATATTGGCCTTATGTGCAGCATCGAGGACAGTATTTCCCTTCTCGATTTCTACATAACTATCATTCGGCAGGAAATGGATTTTGAAAGTATTGTTCTCAGACATGTTTGTTATAAAATGGATAAAAAGGCATGAAGGTACATGGCCCTAATGCCAGGTAGATTTTAAATATGTTGGTAATCCGGAAGCCTCTTTTGGACCTACCAGTACTTCCCATTTTGTAGTTTCCTGTATCTTGGCCGAAAGTACTGCTACAAGACCGGGAATAATGAGTTTCTTATGCTTTACTTTTTCTTCTATTTTTGTATCAGCCATAGCCTTTGCAACAACATGTTCATTTAGTTTGTCACCGGAATATGCTGTTAGTACTGAAGTCCCTTCCGTTTCAACAGCGATAATGTAAGCCGGCATACGACTCGCTTCCACCTCTCCTTCTACTGTATAGTAGGTCAGAGAGAAATTTGTCGTAAACATGACAGGTGAATTTTCATTAACCTGCCCAACTTCATAAAGTTTGGGTTCTACTTGCACAGGTTTTTGCGGGTCAGTAAATATGTTTTGGCGAACAGTCAATAATGGCATAATCTGCCATGGTTCACAGGCATCTAGTATCACTATTCCGGCGTATTTCGCTAAAAAAGCGCTTGCGCTTGCAATCTCCTGGTTCGGGTCACTATTTGGCATATACGTTAAAGCCGGAAAACCAAGTGAACGGAATGCCTTCTTCAAAGCTGCTCTTCTTATTTTGGTGAGTCCCTGTAAAACCTCTTTTGTGTTTTCAGAGGTTTGGTGTAAGACCATTTCAGTAACGCCGGTTCCCTTAATTTTCTCAGTCAGGTCTGCCA